>PVBE010556253.1_pt1 | contig 12545 bp, 7 predicted proteins | sample 1631181 | NCBI WGS metagenome assembly PVBE01 (sample SAMN08397723, study PRJNA350692) | Marine metagenome, whole genome shotgun sequencing project. | isolation source: water | place: Pacific Ocean | collected 2012-04 | reverse complement strand
TTCAATACAACAATAGGTTGGCGATTCTCAAATCCAAAACTCAAAGAAGAATATGGTAATGATGCGATGGGAATCACTGCAGAAAATTTACGTGAACTTAAGGGAGTTAATCCCAATAACACCTCTCGTGAAGAGCAGGATCGGTTCGCTTTCCAAAGTCATCAAAGAGCGATTGCAGCAATTGATTCCGGTCGCTTTAATGATGAAATTATACCGGTACAAATCTCTCAGGAAAATGGAGATTCAACGATATTTGATACCGATGAGCGCCCTCGCAGAAATAGTACAATGGAAAAGTTAGCAACATTACGCACTGTTTTCAAAGAAAATGGTAGTGTTACTGCTGCCAACTCCAGCGGCATCAATGATGGGGCCGCTGCACTTGTTCTAATGAGTGCTGAAAAGGCATCAGAACTCAATCTGACCCCGATGGCGACTTGGATAGCAAGTGCCGCAGCGGGAGTTCCACCAAAGACGATGGGCTGGGGCCCAGTACCTGCAACACGAAAGGCACTTAGCCGAGCTGGAATGGAAATTACAGATATCAATCTTGCAGAATTGAATGAAGCCTTTGCAGTTCAAGCATTGACTTGTATTAATGAACTTGGATTAAGCGAAGATATCGTCAATGTCAATGGTGGTGCTGTTGCTCTAGGCCACCCATTAGGTTGCTCAGGTGCAAGGATAGTTGTTACCTTACTTCATGAAATGGCAAAGCGTTCAGCAGAAAATAATGGCCCAATGAATGGATTAGCAACTCTTTGTGTTGGTGTTGGCCAAGGGGAAGCAACAATTTTTGCAACTCATTCTTGAGAATATAGCAATTTATTCATAGTTCGCTAATTAATCCTTCCAAAGTTTTTGACCCGAAAAAGAACCGAATATATTCGGGCGCTTTGGTATTGATGAATGCTCAATCAGAGAATCATGGCTAGAGGTATTCAACACCCATTTGAGCCGTTCAGAATAAAAATGGTAGAGCACATTAGTTTGACAACTCGCGAAGAGCGCCAAAATATAATAGAAAATGCTGGTTTTAATTTATTTAATCTCCCTGCTGATAAAGTCATGATTGACATGCTAACTGATTCTGGAACAGGGGCTATGTCAGATGAACAATGGGCATCACTCATGAGAGGTGATGAATCATATGCGGGTTCACGTTCTTATCATCGCCTCAATGAATCAGTTAACAGAATTTTTGGATTCAAACATTTCCTACCCACTCACCAAGGGCGGGCAGCAGAAGGAATTTTGGCAACATGCCTTCTTAATGAAGGAGATTTAATTCCATCAAATACTCATTTTGATACTACTGCGGCAAATATCTTGGCTCGTGGTGGGACTCCTACAAATCTCGTAATTGCAGCTAGTGAAGATCCAAATGACCTAAATCCATTCAAGGGTAATATTGACATTGGTCGTTTACGTCAATTCCTTGAGGAGTATAATGAAAGGATTCCTTTCTGTATGGTTACGGTGACAAATAATGCAGGTGGTGGCCAGCCAGTTTCTTTAGCAAATATTGAATCTATTCATAACTTATGTAGAGAGTTTGGTAAACCTCTCTTTATTGATGCATGTAGATTTGCAGAAAATGCGTGGTTCATTAAACAAAGAGAATTAGGATATGAGGATTGGACAGTTGAAAACATCGCACATCGAATGTTCTCATTGGCTGATGGTGCAACGTTTAGTGCTAAGAAAGATGCAATTGTCAACATTGGTGGATTGTTAATGATGAATGATGATGAGTTGTTTGTCAATGCAAAAAATGAGTTAATCATGAGAGAAGGTTTTCCTTCTTATGGTGGATTGGCAGGACGCGATATTGATGCAATGGCTACAGGCCTCATTGAAGGAATTGACGAGGGTTATCTTTCTTATCGGGCCAGTCAAGTGAAGTGGCTTCATGATGAACTTCAAGACAAAGGTGTCCCAGTTATTTCCCCTCCCGGTGGTCACGCAGTTTACATTGATGCAGGTGAAATATTGCCGCACATAGATGCTAGTGAATTTCCTGCTCAATCACTTTCGGTTGAGATGTACCTTGAAGGGGGTGTCAGGACATCTGAAATTGGTTCTGTAATGCTGTCATTCATTTCTCCAGAATCTGGAGAATTGGTGACGCCAAATTTAGAATTAATACGTTTGGCAATACCTCGTAGAACATATACTGAGAGCCACCTTAGACATGTTATAGATACAACTGTAGCAATAGTAAATAGAGCAGATTCAATTGGTGGAATGAAAATAATTGAAGCACCTAAACTACTACGTCATTTTTCAGCACGTTTTGCTAGAATAGATAGAAAATCTATTACTTTAGGATAATGATGTAAATTCAAAACTCATGAATTAGCATGTTACTTCCAATACTAATGCCATTGCAGAATCACCTGCAGCACAGCCCGAGAATAATCCAAATCCACCACCTGAAATAACTAATTCTTCGATTAGTTCGATCACAGCTCTTAGTCCAGTTGGCGCCTGAGGGTGGCCCCAAATTAGAGGGGAGCCGAAGCGGTTAACTGATTCAGGTTCAATATCAAATTCACGGCAGAAATATACATCATTAATTGCAAATGGATTGTGTGTTTTGATGCAACGACAATCTTTGATGGTAATTCCCGCTGAATCCAAAGCGTTCTGGGCGGCAGGAACGACAGCCATCGGCATCATCCCTTTGTCAACACGCGCACTACCGAATGAACGTATTTGTATACGAATTTCCGGATTACTACTCAAGGACTTTGCTTGTTCTTCATTACATACAACAAGGCCTGCATTTCCATCAGCAGGATGAGTTTGTGAACCAAATGTAACTACTCCCCCTTCTACAACTGTACGTAGGCCTGCTAAACCCTCCTCAGTGGTTGGGTGTACTCCTTCGTCTTGCTCAAGAGAACCAATTACTCGGCGGCCTCTGCGTAACTCTACAGGTACCATGTACCTCTTATGGAAAGCAGCATCATCGGCTAGTGCCTCTTCAAATTGTGAATATCTCAGCAGGGTCATAGCGTCCTGCTCTTCACGCGTTATTCCTACTTCAGCAGCAACATTTTCGGCGGTTGAAATCATTGCCCCCCCAGCCCAGGGGTCATGTCCAAAATTATCCCAGACTGGATCTTCAGTAGTCCCCATGCCTCCAGTTCCACTAGGGTTTGGATAGTATATGTGGGGCCCGTTACTAGTTCTATCAGTTGCAATATTGAGTAAACATTCTCGATCACCACATTCAACTTCTTGTGCTGCTAACGAAAGCATACGAGTTGAGGTAGCACAGGCTTGAGATATTGTAGGCCCTGTGATAGTGGGGGCTCCTATCATTCCGGCCACCCATGGTGCACCATAGAATGAAGTTGATTGGGGAACAGTAATTCCTAGTACCAAACCATCGAATACACTTGGGTCAATATTTCGGGCATCTAATGCAGCAGAACCCACTTCGGCAGCCAATTCCATTGAGTGGCGTTCACTAAGGCTGCCTTGCCAACGAGCGAATGGTGTACTCCAATAAGCTCCATACGGGATAAATACTCTTTCATATACCATTTTCTCACCTTATTTCCAAGTTTTCAAGACATCTTTTCAAGTAATTTGTCCGTCATATCTGTTGGATGCCCATCCGCCTGTTGTTGAGAGGTGCAAGCACTCCTTTGATAACATTCTTATCCTCTTCTCTGCAGATAATTCACAACATTGTAAATTTTCAGCAATAATAATCAAGGTAGAATAGTGGAAAATAGCCGCGCACTCCACATAATAATTACAACATCTTCCAATAATAACCGGTAGTTACCACATTGAATATGTTCGGCATATGTTCTGTTTTGAGTATATGGTAGCGCATACCATGGGGCTAATCTGGACTCTCTACGAACGGGAAAAAGATATTTTCAGATAAACTCAGATAATTATGGAGTAATTGTAATGCTAATTGGAATAATAAATCGTCAAAAAACTTTCTCTGCAGTGTTGATTTTGGTCTCTTTGACACTCTTGTTTGTTCCCACAGGTGCGGGCTATAGCCCTGGTATGGATGGAGGTCTTAGTACGGCAAGTGCAGGTTCCGGATGTCTTTGTCATGGGGCGCAAGCTGAAGATGTGGTCCCAAGTTTGACGATGGCTAACAGTGAAGCAATTGTTGAAGGAGAAACTTACATTCTTGAAGTTAGTTTCACAGGAGGCCCAACTGAAGCAGGTGATAACTCAGGTGGTTTCTTAGTTAATGCTGACTTTGGCACATTTTCAGCTCCAGATGCAAATGTTATTGTTGATGGGGACGAAGCTACACATTCAACTGAGGGGAATGATCAGCGTTCTTGGCAAATAGAGTGGACTGCAGGTTCTTCAGATGTTACTGAATTTACACTACGCACCAACTCTGTCAACGGCGATAATTCAGCTACTGATGATGACGATTGGAATATGGCCACTTTCTATCTGAATGCAGATGGTAGCATCGTTCAAACTCTTATTGAACCCGAAGCAAGGCTCAATGTTCCTGACTGGACAATGAATGCAATTATCGCAGGATGTGCGGTATTAATGGCACTCATGTTACTATTTGGAAGTAGTAAGAAGCCACGTGGTAGGCGTGGGGAGATTTAAGATAAAGGGTGATATTATGGGCGACAACAAAAATGGAAATGGAAGATTCACTTGGTTTAAGAAAGCGAAAGAGTCCCGAACATGGGAGAAATTCTATCGCGACAGATGGGCACACGATTACTCAGTAAGAACTAGTCACAGTGTCAACTGTTCAGGTTCCTGTAGTTGGGAAGTTTTCGTCAAGGATGGAATCATCTGCTGGGAATTGCAGAAAACGGATTGGCCTCAGATCAATGACGAGACGCCTAACTATGAGCCGCGTGGGTGTCAGAGAGGCATCTCAGCATCTTGGTATCCTTACTCACCAGTACGACCCAAGTTTCCCTACATTCGAAGAAGGTTATGGAAGGCTTACAATGCGGAGCGTAAGAGGGGTAGTGGACCTGTAGAAGCGTGGGCATCAGTTGTAGAAAATCCAACACTTGCAAAGGCGTACAAGAATGCAAGAGGAAAAGCAGGATGGAAGCGAGGGACTTGGGAAGAGAGTGCAGAGATTATTGCTGCAAGCCAGATATACACGATTAAGAAGTATGGAGCAGATCACATTCAGGCATTCTCGCCGATTCCAGCAATGAGTATGGTATCATTCTCATCTGGTCAGCGCTATAACCAACTGATGGGCGGAAGCATGCTTTCGTTCTATGAGTGGTACCACGATCTACCTCATATCATGCCATGGATTTGGGGTGATCAAACCGATGTTGCAGAAAGTGCAGATTGGTATCAAGGGACATACTGGATTGTCATGGGTTCAAACCTACCAATGACAAGAACTCCTGATGCTCACTTTGCTTCTGAGCACAAGTATAACGGTGGAAAGATTACCAATCTTTCTCCTGATTATTCGGATATCACCAAGTTCTCGGATTTGTGGGTGCAGATTAAGGAGGGCGCGGACAATGCTTTCCTCAGTGCCTGTATCCATGTGATTCTTAATGAGTATCACCATGAGCGAAAAGCCGAGTATTTCCACAGTTATGTGAAGAGATATACAAACATGCCATTCTTGGTAATGCTAGATGAAGAAGATGGTTATTACACAAATGGAAGATTCCTGCGTGCATCTGACTTTGCTCAGTTTGAAGGTGAAGAATATGATGAGTGGAAGCCTGTTCAGGTAGACAATGATTCTGGTGATATGAAGATTCCAACCGGTACTCTTGGTCATCGCTGGGAAACAGAAAACACAGGTCGTTGGAATTTAACTCATGAAGATGCATTGACTGGAGAGGAATATGACCCCCTGCTCTCGTTGCTTGACAAAAAGGGCAGCAAGGAAGTGATGGTTGGATTCCCTGACTTTACACATACATACGATAAACTTGGAGAAACAAAGAACACCGGTAACGAAGCAATCAACAGCATACGTGGAGTTCCAGCTCGTGAAGTCAAGACAAAGGATGGCAAGGTTCTGTTCACTACTGTTTTCGACTTGATGATGGGACAATATGGTGTCGGGCGTGGACTTTCTGGTGATTATCCCGAAGACTACGATGATGCCGATGCACCATTCACTCCTGCATGGCAGGAACAAGAAACTGGTGTTAGCCGTGATCTTGCAATTCGTGTAGCTCGTGAATGGGCCGATAATGCAGAAGCAACCAAAGGAAAGTCGCTGTTCATCACAGGTTCAGGTATTTTACATTGGTATCATGGTGGCCCATTGACTTACCGTGCTGAAGCAGTTATGGGTATCATCTGTGGATGTCAAGGAAACAATGGTGGTGGATTTGCTCACTATGTCGGAACTGAAAAGATTCGTAATTATGCAGCAGTTGGATTCCTCGCTGGTGCGACAGACTGGTATCGTCCATCTCGTCATACTAACAGTACTTCATGGCAATATTTCCATACAGACCAATGGCGCTACGATGGAATGCCATTGACACCACTTTGGTCTCCAGATGCTAAGACTCTCCCAAAGCATGGAAACCATTCTGCTGACATTAATCACTTGGCAGTAAGAAACGGCTGGTTGCCTTTCCATCCAGAATTTGACAAGAAGAACCCAATCGATGTCTATCAAGACGCAATTGATGCAGGTTGCAAAGATGATGGCGAAATAGCAGAATGGGTAGCAAAGCAATTCAAAGATGGAAAAATGGATTTCGCAATTACAGATCCCGATGCAAAAGCCAACCATCCAAAGGTTCTCACTATTTGGAGAGGCAATTTGTTTGGAACTAGTACTCGCGGTCAAGAATATGGACAGAAGTACTTACTTGGAACTCATGACAATGTTCTCGGCAAAGAGCGTTCAAAGGATATGATAAACGAAGTGAAATGGCACGAAGAAGTGGATGTTGGAAAACTCGACATGGTTGTTTCACTGAATCTAAGAATGGACTCTTCAGCAAATTATGCTGATGTTGTGCTTCCTGCTGCTCATTGGTATGAGAAGCACGATTTGACTTGCAGTGATTTGCATTCATTCTTCCACCCATTCAACCCAGCACACGACCCTGCATGGGAGGCAAAGTCTGATTGGGAGGCGTTTAAGTTCCTTGGTAAAGTATTTTCAGAAATGGCGAAAGATTACTTCCCAAGTCCTGTCAAAGAGGTTGTTTTAACACCAATTTACACAGATTGTCCGGATGAAATGGCTCAGCCACTCGGTGAAATTAAGGATTGGAGATCTGGTGAATGCGAGGTAATTCCAGGCAAGACATTCCCACATGTCAAGGTTGTTGAGCGTGATTACACTAAGTTGTATGAACAATACACAACGATTGGGCCACTTGGTTGCCAGCCTGAAGGTTATGGTGCAAAAGGAATCAATTTTGATTTGACTGAAACTTATGAAGCGATGAAGAAGAATCGCCAAATTGGTGAGAAGCATGGTCGACCAGATATTTCCTCAGCGAGTCAAGTTGCCGAAGCAATCTTGCGAATGTCACCAGAAAGTGATGGTGAAGTGTCGCACGCGATTTTCACTGACCTTGAGAAGAGAGTAGGGCTACCACTAGCTGATATGGTTGAGGGGGAGAGAGATATTGCTCACTCCTACAAGGACCTTTCAAGCCAACCTCGTCGTTCAATCACCTCACCTCATTGGAGTGCAATTGAGGACCCAGATAGAACCTATGGTCCATGGACAATGAATGTTGAAAAACTCAAGCCATGGCATACCTTGACTGGCCGTCAAGCGATTTATTTTGACCATCAAGGTTTCAGAGATCTTGGTGAAGCACTACCAACCTACAAGCCTGCAGTTGATACAGTTGCAATTGGCGATTTGCCAATGCATGAATTGGAGAATGGCAACTCTAAGTTGCTTCGTTTCTTGACACCGCATGGAAAGTGGCAGATTCACTCGAACTTCCGTGATACATGGCAGATGACCAATCTCTTCCGAGGTGGTCCTCTATGTTGGCTTAATGATGACGATGCGAAAGAAATTGGTGTTGTTGACAACGACTGGGTTGAAATTTTCACAAATAATGGTATTCAGGTTGCAAGAGCTGTTGTTTCTCACACAGTAAAAGCAGAAGCATGTATTGTTTACCATCAGAACGAACGCCACGTCAACGTACCATTTTCACCATTAGCGAAGAAGTATGGAGCAACGGATCTTAGAGGAGGTGGGAACAACGCACCAACTCGTGTGATGATGAATCCAAACTGTATGATTGGTGGTTATGCTCAATTTACTTACTTCATCAATTATCTCGGGCCAAGTCCGTCTGAGAGAGATATGGGTGTTATTGTGCGAAAGATGCCTCTTGTGGAGGGCAAAGTCATCTACGAAGAGAAAAATCTGCACAAGTTGAAGGGGGTCTGAAAATGAAAATAATGCAACAAATGGCAATGGTATTCAACATGGATAAATGTCTAGGATGTAACACTTGTACGGTAGCGTGTAAGAATATCTGGACCAACCGCGAAGGCGCCAAATACATGTTCTGGAACAATGTTGAAACAAAGCCCGGAATTGGATATCCAAAAGAATGGGAAAACCAAGAAGAGTACAAGGGTGGCTGGATTCTCACAGGCAAGAAGAGTAGTCCATTGAGATTGAAGATAGCACCAAAGTGGTACGAATTGGCAAACTTGTTCTACAATCCTGAACAGCCTGAGATGAAGGACTATGTCGGTGATACAGGAACTTTCACCTTCACCTACGAAGATTTGCACACCCCATTGCAAATGAAGCAGCAACCAGTTGCTCGCCCTAAATCAGAATTGACCGGTGAAGAAAATGTAAAGCCAAATTGGGGTGTCAATTGGGAAGACAATGCTGCCGGTGCAAATGTTACCGGACAGTTTGATGTTAATTTCGATGACATGACCCAAGATGAGAAGGATGCTTATCTGAAATATCAGGATTCATTCATGATCTACTTGCCACGTATCTGTAACCACTGTGCGAACCCAGCTTGTGTTGGAGCCTGTCCATCAGGTGCAGCACACAAGCGTGAGGAAGATGGTGTTGTCTTGATTGACCAAGACCGTTGCCGTGGCTGGAGATATTGTGTTTCAGCATGTCCTTACAAGAAGCCATACTACAACTGGCGTAGCGGTAAGATGGAGAAGTGTCTTCTTTGTTATCCTCGTCTTGAGACTGGACAACCACCAGCATGTTTCCACGCTTGCCCTGGTAGAATACGATATATGGGTCCAATTATGGTTGATGAAGACCGAGTTATTGAGGCAGCAACTGCTGATGAGAAAGATTTGGTCGCTGTTCATCGCAGCATCATCCTTGACCCACATGACCCTGAAGTCATTGCTCAGGCAAAGAAGCAGGGGATTGCAGATTCTTGGATGGATGCGGCACAGAGATCGTCTATCTATCGTATGTTTGTAGAGTGGGAGATTGCTCTACCATTACATCCAGAGTTTAGAACAGTGCCAAGTTTATTCTATGTTCCACCAGAGAGCCCGGTAGAGTCAGTATTGGATGAAAATGGAATGCATTCTGCAGCTGACGCAGATTCAGTATTGCCAAGCCTTGACAAATTCAGAGTACCTATTCAATATCTAGCAACCATGCTTTCTGCAGGAAATGTTAGTGAAGTAGAGAAGGCACTCAGTCGCCAACTTGCGGTACGGGCATATCGCAGAAGCGTAAGAGTAGACGGAACACCAAATCTAGAAGTTCTCGAAGCAGCAGGATTGACCGAAAAAGATGCGAATGACATGCAGAGACTTCTCTCTCTTGCCTTCCTTGATGAAAGGTTCGTCATTCCAACAACTCATAGAGAGGATGATCGCGATACTAGCCCATTCTCTGAGCGAGGATTTGCTGGATTCCAAGAGATGGCTCCACAGAAGATGAAGCGCAGAGAGTTCATGCACCTTGATGTACAAGGAGACCAGGTGATTTGAATGCTAACGAACGAAACAGCAAGTGTCTCTGAAGATTTGTTGGCAGATTCATATCTACTCAATTCTATACTATATGCAGACCCAGAGCAGATGGATAAGAAATCAACCGACGAAAGAATTTCTACACTCTGTGAAGCATTGCGTGAAGCAGGCGCTCACAAAGTAGCAGCAAAATTTTCAGAATTCCAAAAGAAACTTTGGAAGATTACTTCTGATGAGCACATGTTTGCTCTTGAGATGACACCAACATCACCACCATATCTCGGCCACTATGGTTTTGATGCGCCAAAGTCGTGCGGCGAAATTGGTGTTAGTGAGCGTAATATCTACATGATTGAGATAGCAGCAGTCTACAAGCACTATGGGATGGTAATGGAACATGGCGAAATGCCCGATTATGTCCCAGCAGTAAATGAATTCTTGGCAATTTCTCTAGCAGAAAAGCACCCAGAATCTCGAATCTTACGACGTGGATATATTGATTCACTCGTATCTCCATTCTTGCCAAAATTGAAGAAGGGATTCAAAGGCAAACCATGGGCTCTTCTTATTGAAGCAACAGAATTACTGATAGAACTTGAAGTAAATGATAAAATTAGAGGTGATGAATAATGAATTGGAATGAAATGTTTTTCTTGGCTTTACCATATGTGACGATATTACTTTTCTTCTTTGCTCCGATTTGGCGAGCATTCAAAGGTCATTGGGATTGGTCTTCAAGAGGAGATTTTCAATGGACACCACGTCCTTCTGGTATTTTTGGTAGAAGAATGATGGGTATGAGTGCTTTAGCACTTCACTGGGGTGTATTAACTCTAATTTTCGGCCATATTTTCCTAGGTCTTGTTGGTGCACTTTGGGGTCCAATAATTCTAGTGGATTACTTCCAGTGGGTAGGTCTTGCAGGCGGGCTAATGTTCCTCTTTGGTTTGGTTGTAGCTCTATTGCGTAGAATAATGATTCCAGAAGTAAAGGAAATGAGTAAGTTTGAAGATTATGCAATACTTGGTTTAATGATAACCGCAGCATCTACTTCACTTTGGTTGGTTATTGTTGATGGAACATGGGGAATGTCTTCTACGGTATTCCCATGGCTAGAATCAATTTTCACCTTCTCACCTGATGCATCAGGAATGGCAAATGCGCCATTATTAACTCAAATTCATGTTGCAACAAGCATGCTTTTCTTTTGCTATTTCCCATTTACCAAAATGGTTCACATGTGGAGTTACCCATTCATCTATGCATGGCGCCCTTACATTTCAATGCGAAGTTCTGGTCGCTGGGTTAAGTAAAGATTTGAGACGCATCTAATCAATTATCACATCAATAGGTAGGGTTGCAATGAGTGAAAACGAAACAGTAAATGTTGAAGATGTTGAAACTCAATCAATGGTTCCGGGAACAGGAATCCAGTTTGATTACTGGGATCCTGAGAATGAGGTGTTCTGGGAGGAGCACGGTAAGAAAATAGCTACGCGTAATTTGTGGATATCTATCCCCAACCTGTTTTTGGGATTTGCTATATGGATGGTATGGGGCGTAATCATCACCAAAATTCAAGGAATACATGACATTGACCCTTCCCTATTCTCATTTGATGGATGGGGCGGATTGATGGGAGATGAATACAAGGCTCTACTGTACATACTCCCGGGTGTAGCCGGACTTGCTGGTGCAACCTTCCGCATAACTAATTCATTCATGATTGAAATTTCTGGTGGGCGTAATGTAATCGCTGCCACAACAATGTTACTGCTGCTGCCGATGATAGGGGCAGGTATCGCTTTGAAGGATCCTAATGTTTCATTCACAGTGTTAATCATATTCGCATTAATGTCCGGCGTGGGAGGTGGAGCATTCGCTTCTTCAATGTCTAATATCTCCTTTTTCTATCCACGTAAGATGCAGGGTCTCTCACTCGGTCTTAATGCAGGGATTGGAAATCTAGGTGTAAGTGCGATGCAGTTCACAGTACCATTCGTGATGGGGTTCGCACTTTTCGGTGGGATGTCAGGGGCTGCAGCCGGTGGCTATTATGTGGCCAATGCAGGTTTGTTGTGGGTGCCATTCTGCGCCTTTTTCATGATTGCCGCATGGTTATGGATGAATAACATGCCAGAGCATGATGTAGCAAACACAGCAAACTCTCTGAAGAAATATTTCTGGCTTGAAGCGATTGGCTATCTTGCAGCTGGCATAGGCGTTTCAGTATTGATTGCCACTAGAAATAGTGACATTTTCGACTCATCTTTCATGGGTATTGTTCGAATATTCATCATGGTCGTGGTAGCAGTGGTAACCACGCTTGCTCTAATGCGATATGCTACACCAGGCCCGGTAAAGGAGAGTTTGTTAGACCAATGGAAGATATTTGGTGAAAAACATAATTGGATAATGACATGGCTATATGTCATGACTTTTGGATCATTCATCGGCTTTGCTGCAGTATTTCCCAAACTCATCCTTGATGTATTTGGCTATCTTCCTAATGGTGACTCAAACCCTTGGTATATTGATCAAGCGCTTACTTACGGTTTTCTCGGGCCGTTAGTTGGTGCAGCATTACGCCCACCGGGTGGTTGGATGGCCGACAAGTGGGG
>PVBE011521726.1_pt1 | contig 12546 bp, 11 predicted proteins | sample 1631181 | NCBI WGS metagenome assembly PVBE01 (sample SAMN08397723, study PRJNA350692) | Marine metagenome, whole genome shotgun sequencing project. | isolation source: water | place: Pacific Ocean | collected 2012-04 | reverse complement strand
CGCGAACGGCGATCAGGCCGATAACTCGGAACGCGGATCAGGTGCAGCCTATGTCTTTACCCGACGGGGGGTGTCCTGGTCGCAAGAAGCGTACGTGAAGGGGTCGAATACCGCCCGCGCGGACGCTTTCGGTGCCGTGGTTGCGCTGAGTGCCGACGGTAACACGCTGGCTGTCGGTGCGCCGGATGAAAACAATACGTCGACGGGTGCTAATGCGGAGATTGGGCATCGCGTCGGATTCGACCCTCGTACGGATTTTTCGAACGGTTCGGCGTACGTCTTCGCACGTGAGAACGGTAGCTGGGCACAGCAGGCATACATCAAGCCATCGCACATCGGACAGTTCGACCAGTTCGGCACGCGTGTAGCGTTGAGTGGTGATGGTGATCTCCTCGCCGTAGGTGTCCCGCTCGAAGACAGTCCGGCTGTGGGATTAAACGGCGATCGCGGCGACGACGAGGCCGGTGGCTCTGAGTTTGGAGCCGTCTTCCTCTATGCCCGCAGCGAGGGAGTATGGTCCGACCACTCCTTCATAAAGGCACCGAATACGGGTGTCTATGACGAGTTTGCCTCCATCGTTGCGTTCGATGGGGATGGAACGACGATGGTCGTCGGCGCGCGGTTCGAGGATAGTGCCGCAAGCGGTATCAACGGCGATCGAAATAATGAAGACGTTAGAGACGCCGGCGCCGTCTATATTTACTAATCGGAGACGACTTCGGCCGGGCGCGGACGGATCGGTTTGTAGACTTGTGGCGGGGCTAAAACGCGTTGACGCCCGTGAGTTCCTTGCCGATCACGAGTTGATGCACGGTTTCGGTGCCTTCGTAGGTGACGACGCTTTCCATGTTGAGCATGTGGCGAATGGTGCAGAACTCGGTGCTGATACCGCCGCCGCCGAGCATGTCACGGCAGTCGCGGGCGACGTCCAGCGCCATGCGGACGTTATTCCACTTGGCGAGCGATACCTGCACGGGGTGCAGTGTTCCCTGATCTTTGCGGCGGCTGATATGCAGGGCCAGTAATTGCGCCGTACCGATCCGTCGTGCCATATTCGCGAGGCGAATCTGGATGGTCTGGGTATGGCTTAGTGGACGGCCGAAAAGCTCGCGGGTTCCCGAAAACTCCAACACCTCTTGCAGGCAGGCCTGAGCTGCGCCGATCGATCCCCAGGAAATCCCGAGGCGGGCCTGTGTCAGACACTCGAGCGGGGCGCGGAGGCCCAAAGCTTCGGGCAGGGCATTCTCGTTCGGAATCCGGACGTTGTCGAGAAATAACGCAGCCGTGCACGACGCACGAAGCGAGAATTTATTTTCGATCTCTGTTGCACTGAATCCCGGCGTCTTTCGCTCGACAAGGAATCCACGAACATCATCGCTTGTCATTGCCCAGATCACGGCGACGTCCGCGATGCTGCCGTTGGTAATCCACATCTTCGAGCCATTTAATACCCAGTCGTCTCCGTCCCTTTTTGCATGGGTCTTCATGTTGCCGGGATCGGATCCGCCGTGCGATTCGGTCAGACCGAAGCATCCGATCGCTTCGCCCCGCGCCATCGCCGAGAGCCAATGCTGTTTTTGCGATTCGGCGCCGAAGGTGTAGATGGAGTACATGACCAGAGCGCTTTGCACAGACATGAAACTTCGCAGCGCGCTGTCGCCACGCTCGAGTTCCTGGTAGGTGAGCCCTGCGCATACGTTACTCAGGCCCGCGCAGCCGTATCCCTCCAACGTGCTTCCCAATACGCCCAAGTGCGCTATCTCAGGCACCAGCTCCTGCGGGAAACGATGCTCGTCGAAGCATTGTTTGATGATAGGGAGCACGGCATCGTTGACGAAACGCCGGACCGTGTCCTGCACCATCCGCTCTTCGTCACTTAGAAGAGATTCGATATCGAGCAGATCCAGCGCGTTGAGTGAGCTCATTCTGTCCTCCGTTTGGCTTCTTGTAACTTTCCGGAGATTAGATGGCCTGACTTCGCGACACGCGCGTCGTGTAGCAGGAAATGAAACAGTAGCCAGTAGTGTAGCAGTCCGTGACGGGCCGCAACTACCTGGAAGTACCCTGGGCTGCTAAGCTTGACCAGCGGCTTCAGGTTTCAGATCGGCTCAGATGCGCTCGACTCGGCTGCGCGGATAGGCTTCGTATGGAGAAACAGGAACAACCCCGGCCCCTAATCATCAGGTACGTGATCGCGTTTATCGGTGCGGTGGCGATTACGATCGCGCTTCTGTTGTTCATGAACGATCTGGTCAGCCATTTCTTGTTGCGGGATCCTACCCGTTACTTCGCTATTACCAGTTTCATACCCGCTCCCGATCGCGGCCGGCAGTTGCCCGATGCGCCGCCAACCCCGACAAATGCGCCCGACGTGCCCGAACTCGAATACGAGACAGTAGAGGAAGTCATCGTGGACACACCGGTTGCCGAGGTAGAGACGGAGCTGCCCCCGGCAGGACAACCGTTAAATCTCGAAGAATGACCGCGGGATCGGCAGGACTGAACCCACGGATGTCCTGACGCGATACCTGTCTACTCGACGATGTCGTAATGAGAGGGCGTAAGCAGATTCTTCGGCCTGTAAGTGAGCAGGTCATCATATCAGTACGAATAGCTATTCGTTGCAGCACAACGCTGAAAACGCTATAAAGAGCGCCGGGCCGATCGATCAACCTAGAGGTGAAGACAGTGGAATACGAGCGACTTCAGGACATGGCTCTCGGTGCTCGATTGCGACGCTTGGCGGCGTTGGTATTCCTGGCCGGCAGTTTGGTCGCGTGTGGCGGATCCGGATCCCCGGATCAGGAGCAAACCTATCTGATCAAGTTTCCGCATGAGACCGCACCGGGCACCCCCAAGGGCCTGGCCGCACAGCGGTTCAAGGAACTCGCTGAGGAACGTTTTCCCGGGCGCATCGTGGTGGAGGTCTACCCTTCGAGCCAATTGATGAACGACGATGACTCGCTCGAGGCCTTGGCTTTCGGTGAGATCCAGATGATCGCGGTCTCGCTGTCCAAGTTCGACCGCCTGACCCATGTCTTTCAAGTATTCGACCTGCCATTCCTGTTTCCGGGCCTGGATGTCGTGGAACGATTCCAGGCGGCCCCAGCGGGTCAGGCGTTGCTGGGTGAGCTCACCGACCGCGGATTCCTGGCGCTTGGATTCTGGCACAACGGCATGAAACAGCTCTCGGGCCCACGTCCGCTGCACCAGCCCGAGGACGCACGCGGGTTGAAGTTCCGCATCATGCAGTCCGACGTTCTGCAGGCCCAGGTGCAGGCGATCGGGGGCAGTCCGCAGAAGATGGCGCTGGGTGAGGTTTACCAGGCCCTGCAGACCGGTACCGTTGACGCCCAGGAGAATACCTGGTCCAACATTTGGTCGTCGAAGTTCTACGAGGTTCAGCCTTACATCATGGAGACCAATCACGGCTACATCGGTTACCTGGTGGCGGTGAATCCACAGTTCTGGCAATCGTTGCCCGACGACGTCCGCACCGGCCTGGAGGAGGTCATGGCGGACGTCACAACATGGGGCAACGCTCAGGCGGAGGCAGTCAACCAGGAGGCCAGGGGGCGTATTGCAGACTCCGGCCGCAGCGAAATCATCGGGCTCTCCGCCGAGGAGCTTCGCGAATGGGAGACGGCGATGCGTCCCGTCTGGGAGCAATTCGAAGATGACATCGGCGCGGACCTGATCGAAGCGGCCTTAGCGGCCCATGCAGACTAGCCGCCCGCCCGCTGCATCATGACAGCAGTAACGTTAGGGCGTGTGCATGCCCTCGTGGACCACCTCGAAGAGGGGTTCATGGCATTGGCGCTAGCGTTCATGACAATCATCACCTTCATTCAGGTGATCTTGCGATACGTGTTCGGCACCGGCTGGGTCTGGTCGCTGGAGGCGACCACATACAGCTTCGGCTGGCTGGTTCTGATCGGCATGTCTTATGGCGTGCGCACGCGTGCACACATCACGGTCGATCTACTCAGTAACCAGCTTTCCAAACCCGCCCGTCGCATCATGGCTTTCGTTGCCATTGGGCTGTGCCTCGTTTACTGCGGGTTTATGATCTACGGAGGAAGTGTTTTCGTCGATCGTTTGATAACTCTCGGCAACAACGCTCGCGACATTCCGCTGCCCCGTTGGTTACTGACCGGCATTATGCCGCTCGCGTTTTCACTTCTAGCGTTTCGATTCCTTCAAGCAGGCTGGCAATTGGTGGGAGATAAGGATTCGAATCCGCGTCTTACCGAGCGCGATGCATCGACAACAGGATTGTCGGACGATCACGCCGCTGATGAGCTAGAATAACAACGCTTCCGCGTAGACCCACAAGAGTAATAACATCTAATGAGCGCGCTGTTTCTACTAGCCGTGCTGTTCGTGTGTCTGGCGCTGGGTGTACCCGTCGCGGTTTCTCTCGGACTCGCGAGCATATCCACCCTACTGCTGTTCACTGACCAGACACTGCTCTCATCGAGCCAGCGTTTCTTCCATACCATGCAGGTCTACCCACTGCTGGCAGTGCCCTTCTTCATCACGGCAGCCACGTTCATGAAGACCGGCGGCGTGGCGAAGCGCATGATCGATTTCGCGAACGCTTTGGTGGGGCATTTCCGTGGCGGGCTGGCCATGGCCTCGTTGCTGGCGTGTGCATTCTTTGCGGCGGTCTCCGGCTCCGCGCCCGCCACGGTCGTAGCCGTTGGGAGCGTCATGATCGGCGGGATGATCTCCTCCGGCTACACGCCGCGATTCGCTGCGGGTGTCATCTGTAACGGTGGCACCCTAGGGATCCTCATTCCACCATCCATCGTGATGGTGATCTACGGCGCAGTGACGGAATCTTCCATCGGGAACCTGTTCATCGCGGGGCTGCTTCCCGGTATTATTCTGACCGTGACGATGATGGCTACGGTCGCGGTCATCGCTCGTCACCAAAACCTGCCGCGCCAAGAGCGGGTCAGTTGGCGAGGTACGATTCGCGCGGGCCGGGAGGCCCTCTGGGGCCTCTTGCTCCTACTCATCATCCTCGGTGGAATCTATCTCGGAGTCTTTACGCCCACGGAGGCCGCAGCGGTCTCCGCGGTATACGCCTTCGCCATCGCAGTGTTCGTCTACAAAGATATCAAGCTCGCGGATGTGCCCGACGTGCTGATCGAGAGTGCGAAGGTGACCACGTTGTTGATGTTCATCATCGCCAATGCCTACCTGTTCGCGTTCACGGTAACGACAGAGCAGATTCCTCAGATTGCATCGGTCTGGATAGTCGATCTCGGGCTACCGCCCTGGGGTTTCCTGCTCGTGCTGAATGTTCTGTTATTACTCGCCGGTAACTTCATGGAGCCCACCTCGGTCGTGCTCATCCTTACGCCGATCGTGTTCCCCATCGCCATGCAGATGGGCATCCACCCCATCCACCTGGGCGTCCTCATGGTGCTCAACATGCAGATCGGGCTGGTCACGCCGCCCGTTGGGCTCAATCTCTTCGTCACGGCGGGGGTTGCGGGGATGTCCATGGAGGAAGTCATCCGGGCGGCGTTGCCGTGGCTCATGGTACTGCTCGTCGTGCTGTTGATGATTACCTATATCCCGGCAATCTCCTTGATCGTGCCTCAGCTGTTGGGCCTCATCTAACCGTTTCGGCGCGTTCGGCTTAGAATCCGAACCTTCACTGCCCCCTGCCTTTCCTGACTTCCTCGATAAAGGCGGCCGCCCGGCGCGTCAGTTCGGTCATGTCACCCGCGTCCAGCAGTTTTTGACTGACCAGGCTGCTGCCTACCCCGAGAGCCGCGGAGCCTTTCCTGATAAAGTCAGCCGCAGTGTTCAGATCGACCCCTCCCACCGGGATGATGCGAACCTGGGGCAATGGGGCCAGAATGGCCTTGACCAGATCGGGGCCGCCGAAACTGGCGGGGAACAGCTTGATGAAGTCCGCACCGGCTTCCCAGCCCGTGAGGATTTCCGTGGGGGAGTGACATCCCGGTGCGGTCGGGATGCTGTACCGGTTGCACAGTGCGATCAGTTCCAGGTCGAGCGTGGGAGAAACGACAAAATCGGCCCCGGCAAGGATAGCCGCCCGCCCGCTTTCCGCGTCGAGGACCGTTCCGGCCCCAAAAATGACGTCTTGGCCGTATCTCTTCTTGGCCTCGGCGATCACATCCAGAGCACCGGGCGTCGTCATGGTGACTTCGATGGCCCTGACGCCACCCGCCTTGATGGCATCGGCCGCCGTGATCAGCTGCTCGGAAGACCGGGCACGCATGATGGCGATAACGCCGGTTTCGCGGATGATGTTGAGTGTTTCGAGTTTGTCCATTGTTCTGCTCCGTGCTGAACGGTCAGCGTGACACTCGTTTGCCCCCGCCAAGTACTTCGGCTCTCATCAGGGCTTCGACCTCGGCCTTGTCGACCAGTGGCAGATCGAACATCAAGGTTTGCTTCAGGCGGGTAGTCGCATCACCCACCATGACGCCCTTGGTAATGCCCTCGCCCCCAAAACCCGCTGTGAACAGGCCATAATAGAAACCAGCGTTCCACGTGTCTCCACCGCCCAACCGGTCCCAAAGGGTCATCTTTCTAACGACCGGGGAGCGGAAGAAATGCCCTTCAGCATCCATGGCGGCTGATTCCCAGCGGTGCTGCTCGAACGTGTCGGGATAGCGAATGGTGATGGCGACTATCCCGACGCTGAAATGCTCTCGGACCTGGCGGACTACTTCCCGGATGTCATCGTCCTCGATTTGTCCCATGTCGCCGTCCACGACCTGTTTGGCAGAATACTGGCCGCACGAAATGTCATACAGGCTGGCCATATCCTCGATCGTCGTAATCAGGATATCCACGTGATCTGACACTAGAGGTGTCAATATCTCGCGCGCCTGGGCAGGAGACCACAGGGTGCCCCGATAGTTGAAGTCCATACCCACCAGGCAATCATCGGGTTTGCGCGCCATGGCCTCTTTGAATGCCTCGTAGCAGTAGTTGCGCTCATACCCGCTGTGGGCTGCCAGCCCGAAAGTGATCCCCGAGGTGTGAAATAGCCGGGCATCTTTCAGCGCCGCCTGCCAATCGACCATCCCCGAATCCAGCTTGGAGGCAGCGGAGAACATGCGCTGATACACGCCGGTGTTCTTACGCGGTGTGCGGCCAAACTCGTAGATAAAGCGTCCGATGGGCTCTGTTTTGGGGGCCCAGACAATGTGGTCGGTGTTGATCCCCTGCTCACGGGCAGTGTTGCGCAACGACCGTCCATAGGGATTGTCCGGCACGCGGGTGATATAGGACGAAGGTATGCCCATCCGGCTCAGGCCCATGGCCAACGTGTACTCGCTGCCGGCCATCGAGAGGTTGACCTGACGCGTTCGTTCAGGACGTTCCAGGTCAGCGGGTGTGTCGCGGACCATCGTTTCGCCAAAGGTTACGAATGCCGGCCCCCGGGTGGCAAACTGACTGAGATCATCGCCAGTGATTACATAGTAGTCCGTATTATTCACATTCCTATCCCTAAATCTGCAGGGTAGAACAAGGGATCTGGAATCAGGGGGATTGGCCGTCCAGGGCTAATCCCCCTTGGGTTCCAGCGTCGTTACCGCGGCTCTCTTAACACGGCGGCCAGGCAACGGTATAGAGGTGTTTCCCGCCATTCAGCGGACCCTTGAGAAATTCGTCGATCTCTTCCTGCGTAAAGCGCTGTGTGACCAGGGATGCATCCGGCAGTGTGCCAACCGGGAATTTCTCCAGGATATCGTCATGTAGCTTGACGATGTAATCCAACAGGGCCTCAACGCCGGGCCGGGCCTTTTCCGCATCCGCCAGCGTGGCGCTACCGACAACACCCTCCGGGTTACCGGCGACCTCGATCGTCCCCAGGCCGACATGGGAGTACCAGGGAATGGCGCGCTGGTAGGCATTGGCCGCCGAATCTACATGGCCAGGCGGGAGGAATCCTTGGGGTTCAGTATCTATTGCATCTTCCATATTGATGAATTCCGGGAACAAGGCCAAGGAAAAGGACGTTTCGCATTCGTCGCCATGGACAAACGGCGTTTCGAACGGGCCGCCATGCGCCTTATCCTTGACATGGGGCTGAATGGCATAATACCAGTTGAGATTGACCAGGATCGAGGGTACCTGGTAGATCTTTGCGAAGCGGTGCAGTGCACTCGGGATCAGGTATTCCTGGCCATGGCCGTTCAACAGTATCTGCTTACGGAACCCGGAATTCCAGAACCCGGCAACGATGGAACTGAGGTAGGCGGTGAAGGTGTCTTCATCCACCGGCACGGTTCCGGGCATCCCGATATGGTGGTAGGGGTGGCTGCCGAACCAGACCGGCTGGGAAACCGTGCACCCGGTTTTTTGGGCAACTGCTTCCGCCATGCGGGTGACCAGGAACGTGTCTTCGCCGTAACAGGCGTGTGGCCCATGGGCTTCCGTACTCCCGACCGGGATGATCAATACGTCGTTTGTCTTCAGGCGCTCTTCGTGTTCCTTCATGGTCATGTTCTGAAAATAAATCCCATTGGCGGACTCCATGTGGCCGCCTTCGGGGGGGATCGTCCAATCATTTTTCGACATGATGTTCTCCTAGGGTCATCTCTCTGAAATTTTCATTGGGTTTGATGAGTGCGCGGGTATCTTGTCAATTAAGAAAACGCATGAGTTCAGCAATGGCCGTTTCGCTGGTACGCAGCACCGCATCAGCGGTGTTGGAGGCATTGTGCGAGCCAAGGATGCAGCGAGGATGCGTGCGCAGCCAGGAATCCATGGGCAGCGGCTCCACCTCGAAGACATCCATCGCGGCCGAATGGACCTTGCCGGATTTCAGGGCTTCGATCAGGGCAGACTCATCGATCACGGGACCCCGCCCCGTGTTGACCACCCGCACGTCCTGCCTGGCCCTCGCAAAGATTTCCGCATTGATCATGTGGTGACTGGATTCCGTGAGTGCGCAGGTCACCACGATAAAATCCGCTTCTTCTATTCGCTGCGGCCACTCGGCACGTTCAACGGTATCGAGTTCCGGCGCATCCGGTGCAACCGGGTCATAGGCGATGATTTTCATATCGGCCGCCAGCAGGCGTTTGGCGGCGCACTTACCAATGGCCCCAAAGCCGACCAGCGCAACCGTTTTTTCCGCGAGAGATATTCCGCACGGCTTGGGCCAGTCGCCTGCACGCACGGCACGATCGATTTCAAAGGTCTCGCGCGCCAGTGCAATCACATAGCCAACAGCGGTGTCAGCCACCTCGCCACCGACCAGACCGGGTGTGTTGGTGACAGGGATGCCGAGATCTTTGCAGGCGGCAAAATCGACGTTGTCCACTCCAATGCCCCACTTGACGGCAGCCTTGAGTTTGCCCGCCCGCCCCGCGGCCAGGACCTCGCGCGTTGCCGGGTCGTCACCGATGATCCAGCCGTCATGCTCAGGCACGAGCTTTTTGAGTTCATCCACCGGGAGGATATGCACCACCTCGGGGGTAGTAACCTCAACCCCGTGTTTTTCAAAGCTGGAACGAAGGGCGTCAATCATCCCCAGCATGGGAGGACTGGTCACCAGCACTTTCATTCAGTCATCCCTTCGATCACGGCTTTATGACGACCTTAATCGCGTTGTCTTTGCGCTGGGTGAAGGTATCGAGCGCTTCATTGATATCATCCAGGCCAAAGGTATGGGTAATCAGTGGCTTAAGGTTGATACGCCCATCCGACATCAGCGGAATGGCGCGCGCCAGGTTCAACATTCCTTCGGCCTTGGGGCCGGTGATCTTCAGGTTCCACTGCACGATCTTATCGAGCTCGAGGGTGACGGGGTCGTGGTAGATGCCGTTATAGGAGATACGCCCGTTTTTGCGCGCCATGTGCAATGCCTCGGCTGCCGCTTGGGACTGTCCGGTGCACTCGACCACCATATCCGCCCCGATCCCATCGGTGAGTTCCATCACCCGTTCAAGAGGATTTTCCTCCCGTACATTGATGGTGATATCTACGCCAAGCTGCCTCCCGACCGCCAGGCGATCTTCCCGTGTTCCAGTCAGGATCACCCTTCCCGCTCCCAACACCTTGGCAAGGTGGGCGGACATCAGCCCGATCGCGCCGGGGCCCGTGACCACGACGGTCTCTCCCGGAACGACCCATCCAATTCGCTCATAACCGTAAAGGACCGTACCCGCGCCGGTGAGCATCGTGCCCTGTTCAAAATCTATGTCATCCGGGAGTTTATGCAGTGTGTTCACATGACAGGCCGCATAATCGGCATAACCACCGCTGGTGGCGAATCCATAGTGACGGTGCCCCATTTCCACCTTGCCATAGTTCAGGCAGGTGGTGTAATTACCCCGCAGGCAGTTCTCACACCTGCCACAGCCTTTGTGCGGTTCCACGGCCACGCGGTCACCATCTTCCAACTCGACAACATCCGCGGCGGTCTTGACCACGGTGCCGGTAAACTCGTGACCGGGGATAAACTCACCCAGTACGGGATAGCCTTTCCAGCCTTCAGCAACGATACTCGGGTCACTTCCGCAAATGGCCACTGAATCCACCTTGACCAAGGTTTCGCCACCTCCCATCTCCGGGACCGGCACTTCAACAACCCGCAAATCGCCAAGATCAAACAGAACGGCTGCTTTCATAGTTTCAGGAATGTTCATGGAAACTCCTTGCTCGGTGCTCTGTGCCAGGATTGGCTTTCACGGTTCCAACACCACTTTTACGGCTTCGCCGATATGCGCCAATCGAAACCCTTCTTCCCAGTCGGCAAGTGGGAGGATGTGCGTGATGAACTGGGCAGGTTTTACTGCGCCTCGAGCGAACATAGACAGCGCCCGCTCCCAACTGGTGAATTTTGAGCTGTAACTGAAAGAAACCACCAACGCCCGGAACATTGCGTTGCGGTAAGGAATGGAGACCTCGTCCGTAGGCGGCTGGCCAATGATGCCGACCTTTCCCAAGCGGCTGGCCAGGGTAAAAGCCTGTTCTATTGCAGGTAGCGCTCCTGTTAACTCAATCACAACGTCCGCACCCCTGCCGTCAGTAAGTTGATCTACCAACTCTGCAAGGTCAGCTTTCATCACGTTGACTACGTGGTCAATTCCCAATTCTCTGGCTTTGGGCAGGCGCGCTTTCTCATCGCCATCTATTCCGGTAACGATTACCTGCGAAGCCCCAGCCGCCTGAGCCATCCTGGCGGCCGCCAGACCAATCGGCCCGCTGCCCAATATCAGTACCACATCTTCGGGGTTAATTCCGGTCCTTTCCAGAGTGCCGTGGACCGCCACTGCGCTGGGCTCCGTGAAGGCGGCTTCAACGAAACTAAGTCCATCCGGAATGCGGTGCAGCAGTCTGGCTGGAACTTTGATAAATTCTGTGAAAGCCCCATCCGTAAAGTAACCGCAGGCGCGCTTCGATGCGCAAGCAAACGAATTTCCAGTCAGGCAGGGGCGGCAGTACCCGCATGCGCCCACATGTTGTTCTGAGACAACGCGGTCCCCAACTTGCCATTTACTAACTTTACCGCCGAGTTCTACAATCTCGCCGGAAAACTCGTGGCCGACGACCACCGGCGGGGTATAAGGATGATGATCGTCAAAGATCTTCAAATCACTGCCACATATTCCACATGCTTTCACTCTGATCAGCACTTCATCGGGAGAGACCTCCGGGGTGGGAACCTCTTGAAGTTCCATATGCCCGACGCCCCTGGCAGTCTTTACTAACGCTATCATTTCCGATCGTTCCAATGATTTGCGAGCGTATCCAGCCACTTACTCGGGTCAACTCTAGACACCGAAAGACACCCGGTAGTCCCGCCTTTTGGTTGCCGAGTCTGTTAGCTTGACGCTACCCTCGCGGATTCTGCTCGAAGCCCGTTGCTCTGTGAGGCTACCTCGCGTCACCGTCAATTTGTTTTGAGCCTGACTGATATAGTCGCATGTTCAAATGAGGCCAAAACACATTCGAGAATATGCCTAAGGGGATAGGCACGGACATCAGGCGCCGAGGGGATATTCCTCTAATCGGGCATTCCTGTCAATGACCTGCCCACATTAACTAGTCCAGGTTGAAAGTACTGAGAGGCCTTTCCTTTTTTGTCGGTAGGACACCGTTTGGCGGTATTTAGCATATGTCCTCCCCCCGTCTATGTGCCAGTCCTTGGAGTAGGTCAGATTGTCATTGTTAGCAGGGGCGACCGAGGCTCAATGCTGTCTGATAGACGCTATTCTAGTATTTACTTTAACTTTGATCTATAACTATACGGCGTCTGTTAGTGCCGAAAGCAGATACAGCGACCGCGCCTAAAGCTGCGTCTTTTTTCACCCGCTTTCGGGCGAAAATGCAGCCATTAGGCTCGCCGGCTTGCTGTGCTAGAGGGAGATTTCACCTGAACTTGGGCCACCTACCGTCCAGAAATCGGTAGGTGGCCCACAAGTAAGGTGCTTCCTCGCCTCAGAAGTTATACCGATAGGCTAGACCCCAATCTGAACCCTTCGGGCGGGTCACGTAATACAGGCTCGCACCTCCATCTGGGGCATAATCGTATGTTCG
>PVBE010183774.1_pt1 | contig 12546 bp, 13 predicted proteins | sample 1631181 | NCBI WGS metagenome assembly PVBE01 (sample SAMN08397723, study PRJNA350692) | Marine metagenome, whole genome shotgun sequencing project. | isolation source: water | place: Pacific Ocean | collected 2012-04 | reverse complement strand
TCAAACCCCATATTCCTGAATGGTAATTATTCTAATGAGGCATGCCCATTAACATAATTCTAATTAATCAATGTATATCATTAATAAGCATTTATATATAACTCAGTTCTTGGCACACAAAAAAACCGGCCGTGTCAATTCGCATAGCCGGGTTCACAGGGTTCCTACAAGGTGCTGTTACAGAGAGGTTTACATTCGATCGGGTACGGCCATGCCCATTAGGGTCAGCGTGCGCCGGAAGACTACCAGGGCCGCCTCCACCAGCTTGAGACGCGCCTCAGTTATGGCGTCGTCTTCTTCATTTGAAGAGACAACACGGCAATTCTCGTAGAAGTTATGGAAGTTGTTGGCCAGTTCAGTGGCGTAATGGGGCAGATGGTGGGGCTCAAGGGCCGTCGCCATCTCGTCTACCAGTTCCGGAAGGCGCAGCAGGCCTCTGATCAACTCCAGTTCACTCGGGTGGGTCAGGAGGCTAAGGTCGCCGTTGCTCCAGTCGATGCCGCGCTCTCCGGCCAATTTGATGATGCTGGCGTTGCGGGCGTGGGCATACTGAACGTAGAACACCGGGTTCTCATTGGACTCTTTCTTAGCCATCTCCAGGTCAAATTCCATCTGGGTTGATGGGGCTTTGGCCAGGAAGGAATACCGGCATGCGTCGATGCCGACTTCGTCCGTAACCTCGCGCAGGGTGATCAGGTTACCGCCTCGTTTGGACACCCGTATCACATCTTTGCCGCGACGGAGGGTTACCATCTGGCAGATGAGCACTGTCAGGCGGTCGCGGTCTATCCCCAGCGCCTCAACCGCCGATTTCATCCGTGGCACGTGTCCTTGGTGGTCTGCGCCCCAGATGTCCACCACCGACTCGAATTCCCGCTTAACCAGCTTGTTGTGGTGATACGCGATGTCTGAGGCGAAGTAAGTTGATTCACCTGATGTCTTGACCACGACATTGTCTTTGTCGTCGCCCAGCATCACGGAGTTGAACCAAAGGGCTCCTTCCCGTTCTGACAGATAGTCATTCTCTCGAAGGAGATCGATGGTTTCCTCATACTCACCGCTGGAGAACAAGCTACGCTCGCTGAACCAGTTGTCAAACTCGACACCGATGGACGACAGGTCGTCTTTGATGGTGGCGACCATATTCTCGCGGCCAATGTCGCCAACCTCCAGTAGAGCTTGCTCCTCCTCCATGTTAAGGAACCGGTCTCCCTCGGCCTTCAAGATGTCTTGGGCCAGGTCGACGATGTATTCGCCCATGTAGCCGTTTTCAGGCATCTCTGCTTCCTGGCCCAGTTCCTGCCGGTAGCGGGCGAGGACAGACCTGTAGAACAGCTGCATCTGATTTCCAGCGTCATTGACGTAATATTCCCGTGTTACGTCGAAGCCTGCTGCTTCCAGTACGTTGGCCAGTGCGCTGCCCAGAACCGCTCCCCTGGTGTGTCCAACGTGGACCGGGCCAGTTGGGTTGACGCTGACAAACTCCAGCATCATCTTGCGGCCTTGTCCGGTATCCACATCACCGTAGGAGCTGCCCGTCTGGCGGATCACATCCACCTGCTGTTGCAGCCATGATGGCTTCAAGTAGAAATTCACGAACCCCGGCGGCGCGGCTTCAACCCGGTCGATCACGTCATCGGGGGAGATGTGCTTGGCCAATGTCTGGGCCAGTTCCAAAGGGGGTATGCGGGTGGCGCGGGCCAGTCTCAGGGGGAGATTTGTCGCAAAATCGCCGTGCTCAGAGTTACCCGGACGTTCCACCTGGATATCCGGCATGGTCTCCAGCTGGAGTACGCCTTCTTGTCGGGCGGCTTCCAGGGCGTCAGCGACGGATTGCTGGATTTGATTGATCAGTAGCGGAGCCGACATTGCCGAAAATCCCCCAGGGTCTTATTGGTTGATATGCTGTTTGATCCACCCGTTTTCAACAAGCGAAAGGCGGCCAATCAAAGGCCGCCAATGCCGGATGGCGTCTGGGTATCTTAACACAACGCAAGGCCGTTTCAGGCACGGATTTGCGCCAGAGTTGGGGCTCAATCCTAGGCCGAACGCAGAATATTCCAGTGACGAGGTCGGTTATCTGCCAAGGGGTTGCGGTGGATTTCTGCAGCAGAACCACGCTGTTACAATTATTGAGGTGTGGTTTTTCGCCCGTGAGCCGAGCCTGGCACCGAATGGAACGACCGGACTGAGAACGTGATGGAACAACCTCAGACAACACCACCTGAATCTCGCGCTGAAGATCAGCCCAGACCACCTGAAGAGGTGATTCACGAGCTGATCCAGGAGCTTCGCCGTCTGCTGGAATCCGGTGAACAGCTGAACGCCCTGGAGATCTTTTCGGTGCTGCATCCGGTGGACCAGGGCGAAGTCTTGGACGGCTTACCCAAAGACTTCAGCCAATGGCTGCTAGAAGAATTAGACGCCGCTGTGGTGGCTGAGATCCTGGAGTACTTGGAACCCGAAGAATCGGCCGAGATGATCGGCGGACGGGAACCAGCCGACCTGGCCCAGGTTCTTGATCTTGCGGGGCCCGACGTGGCGGTGGACCTGTTACGCCACATCCCCGAAGAGAAGCAGTTCGAGACTTTGGATGCCATGTCCAACCCGGCGGAGGTTTCTGAGCTTCTCCAGTACCAGGATGACACCGCCGGCGGTCTGATGACCCCGGACTATCCGGTGGTCAATGAGATAACAACCACACCCAATGCCCTGGACCAACTCCGGCTGCTGGGAGAAGACGCTGAGGACATAGACTCGGTCTTGGTGGTTGACAGTGAACAGCGTTTGGTTGGGTCTTTGAGCATCACCCGGTTGGCACTGGCCAGGGCCAATACCGTTGTTGGCGATATCATGGACCGGGAAATCAACTCCGTCACTTTTGAGACTGATCAGGAAGAATGTGCCAGGGTGATGCAGCGCTACAACCTGAACGTGCTTCCAGTGCTGGACGGAGGCGGCAGACTCACCGGCGTGATCCTAGATGACGACCTGGTAGACGTGGTCGTCGAAGAAGCAACCGAGGATATGTTCCGGATTGCCAGTGTTGGCGGTGAGCGTATCGCGGGACCGCTCACAAACTCACTGCGCCGACGTCTCCCCTGGTTGTACATCAACCTGGCAACGGCGTTTCTGGCTGCAGTGATGGTCAGCCTTTTTGAAACCACCATCACCCGGGTGGTGGCGCTGGCGGTCTTTCTGCCAGTGGTGGCCAGCCAGGGTGGAATCGGTGGAACACAGACCGTAACTCTGGTGGTTCGCAGCATGGCTCTGGGCGAGGTGCCCCGCAGGCTGGGGCTGCGACTATTGGCCCGTGAGCTGGCCTTGGGCCTGATCCACGGAGTGGCTCTAGGAGTGGTGGTCGGGGCCGTCGCCTACTTGTGGAAGGGGAATATCACCCTGGGTCTGGTCCTGGGGCTGGCCATGTCGGGGAACATGCTGGTGGCGGGGATGTTCGGCGCCGGGGTGCCGCTACTGCTCCGGCAGCTTCGGATGGACCCTGCGGTGTCCTCTGCGGTGTTCGTTACGACGTTCACCGACGTGATCGGCTTTGTCTTGTTCCTTGGTTTGGCGGCTATTTTCGTGGAACACTTGGTTTAGGTCAGTTCCAATCACCTGCAAAACACAGACAGATTTAAGTAGAGGGAAGATATGCCCGGACAGATAGCCCTAGTCGGCGGTGATGAGTTCAGGCGCGGCTGCGAGGATATGGACCGCGAGATCATGCGGGCGTCGGGTCAAGACCCGGCCAAGGTCGTGGTGGTTCCGACTGCTGCGGTCACCGGGCCTGCCAAGGCTGCTAATGACGGTGCGACCCACTTCGGCGCGCTAGGCGGGGCTTCTGAACAACTCATGCTGCTGGAGACGGACCAGGCCCAGGACCCATTGTTCTTTGCCCCGGCTACCTTGGCTGATGTGGTCTACTTCACCGGCGGGAGCCCTGAACATCTTTTGGAGACCGTAAATGGTACCGAGTTTTTCTCGGCGCTGATGGAGATGGTGGATTCCGGAGGAGTCCTGGCCGGATCCAGCGCCGGTGCCATGGCCATGGGCTCGATGATGCGCCGCCCCCGGGCAGGCGGCTGGGTGGAGTCGTTGGGAGTGGTCGCCGACGTTGCCGTGCTGCCCCATCACGAAAAGCGCGACCAGGCGGAGACCTCTCAAGAACTGCAGCAGTCTGCGCCCACTGGGCTGACTTTCTTGGGCATCGACGCCCGTACTGGCGTACTGGGTAGACCGGACAACTGGCGGGTAGTAGGCTACGGTCGTGTGACCGTCTACCAAGGCTCCGAGTGGCAGATATTCAACTCCGGGGATCAGCTGCCGACTGGGTTCTGATCCGGCTACTTGCGTCGTTCGCGTAGCATCGCGTAGACCTCTTCTGGTTGGACTCCGCTGGCAGCCAGGAGCACCAGGGTGTGGTAGAGCATGTCAGCTATCTCGCCGGGGAGATTCTCGGTGTCGTTGATGGCGGCGGCGATTGCTGTCTCTCCGGCTTCTTCCACCACCTTCTGGGCGATCCTTGGAACACCTTCTTTGAATAGAGAGGTGGTGTAACTGCCTTCTGGCATCTCCTCCTGTCGGTCCTTGATCAGGGCGAACAGTTCACCCAGAACGCTGGGGCCGGTTTCCGTCTTCTCGTAGTCTTCATCGTCGGGAACTGCTTCCAGCTTGTTAGTGAAACAAGAGACGTCGCCGGTGTGGCAGGCCGGGCCGTCCGGGTCAACCTTGAGCAGGATCGTGTCCGCGTCGCAATCCAGCCAGGCCTCTTTGAGGTTAAGGTAATTGCCGGACATCTCGCCCTTGTGCCACAGGTCTTCCCTGCTTCGGCTGTAGAACCAGACTTGGATACCCTCGACTGTGCGTTTCAATGATCCGGGGTTCATATAGCCCATCATCAGGACCTGTCCGGTATTGGCGTCCTGGGCGATGGCTGGTAATAGACCCTGTTCATTTAGCTTGATGTTCATAATCGGCCTTTAAAAATCTCTATTTGTTGGGTTGGGAATCCAGGTTAGACCGGTAGGCCCTTGTGCAACAAAGCGGGCAATTGGGACAGGCTGGATATCTGATGGGGAGGCGTTGGCAATTTTGGATCCAAGGGTCGTTGGTCCCGGTTGATCCAGACCGGATACATCCCTGCGTCCAGCGCCCCTTGTACGTCCTCCAATTGGCGGTCGCCCACATACGCGGTTTCGCCAGGGGAGACGCCCAATTGACCCAGTATCATCTGGAACAACTCCGGCCTTGGCTTGTATATTTGAGCCTGTTCCGAGGTGAGGACGATGTCAAAGCCAACCTCTAATAGCTCCAGGTTCGGGAGCAGGAATCCATCATCGGCGTTGGATAAAAGGGCCATGGTGTATCGCCCTTGAATCTCACCCAACGCCTCATTGGTCTCGGGATAGGGTGTACGCCTTGAGATGTCGCGGAAGAATTGCTGTGTGGCCGCGTGGGGGTCGCCGTTCAGCTTCAGAGTCGCGAAAGAGAGTACAAAGCCTTCTTTCCAGGCGTTGAAGTAACTCTGAAACGGCCGGTCAGGGTCTAGCCGGTTGACCTGGAACTCTTCCTCGGCTGGTGCCCAGCTATCCCAGAGTTCTTGGGCCGTGGTTTTGAGGCCCTGCTGCTCGATGACATTGCCAAAGATCTGGAGGTTGGTGTCGTTGGGATTCTGGACCAAGGTCCCATACATGTCGAAGACTACGGTGGTGATTCGCGGCATTGATAGCTACCTGCAAATTGTCTGACTGGGAATTATTAGCGAAGGTGCGCTTACGAGGTGCTGATTATTCTGGCCCCACATATTTCGGTCGGACTGGGACTCCCTTGCCCTTAAGATAGTCCTTGGCCTGGTCAATGGTGAACGTGCCGAAGTGGAAGATGCTGGCGGCGAGAACGGCGTCGGCTTTTCCCTGGTCCAGCGCCTCATAGAGGTGTTCCAGTTCACCTGCGCCGCCGCTGGCGATCACGGGCACGGGCACCGCCTCGGAGATTGTCCGGGTCAAGGCCAGGTCGTAGCCGGATAATTGGCCGTCCTCATCCATGCTGGTGAGCAATATCTCACCTGCGACCAGTTCCACCGCTCTGGTGGCCCATTTCACAGCATCGATTCCGGCGGGCGTGCGGCCGCCTCGGGTATAGACCTGCCACCTGGAGCCAGCGTCCAAAGCCAGGTCAGCCGACTCCGGCGTTGGTTCTCCCTCTAGACTTGAGACCCGCTTGGCGTCGATGGCTACGACGATGCACTGGTTGCCGAAAGCAGCAGCGCCGTCCTTCACCAACTGCGGGTCGGTAACTGCGGCAGTGTTCATGCCAACCTTGTCTGCGCCTGCTTTGAGCATCCGCCGGACATCTTCCACAGTTCTGATGCCGCCGCCAACGGTCAAGGGTATGAACACCTGCTCTGACACCCGTTGGACCACGTCCACCATGGTGTCTCTAGAGTCGGAACTGGCGGTGATGTCTAGAAAGACCAGTTCATCGCCGCCTTGTTGGTCGTAGAAAGCTGCCAACTCGGCCGGGTCACCGGCGTCGCGGAGTTCTACGAAACTAACGCCTTTCACAACTCGTCCGGCGTCCACATCCAGACACGGGATTATACGTTTGGTCAGCACTGTGGGATGGAATCTCCAGAGGTAGGTTAACCCGGCACATCGATCGTGAAAGGTGCCCGTGTCAGGTCGTATTAGCAGTATAACACCGTGCCTGAATTAAGCAGGGTACTTGAACCATTGGCGTGGTTGACTGACTGAGCTAGAATGGCCCTACTTTTTAGCATACTTAAGTAGGGAGGGATCATGGCTACAACATTAGACGAGGCGAACAAGATGGTGGCCGGTGCCATTGCCAAGGCCAACGAGTTTGGTATCAAGATCAACGTGGCGGTGGTTGATGCGGGCGGACGATTGTTGGCCTTCAACCGCATGGACGGCGCAATTTGGGGCGGAGCATACGGGGCACAAGGCAAGGCCGTGGCCGCAACTGCGTTCGGGCGTCCCAGCGGTGAACTGCAGGAACGGGCTGAGTCGCCGATAATGAAGGGGATCCTTGGCGCTGAGGGCGGCCACGGCATTCCGAGCCAAGGCGCTGCTCCAATCATCCGCAACGGCGGATGTGACGGCGCAGTGGGAGTGGGCGGCGGCACCAGCCAGCAGGATGAAGACTGCGCCAGGGCTGGTATCGCAACCGTTATCTCTTAAGGTTTCACGTGACGAAGTCGGTACCGCTCTAGGGGACTAGGGCGGTAACCGATGCTGGGCCGCCACTGCCGCCTTCCAGCCGGAGTAGACCGACAACTACCAAAGCTCCGGTGAGCGGCAGCTGGTCCAGGTTAGTCAGATTCTCCAAGACCACTAGACGGTTATCCAATGCCAACCGGCTAACGGAAAACCCTGTATCTACACCCGGCTCGACGCCAGCAGTGTCGGAACCAAATCCGGCGACACCCCGACCTTCAAACAATTCTTCGGCTGCGTCCAATCCAAACCCCGGGAAGTGTAGTTGGTCAACTTTGGTACCACCCAGGTACTCATTTGGGTTTGGCCATTTGGCCTGCCAACCGGTGTGCAAAAACACTAAACAACCTTTGGGGATCGGGCCATGATCCGACTCCCAGTCCAAAACGTCGTTCATGGTCAGAGCGTAGTCAGGGTCGCTTGCCGATTGGGTTGAGATGTCGATTACGATGGCTGGTCGGACTAGGTCCTGGGGTAAGTATGCCTCCGGGCCGGGAGCGCCGGATGTGAAACCGGACGGCGCGCTCAGGTGGGTGCCGGTATGTTCGCCCATGGAGAACCGGCGCAGGAAATAGCCGTCTTGTTCGACGTCTGCCACGGTCTCAAATTCCACCGCTGGGTCTCCGGGCCACCTGGGAGTGTCCGGGTTTACGGCCCGGCCTAGTTCTATAACCTTGGAAAAAGAGATGGACCCGCCAAAAGCGGGTCCATCATCTTGTGATTGGGCCACCATCAATTAAGCCCCTTCGGTTCATCCGCTTCCGCACATTCTCCCGCCAAAGGGACTCCGTGGCAACCCGGTGGTTTGTCTATATGTCAGGTTAAAAAGCAGCGGTCTGCAGAGTCCTGGTGGATTTCAGGATGGCGTCTCGTTTGACGTTACTGTCGATCCACTCCATCGCCTCACGGGAAGTGCTTCTGGCGGTTAGCTCCGATCGTTCAGGACGTTGGCCGTACACCGAATAACTGATGGAACGGATTTCCTCGTCTATGACATAGCCTCGGTAATAGATTCTCATGATGCCGCCCTCCTCCGGTTGCCTGCGGTCGTCCAGTCCGTGATCAAACTGCTGCGAGACGCCGCCTAAATCAGCTTTACGGACATATGTTCTAGCTTTTCACCGGAGGGGTCAACGGGGAAATGTCACTGGACGAATGCGGAGGTTTGGACCGGGGCTGCTAGCGGGTGCCGACCAGCGCTTCGCCGAGGATTATGTGGGGAGGGAGCGGTTGCGCCAGCGGGCTGCCGGTTAACGAAGACCCGTATTCGTGACCTGGGGCGAGGTTGCTGAGGCCATCTTTTGAGGCGGTGAGCACCAGTTCAGTGGCCGCTCCCTGCTTCCAGACAAGGGTCTGGCGAGCATCAGTTGACCCGATGGTGAACGTCACGGTTTGGCCAAAAAAATTGGCACCGGCGGTCTGTTCCACCAGCAAGGAGTACTTCCCATCTTTGACCACCGCAGTGGCCACCATGATCCCGTTTACCCAGGCGGATACCCGCACCCCGTCGGCGGCGAAATCGCAATCCAGAGACCTGGTCGCGCTGGGGGTGGTCAACGGAGTCGCCGTTGCGGTGGCTACTCTGGTGGGAGTTGGCGCCGGAGCCGTATTGAAGCTGCCTCCAGTCTGGATGGTAATACTGGTAGGTTCGGGTGTGGGTGAGACTCTAGGAACACCCTGAGTGGGCGTGGGTGATGGTATGGGAGTGGCGTTGAACAACGCCTGGACCGTCGCTTGTACACGGTAGGTGATGGTGGCTTCGATGTCGAGTTCAAGGCCATTTTCGGGAGCGGAGGTGGGTGCACTTCCAGATGCCAAAGCCTGGACGGTGACCTCAAGGGCCTACGGCACGGGTGTCTCCGGGGTATCTGTATCCCCACAGGCAAGGGCCAATAGCATCGTCAAGATGACAACTGCACTCAACCACTTCATCTGAGACCTCCCAACGTCCACACCTGGCCGATATTAATCCCCCTGGGAAACCGCCTTCCCCAGGACTATTGATCCTTTAGGAACCGTTCCCGTGCGACTTGCTCACTTCCGCGATGAATTCGGAGAGGGGTTTGCTCTCCTGTTCCGATGATTCCATATTCCTGACCACGACTTCGCCTTTCTCGATCTCATCATCACCCAGGATCAGGGTGAATGGGATGTTCAGGGCGTTGGCCTGGCGCATCTGTCCCCGGAGTCCGCGGGTGCCGCTGCTCAGGATCGCTCCAACTCCAGCCTTACGCAGTCGTACCGATAGATCTAGCGCGGCAACGCGCGCATCATCGCCTACGTTGGCCACCAGGAAGTGGGGCGCTGGTTCATCCGGAACCGGCACCTCTGCCCGTTTCAGGTTCAGAGTCAGCCGTTCCAGGCCGGTGGCAAATCCAATGCCCGGAGTTTCCCGTCCGCCGAGTTCGGTGATCAGTCCGTCGTAACGGCCACCGCCGCAGATGGTTGACTGTCCGCCGCCTTCCACTGGCTGCACCTCAAATACTGTGCGAGTGTAGTAATCCAGGCCCCTGACCAGGCGGTGGTCTATCTGGTAGGGCAGCTGCATGGTGTCCAGGTATGTCAGCAACTTGCCCCAGTGGTCGTTACATTCATCGCAGAGATGTTCCGCTGATTGGGGCGCGTCATTGCCCAGGGCATGGCATGTCTCCACCTTGCAGTCCAGCAGTCGCAGGGGGTTCCGGTCCAGACGAGCTTTGCAATCGGGACAGAGCATAGCTTGGTGGCCGGAGTAATACTCTTTCAGCTTGGCAACATACGCTGGCCGACATTGAGGGTCGCCGACGCTGTTGACCAGAAGGTTGATCTCGGCCAATCCCAGGCTGGTAACCAGGTCCCAGGCCACTTCAATGACCTCTGCGTCCACAGATGGGTCGGCGTCGCCCAGGACTTCCACGCCAAACTGGTGGTGCTGACGGAACCGACCGGCCTGCGGTCGCTCATAACGGAAGACCGGGCAGAAGTAATACATCCGCACCGGTTGGGGCAGGTTGTGCATGCCGTGTTCCAAATAGGCCCGGCACACCGGCGCAGTGCCCTCAGGACGGAGGGTGACGCTGTCCCCACCCCGGTCGTCGAAGGTGTACATCTCTTTTTCTACGATGTCGGTACCTTCGCCCACAGAGCGGATGAAGAGGTTGGAATCCTCGAAGGCGGGGGTGTCGATCCGGCCAAAGCCGAACCGGCCGGCGACGTCCATGGCCTTGGACTCGATATACCGCCAGTATTTTTGTTCTTCAGGAAGGTGGTCTGCGGTTCCCCGGGGCGCTTGAAACAAAGTTATTGGTTACTCCGAATTCGACTGTATAAGGCATTATTATAGGCTGAAATCGTCCTGTATGGAATCAGCAAGGACGCGGCCTAATGGGATAAACAAGCAGGTCTGGGGCTAGTCCTCGGAGGGCCGTCCGTCTTTATGGGGGAGAAGAACGGAGTAAAGGAATTCGTGGACCGGTGTCTTGACCCCTATCTGCTTACCCAACCGGATCACAGCGCCGGACAGAGCGTCCAATTCAGTGGCTCTTCCGGCCTCAAAGTCACCGTGCATGGAAACCTGAAATTCAGGGAGGCTGTCGATCCATAGCAGAGATTCCATGGGCAGGTTGTCGGAGAGGTTGACTCCCTTGGCTAGGCCAACCGCCAACGCCTCTTCCATCGCCTCGCAGAACATCTTGCGTGCGCCTGGGAAGGCCAGGAGCTCTTTGGGCCGGGTTCGTGCCGCGCTGGTGATGCTGGAAAGGGCGCTTAATACGATGAACTTCTGCCAGAGCACCTGCAGCGGGTCAAGGGATATCTCCGTATCGATACCGGCATCCCTGAAGACCTTCCGAATATCCAAAGCGCGCAGACTTTCGGTGTCGTCCAGTTCCCCAAAGGAGATGCGAGCTGGTACATCCTCGACGATTATCCCGGGCGATCGTATGTGTGAAGAAGCCCAATAGGCCCCGGGGAGGATGTTCCCAGGGCCCAACACCGCTCCGAGCAGCTCGTGGCTTTCAACCCCGTTCTGCAGTGTGATGACCGAGGTCTCCTCTCCCATCAACGGTTTGAGGGTGGTGATCACGTGTCGGTTGTGAAAGGTCTTGACGGTATAGAGCACCAGGTCAACCGGGCCAACCTCTGAGGGGTCGTCGGTGGCATCCACCTGAACGATGAATTCACTGTCGGGGCGGACCAACTTCAGTCCGTTGGCGCGGATGGCCTCCAGGTGTTCTCCACGGGCGATCAGCGAGACGTCGTTGTTCGCCTTGGCCAATAGACCACCAAGACAACCACCGGCTCCGCCAGCGCCCATGATCGCTATTCGCATTGGTCCCCCAAACTGGCTAGCTGGCCAGGGTTAGGCATCTGCATCTGTTTAATGGTTCCCCAGGTGGCCGTTTATGTGGGGCAACAAGACCGTGTATAGCACGTCAAATATCGGGGTCGGCACATTTACTTCGCGGCCAATTCGGCCGACGAATCCGACCATAGCTTCAAGTTCCAAAGGTCGTCCCGCTTCAACGTCCACTTGCATTGACCCTTTGGCCCCCATCGGCCTGTTGCCGATCAGGTCAAATGCGCGTTGGACATCTTCCTCTCCCATCTGAACCCCCGAGGCGGAGGCAACGTCGGCTATCTCTTGTATCGCAGACCTGAATATTTCCGGACCCTGCGGGGATCCCATCAGGTCTTTTGGCGCCAACCGCGCTGCACTGGCCATTCCGTTGGCCGCCGAGTTGTACAGAGCTTTTGACCAAAGAGCCCGGACAATGTCATCGGAGAGTTCGACCGAGATGCCCGCTCCGGACATAGTCTCTTCAACCGTTGTGGCCCGTTGACTCGGGTTCCCGTCGCCTTCACCAAAAGCGACTCTGGCTGGGAATGACCGCTGTCGGACCACACCCGGAGCGTCGATATTGGATATGACGTATGCCGATCCAGGGAGCACCCATTCTGCGCCATATTCACGGCTGAGTTCAGCCGCGCTTTCAACCCCATTTTGAATCGTCAAGATCGTGCTGTCGTTTCCCACCAGGGGGTTTATGAACGGAATCGCCTCTCCGTTTTGATACGCCTTTACCGCAAAGATAACCAGATCCACCGGGCCAACTTGGGACGGATCATCGGTAGCGTTCACTTGGGCTGTGAAATCGCTATCCTGCTGGATAAGTTTAAGTCCGTTTTGTTGTATGGCAGCCAGGTGTGCTCCCCTGGCAATCAGCGTAACGTCGGCCCCGGACTTGGCCAGCAGCGCACCGTAACAGCCGCCGATACCACCTGCGCCCATGATCGCTATCTTCATGAGATTGCCAGCTTAGGCACGTTAAAT
>PVBE011121881.1_pt1 | contig 12547 bp, 23 predicted proteins | sample 1631181 | NCBI WGS metagenome assembly PVBE01 (sample SAMN08397723, study PRJNA350692) | Marine metagenome, whole genome shotgun sequencing project. | isolation source: water | place: Pacific Ocean | collected 2012-04 | reverse complement strand
ACATTGTTCAAAAAAGATGTTATCAACCCCCTGCTGCCGGTAACTTTATTGGGAACGTATCCGTGATCGGTGATGAGTCTTTCTACTTCTTCGTCGATCCTAGTGTTACCGGAGACCCAATTATTCTTTCCGGTCCTAGTTGATTTTTTAACATGCGGTTCGCTGTTCTTATTCATGAGATATTCGAATGGAGAATTTTTCTCTGTTACCTCATTTAGATAAATACAATTCTTCAAGATCTCGTCTGGGTTGTTATCGTGGTGCCACAAATAAGATGACTGTCTTTTTTTTATTGCGGCAGTTCTGTAGATATAAATCTTATCGACATACAAAAAGCACCCATATCTAGTCTCTTCTAGCATTGGCACTAATTCTTCGGCTAGGGTCTCTAATTCATTTTTGTATTTAAATATGTTTGGGTGTTTTGGCATAAGATCATCTTCTACCATGTCTAGGTCATTCTTTATCTCACCTGACAGGAAAGCGACTGTATTATTAAAAGTGGCGGACATACCCATGGATTCGTAAAACTCAACGGGTGACGAATATATTGAAATATCCTCTTTCTCTGGGAAGTGTTTTATATATTCTTTTTTACATAAGTCATAATATTTTTCGTATTGCATAGAATTACCTTTTGTTAAACTTTCTTATTTCGTTTTGGTAGCTGGCTGGTGATTCATATTTTAGCCTTGGATATTTCTTGTTCTTTGCTTCGTCGCCTACGGAATCTCGCGAGCAAGAAAATATAACTCTATATCCAGAAGAATAAGCATCATAAACATAAAGGCATCGAACTACCGAGAAGTGGGAGTTAAGAACACCGAAAATTTCCTTCATATTTAGGTTCATCTTTTTGTGGTTGGCAGGAGTCTCTAAAACAAAATATGGACTAATGCACGAAACTTTGTGTAGGAAATTTGATGCGCCTTTAAAGTTAGGAAATATTTGATGTATTACAGAGTTGGCAATTATTAATCCAATGTCGTCCTCCCTTGACAGTGACTCAATATATTTCACAGCATCGCCAACTATAAAATTAACTTTTGTTTCTTCCGGAAGGTCAATACAATCTTTAATGTCGTTGGCTGTAGCAATATCCTCTTCCTGAATGTCAATCCCAACTACTTCCCTGGCACCGTGCAATGCTGCCTGAAAAGAAAAGAACCCTTGATTACAGCCAATATCAATAACCTTTTTTCCGTCTGCCTTGTTCAGTGGGATATAGGGCAGCTTCCGATAACTGTCATAGTATTTTGAATCGGAAGAATATCCTTTTATTTCATATCCGTTAGAGAACCGCATACCCTGATATAAGGTTCCCTTCCACTTTGGAAGTCCGCTGCTGTCTAGAATGGAAGTATATTTCTTAAGTGAGTTTTGATATATTTCGTCTATCTCTTCTGGTGTTTTGTTTGTTGGAAATCTGTAACGGTCTTCATGTTTTACAAATCTCTGGAAGTCAATGATTTTAAGATTATGAAAATTGTTTTTCTTGTACCATTCATCCTCTGGGTTTAACTCTGCATTATAGAACCCTGTAGTAAAGATATCAGAAACCTCGGGGTTTAAAGCGATGTTGCTTTTAAGCCAAGAAAAGTCTTCGTCTGTTAGGTATTTTGATTTAAAGTTTTTCTTTTCTAGTGATTGTTCCGGATCCTGCACCACTTCTTCAATAAGAACTAAAAGATATTTTTTGTTATCGCTTGTTATGGTTTCGTGACCATAAATTGACGGAAGAAAATCTAGATCCATTTCTCTAAATGAGCTTAAGCTTGATCCAGCTACTTCAAGTGATTTATATTTGTTGTTTTCCGGAACAATTTTTAACCCCACCTTTTTGTCCCCAAAGGCTTCTATTGCATCAAACCCTTCAAGCTTAGATAAAGGAATCCACAAGCAGTCGTCCCCGTTTTTTCCAACCCCATGACCTTTTAAAGTATAAACTTTTTTTCCTAAAGCAATATCTAGATCCAAAATAAAATCAAATAGTTTATCTTCCCTCTTCTTCGGTCTTGATTCCTTTAGGACCTGTTCAACTGTTTTGTTCTTTTCATTTTGAGCTTGACCGTCTTTGGCCTCGGGGAACATTTTGTATTTAATGTGAGTTAATTCGATTTTGAGTTGAGGGAATAGAGTTCCCGAGGATGATTCAATCATTGCGCAACCTTTTCTTGTGTAGTATAATATTACACCATATATTAAATATCGTTAATCCAAAGAAGTTGTCCTTCTTTTAAAATCATTTTCATCGTTGTCCGGAATACCAAAAAAAGCGGACGCTATAACAAATGCAAACCCGCAACTTAATACAAACCAAATGAGAAGATAATATAAACCTTCAATGATACTCATCATACATCACCACTCTAACCTTTCCTTGATATGCCGGCAAGCCCGTCATATATTCTAATCCATATTGTTGGACGACCTTGACCGCCTCAAAAAGCATCTGTTCGCTATTGCCCGTGACAATATCAATAAACAAATTCTTGCCAAGCCAATCTTCGATGAACCTCGCCACAACATTTGATACTTCATAGTGTTTAACTCCGTGTAAATCCAGTGTAGGAATTCTCGCCAATTTTTTCTCCTCAAAGCCAATCTTCGCAGCGAAATTTTTTTTCTGCTTTTCGTCTATTTTTTTTCATGGCCATTTTGAACAGAGGAGATCAATTCAACTTGATCATAGTTCCAGAGGTGTTCTTCGCCGGTAGAGCAGACAAGACCGTAAAAAAATCTTTTGCTATCAGGCAGAAGCTTTGAGATTAAGATAATCGATTCGGCTCGCGGGTCTTCTATAGGACGGAAGCCCTTAATGTTTTTTGGCTTAAACCTTACCAAGTCCCCAATAGAAAATAGTTCATTCATTTTCAGCCGCCTTCCGCTTTATAATGCGTGCCAAATCGGATTCATAATACCAAAGCTCGCCGCCTCCTCGCAGGCTTTGTACAAGAAATTGCGGCATCTCAACCATATCCTCTTGGTTATCCTTGTGTTTCCTCATAATAATCCCCAAGTGGCGTTCTTCGCCGGCTTTAAGCTGCCGACCTAGGGAATCCGCTGCGGTGCGCTGCTCGACGATCATGCCGCCTTTCTTCCGGGGTACTACCAAGTCACCGATCTTAAGATTGTGCATTAATAATCCTTATGTTATATTATACGGGAATAAGCCGGCTTTGTCTAGGAAAATCTCGTTACGAGTTAAAGCTCTGCTTCACTAACATATACACCAGCAGATGCCGGCTTAAAAATCGGCTTGGGGGGTGTATGGGAATCCTGGGGTACCATGGGGGTTTCATTGTGTTTCTCAGCCAGTACCTGCTGCTCTAAGCGATAAGTTTTTAAAAGCTCGTAGAGGCGCTGAGGGGTTAAATCAGAATAGGCATATACATTATCTACAACACAGATAAGCCGCAGCGCATATGCTATCCACTCCGAGCAATACCACCTACCAATCCGTTTAACATGGAATGGCGTGAATTTGCTGGCTATCATGCCGAACCAATCGTAGCCGTCGCCCTTTGTTTTATTATAAAAGTTAATGAGCCGGTCATGCTGGTGTTCATCTATCTCTATACTAATAAAATCCCACTCTTCATCATAGTCGAACGGTTCGTGCCGGACACCTTGCCGGCTAAATGGGACTATGCTTAAGGCGGTTTTGCCGTCTGGTAGTATTAACTCTGCGTGGGAATATTGGCTGTTCGTGTATTGGCGCACAACCTTGTTGTGCCATGCTCCTTTACCTTTAAAGAAAGCTACCTTAATCTGCACCCCGAATACCCTGCTGTATAATTTACCATATATTACTTATGCTTCAATGTATATTTTTGTTTGCCGTTTTAATGACTTTCACATCTTTAGTCAATTCTTTAATGATTTTCTGCCCTTCCGCGAAAACGGAGCAGAACCAAATCTCGTCGTCTGGCGATGCGTTTGGCGGCGGGTGCATGTATGGCTTGTCCAACACTAACCCAACAATATCCCTGTGAAGCAGGGGATGATACCATGTAACGATAGACCCCGGCTTAATCATCGAAGGAAGCTCTGTATCCATTACTGTGCCCCTAAAGGGTAGCGTAAGCAAGCAAGAAGCCGGCTACGAAGTACAGCGGGTGCAGCATGATGTGCAGCTTCATCTTTTTATGGTAGTACTCCATAGCAAACATAAACCGGGTTGCTACTTCGACTGTCTTTAGTCCAAGCGGGTCGGCGTTTGCTAGAGAGGCCTCCATTTCCTCATGGGTTAATAAGTCGTGATAATCTGAATCTGTCTTTTTCATTTTGTCTCCTTAATGACTTTTTGAATCAATCTCTCTGCTAATAGCTCTGCAAGTTGTTCTTCACTTTCTAGCGAGATAATATGTTTCCTACCTTCTGATCTTAACACACTTAGGAAGAAAGTTTTAGCCTTCCAATGATTAAGTTGTTTATTATATTCTTTCATATTAATCTCGAAAAAAATACTGGCGAAAAATTCTGGGAAATTTAGCCCCGTATCGTGAATGTCCTTAGCGCCCCTAATACCCCTACTACCCCCCTAGGGACTTACTTCCCGGTATGGGGGACACACCCCCCTCCCCTAGGCAAGCAGGGAAAAAGCTTGCTATCTGCTGGTAGCTGTGCTATACTGGATGACGCCGGTATGGATAAGCCAGTAGGCTGTCCTTCCGTAGTGTCCTTGCAGGTTCCACGCTAACCCTGTATCCACTAGCTCTTGGAATAAGCTGATGGTATCCTCTTCTGTTAGCTCCCCTTGCTCGTAGCTTACTATCCTATCTGTTAGTTCCATACTACACTTCCTTTACATTCTTTTTATTTGTTACCGGATTTATTCGGCATCGATTGCGATCACACGCTCATGGGTTTTGAAGTAGGGATTGTTGGCTCCACGCTGGTCCGTCATCCACATCCGCTGAGCCTTGCAGTTCTTAGGCTTGGGGGCTTCCATATCCGTCAGGATAATGACGCCATCAAAGCTATTCTTATTAACATAGTCGGTGGGAGCGTCAAAGCAGGTACCACCGCAGAGGACCCGCTCTGCCTTCTGGTTGCTGCCCTTCTTCCAGACATAGACCTTATCTTCATCTACCTCGGTATCGAAGGGGATCACCGTGAACTCTGCCAGCTTGGCAAGTTTATTTAGTTCCCCGAAGAAGGCTTCAAGCATGTGGTCGCTGACACTGCCTGACTGATCAATGGCAATGGCGATCTTGGCTTGACGCTTGACACGCTTGCCAGGGTGGATGTAGGCGTAACGCCGGTTAATGCGCTTGACGCTGGAGGAGCGGTTAGCTCGCTGACTGGTCTTGATGAAGTACCGTAGTACCTTCTTCCAATCTACCTTGGTCTCAAGGCGCTTCAGGATCTCTTGCCTTACTTGCCCGCTGACTGAGCCCCAGTTGCTTTTCTTTGCAGCCTCTTGTGCTGCCTTCTTGAGCGCATCTTTCATACGCTCTTTGGCGATCTGTGCTTCAGGGCTGGTGGCCTCTTCCCAACCGGAGTGGTCGTCAAAGCTGCCTTGATCGGGCTTGCAGCCCTCACCGGATTCCCCGTCACCGGGCTCCCCGCTGCCTTCACCCTCACCCTCGCCCTCTTTACCTTCTGATTCCGGAAGGTTGGCTAGGTACCACTCGGCAGACTTGCCAAGCGGCATATCGGCGAAGGGTCCCCGTCCAGGGACACAAGCCATCTCAGGCAGTTCATCGGCGATGTGGCTGTTGATAGCTAGGTCAGCAGCAATGTTCCACGCTTTGTGCGGCACGCCTTCTGGCTTCCGGCTGGTAACGTGGTCAAAGATCAAGTGGTAGAACTCATGCTTGAGGACACCGAGTCGGTGTGCCTCTGGCAGGCTCTCAAAGAACTCTGGATTGTAGATCAACTCGAAGCGTTGGCACTCTTTGTTGAGCATTACCCCAGCAGTGGGGATACTTCGATCTGCCCGCTTTTCAATCCGCCGGCTAAGAGCAGCGAAGAACGGCTCTTTAAGCAGCAGGTAAGCAAGATGTTTGTTGAGGTCAAAGCTCATCTATCTCTCTCCCTATCTTTTTATACCACGGATACAGTATGTGTCAAGTTTTTTATTGTTTGCCGAGAAAACAAAACCCAGCACTTGGCTGGGTTCTGCTCCTTACTCGGGATGGCGAGAGAGATCATGCCTCTGGATTGAGGATTTCCCCGAGGAAGTCACCCACGCTGCGTCCGGACTTGGACTTGGCACCGTGGAAGCTGACCACGTTCTGACCGGCTTGCGTGGAGATCACTCCCCAAAGCTTCATGGCAGCCTCGGAGGGCAAGCCGACGAAGTACTCAGCCAGGTTGGCGTTTTCTTCTTCCGAGAGTTCCTTGCAGCGTTCGCTAGCTTCCAGCTTCTCAACTAGAGCGCAGTGACCGTTGAGGTCAAGGCTGGCGATGGCTTCTTCCCGCTCGCCAGACAGTAGCTGATCGACGGTCACAACTCGTTCGTAGTTCTTAACGAAGTCGTTGAAGGAGACAGCCGCTTCGAAGCCGACGAAGCTGACAGACAGTGAGAACAGTTCCGGTCCCGCTTCTTCAAGCAACTCAGCCTTGCTGAGGACCTGACTCAAGCGATCCCAGGAGCGCCGGCTAGGATAAACCTTGTTGGGTTCGTACTCACCGTTGTGCTCAAGATGATTATGGTTTTGGTTGATGAAGTCCCAAATGATGCCATCGACATTCTTCTTTGCCCAGGACAACCAGTCTTCCACCGTGGGCTCAATGTCCCAAACGCTGTAGCGGTCAAGTTCCGCAGGATCCATCTCATTGACTTGATACTGCTCACCGTGCTCACCGCCATTGACCGCAGCGAAGACTACCGTCTCGGGGTGAAGGTGATGACCGTTCAGCTTGCGACTGTCGGTCAGTTCGAAGATTCCTTGGCGGACTTCTTGAACCGCACGATCAACCTCGTCAAGGAACAAGACAGCCGGCTCTTCGCAGGCCGCTTTGAACCAATCTGGCGGGTTGAAGCTGGTACGGTCGCCATCGATGCTAGGCAGACCAACAAGGTCACCCTCGGTCATCTGGCTGGCTCGACGCTCGATCACGGGTTTCCCCATGTTCTTAGCGATCTGATAAACAACCTGGCTTTTGCCGACACCGTGTCGTCCCCGTAGGATGACTGGCAGTCCGGCTTGACTCACATGAGGAGCCAGGCTGATAAAGGTTTTGAAATCTACAGACATTTTCTCTCCCTCTCTCCACTAGTATAATAGCACTGATTCATCATACGTCAAGTTTTTATTTCACTTTTCCCCAACTTTTTTTAACGCCATTCTTATGGCGGTAGTGTCAAAACATTGTCCTTTACACATGTCCATAGAGTATGTATTTAACCGGCCAGACTTTTGACCGCTTTCTACCGCTTCCCTTAACTTATTCTTTTTCCTGTATCTCTATATATTATATATTCGGATGTCTTTCACAGGATAACATACACAACAAGACAATCTCTGACAAATAAAGACAAAAGCTGCCTAAGCCGGCTCAACGAATGTAGCTGGTATCCAATAGGTGTTTTCATTATGTAATATCTTATATCTTCTAGTAACGATCTTTACATTACCATAGTCTGCTGGTTCTGTTATATCTACTACTAAACCATAGCCACTAATAGAAGCTCCTAGTCTTCCATATGCGAACTTTACTAAGTCACCTATTTTCATTATTATTCTTTCTTACCGGATTGGTTCTTTGCTTCTTTTAATCTGCCATACCGTTTCCAGTCGTGGCGAATGAGATCTCTTGTATAGATCCTAGTGCTGGAAACTTGTGCGGGCTTGTTGCCGTCCCACCTTACCGGAGCGAGCTTGTGTTCCGCTAGCATGTCCAGTAGATCATAGTCGTGCTGGATTGTTTTGTCGCTTATCTTGCAAGCGTGCAGTTCTATATAAAGTTCATTAACTTTTTTTAGCGTGCCGGTCTCATGCAGATGCTTCATCACCCTATACTCTCCACCTTCAATATCCATCTTTAAAATAATGTGGGAATCATCAGGAAACTGATCGATAAACTTGGCAAGATCTACGCAGTCGACTTCTCTTACTTTATGCTTGCGGGCGACGATATTCTTCTTGGCGGCTTCCGTTGTTGAGCCCTCGTTGTCCTGCTCGTAGAACTTGACCGTACCATCGTGAGTCCAGACAGCTTTCGGGATATATTTTATTTGATATCCTTCCTTGTTATTTTGCTTAATCTTTTCTTTTAGCTTTGACTTAATTCTTTTTGTTGTTGCCGGCTCGAAAGAAAAGATCTTGTAGTCTTTTGCGTCCGAGAAGTTCTTTATGAACGCCCTGATACTCTGCCCTAAATTAGCCCCAGCATCGATAAAGACCTTCGTCTTCATTTCTGTTTATCCCGATGGCGGGCCTCACCCATGCGCAGCACTTCGCTGACGCTTGGTCCATCCGAAACTATTTGCAGCTTCTGTCCGCACAGCGGGCAGTGATAATCCATGCTGCTCTCGAACCTTGCTTTAAACTCACAGTTTATCTTAAGTCCATTATTGACCGGGCCAACGCTGGTGCATTTGTATAAGGATTCTATCGTCACTTATTGCTCCTCCTTTTTGCTGCTAGAGCTAAACCATGCTGCTTAAACGTTTTCTTTATTGCGCTTAAGCTTATGTGTTCTAGTTTATGTCCTATCCTATCTTTTATCCATTTAATCATTTTTTCTTTTTGCCTCGGTTATAACCAACGTGATCTCATCCTCTGTCACAAACCAATCATGAGCACCCTCAAAGCAGACTCTCCATCGATTCCGAGCCCAGTTGTTCTCGGGAGGGAGCGCCATTACTGTGCCTATGGTGCCTTTATTAAGTAGTATTGGTCTTACCCGATCCGCTAGATATAGATCGGTAGCCGCTTCAACTAGCTGCCCTGGCAGGAAGCTGTACTCGGGATCTCTCTTCTTCATGCCACTATCTTAACATGGAGTATGAAATAAAGCAAGCTTATAGAATCAAAATTCTTCGCAGGCGTATTCCTGTGGGTCACAATTGAGAGTCTTTCTCCAGCCTATCTCATTCTCGGGCAGAATAATATAGCTTCGAACTCGGTAGTATTCCTGCTCATCGCCGGCAGCTACCAGTTCCTCGTCCGTCTCTACATCAAAGACGAACTTACACACCTTTACGGCAGTTGCTGCATTTTCTTTTACGCCCTTGCCGATGGAGGCAACCTTGCTATTGCTTAAGAAGAGGGCAACCTTACAATATCGGTTGAACTGAGACATTTGCTTTTGGTGGAGGCTGAGGCGCTGGCAGCAAGTCTTTTCAACAACGGGGGCGTGGGAGCATCCCGCTAGCATTAATGGCATCATTAAAATATATTTCATCGTTCTTCGTCCTTCCTCTTGATAGACTCTATGAAATATTTGGCAGTACTGTACATCGCCCTGCTAAACATAAACCCTATCACTACGAATGCTGCGGTTACTAAAAATGTTTTCATCTCTTCTTCCTCGGGATTCCCGACATGTCCAATAACATATCTAGCTCCCAGTCGTTAATCTCTTTGAGTGCATCTTTATTATTTTTCTTACAGTTTTCCCGCTTGTATTCGAACTTGGGAACCCACTTCATGAAGTGCATCACCGAGCGTAAAACACGAGGATCTTGCCTCTTTAAGTGTTGTACGATTTGGTGTGCTTTTGCCCGAACCTGACGATGGGTCAAAGGCTTCTTGGCATAGTGACTAGGGGCTGCGATCAGCCCCGCTAAAAGCAAACTAATCACGGTGAGACTTCACGCCTGCGAGCAGGAGGATGCCCTTGCTTTGGAACCATTGTCCAATTGGCATCCCCCTGCTCTGGAAGACTCTGGCTAGAAAGAATAAGAATCTAGCTGTCAGTATCTTCAATGTCGAATGTTTCTGTGTTATCGATTACGGACAACAAGTCAATCTCAAACGTTAGGTCTTGGCCAGCCAGAGGATGATTTAAGTCAATCTTGACAGCCTCTCCCTGAACCTCAAAAACTTTACCCATCATCGACTGTCCGCCGGGACCGGTCAAGGGCACAGCGTTACCAATGTCCAAAGGAAACTCTTCTGGAAAGTCGGACTTATTTAGAAGGGCATAGGCTTCATCGTCGGCTTCCCCGTAAGCCTCATCACAGGGGATAGTAATGGTTTTAGTCTCTCCTGTAGTCATGCCGTCGAGCGCCGTCTCGAATCCGGGGATCATTTGCCCCGTACCAAGCGTAAAAGAAATTGGCTCACCTCTTTTTCTGGAGTTGTCAAACTCCGTTCCGTCATTCAGTGTTCCTTTGTAATGCACCACGACGTAGGAACCCTCAGTTGCGGTAGTTGTTGTTTGGGTCATTTTTTAATCCTTTCCCAAGTAAAATTGTTCGCAGACATTTAAGAAATGTCCAATAGAATCCCATATCTTGTTATCCAGCAGGTCAATTCCCTCGCCACTGTCCTCATCATAGTACGCGCCGACTTCCTCAGAGGTCATTTCAAAAATGATCTTGTTCTGAAGTGCTTCGCCATTCTTGACTGCGACACCTGTAGCACAGGTCTCATCCTTTTGGATAGTAGCCATTGTGACTAGCTTATCTTTAAAATAATGAGTGGCACCACTGGCATTTTGAAGCCACACGGTGGGCGGCTCCCACTTTGTCTCTAGGACCAGATGCATGGTTTCGCGGTGAGGATTGTATTCATACTCTTCAAATTCAATCCATCCGATCCCTCCCCAATCGTCATTGTTGGGCACGAGTTGCTGAAGGATATCGCTGGTTTCTGTGTCGTAGTCGAATTCAAAATCTTCAGCCTCCCTAGGCGTGACGCCATATACCTTAATAAAACTTTTCGTTGAGTCCATAGCTATTCCTTCCCGAGAGTCAGCTTAACCAACTCCGCTGCGCTGGTCTTGATAGCACGGAGCCCCTTACGGGCACGGGTTCCGGCGGCTTTGTTGCCTCCAGCACTCTTTGTGATATCTTGTTCAAGACTATCGACGAGATCGCAAAGATCTTCCCACTTCTCTAAGATGTTAGACATTTAAATGTCCTCCTTGTTTGATTTCTTTTCGAACGTCTTTACGAGCCCGTTTGTTCTGGTCCATGCTAAGATCGGTTTTGTCAAGTCCTCTATCGCTGCTGCCTGTGGCAGAAAATAAATCTTATCAAGGGGGTAGCCAGCGGAATCAACAAACATGAGGACTCCAGCCAACCCGCTTGCGCGGTTTTTGGTAAGCCCTTTCATATCACCAGAGTTTGGTGATTTAACCGAGAAAAAACCAATGTTCTTTTTTCGTTTCAGGGGCTGACCTGCAATATCGCCTGCGATGATATCCTTGAGCGACGTCCCTTGTCTATTCAAAGTTCTTATAAACCCACCCATGATTTTGTCTCTCATCGGCCCGTCACTGCAATCAAAGGAAAGATAGTTGGAGTCCTTAATCAGGCTCGCACAGCTATCTTTAATAAACGTGTGAGTGTGGAATTGTGCTTTCTTATCTTGCTTATTGTTGCCGCCATTCCATTCAAAAAAGTTTGGTTTTGTCGGCGTTGCCGCCTTCATTGCGGCTGCAACTTCTTCCTGTTTTGCCTGCTTCTTAAGAAGCCTTTCGATGCCATTAACCATCTTTTCGATGCTGTCATCCTCAGCAGTAGTCAAGTTACTTTCTTTGACCCAGGCGATTGCTCTTTCTTTGTCGCTGTTAATCCACGGGGTGTTCCAGTTCTCCAAAATAGCTTCACGAACCTTTTTCAGCCTCATGCCTTGCTGTTCAGCCACAGGATTACAATCGACCTGAAAAATGGTTTTTGTAAGTCCCTGCTTTGTGAACCAGCCCTTGGGATACAAAACTGCTTTAGGCACGATATCAATATCCAGCGCCAGAAGAGCATAGAATCGGTGGTTGCCATCAACGATTTGATACCGTCCATTGCCAGCCTCTTCTAAGAATACTGCCGTTTTTTGAGCATCTTTGAGCACCATGCCGTTTTTAATCCGAATTGCAATACTCCGGACAATCCCTCTCACATGTGCATCGATCTTCAGGTTATCACGAACTTGGTTACCAGAAGCACCACTGGGGTCATCAATCAAATCCATCGGGATCTTGTTGATCGCTAAGTGATGATCGAGCCCGTACTGTCGGATATCCTCGCACACCTCTGTGATTGTTGCCTCCTTATCAAAAACAAACTTTCCCTTTTCGTGCTTTGGCAAAGGGCGATCTTTTGCGTTTCCGATCGCTTTTTGGACAGCTTTTCTTAGCGTCATCCTGTTGTTTGCTTCTTCATTTGTGAGCGGGATAGCTTTAAAACTGTCCCGCTCTGCTTGTGATTTCGTCATGTATTTTCTCCTTGTCTGACGATCAATTCAACATCGGTATTGTTTGTGTCTAGTTCAATCCAGACTCTCGCCCCGCAACTCAGCGGTTTGTGAGGACTGTATATCACCTTAGCAAACTCTACCCCATCTTTTGTCTTTAGTATAGCCTCGTGGGCATATTTATTTTCTTTATATGTTTTTACCGTCAAAACTGGCTCGTCGGTCCCGTGCTT
>PVBE011040438.1_pt1 | contig 12547 bp, 8 predicted proteins | sample 1631181 | NCBI WGS metagenome assembly PVBE01 (sample SAMN08397723, study PRJNA350692) | Marine metagenome, whole genome shotgun sequencing project. | isolation source: water | place: Pacific Ocean | collected 2012-04 | reverse complement strand
CTTTGGGAGGTCCCCGTCAGGAGGTGGTCAGCATTTTTAATGCTTGGCTTCACCTTTGGCAGACTCCGGTAGCGTTTTCCATGAAGATGCCAGAAGCGCTCAAAGGGGAGACGCGCTTCCACAAGGCTGTTCAGAAAATTAGCGGTGATCACCGACTTGAACTGCCCTGAGGTTTTCAGGATTCTCGCAATACGCCGGCAATCCCGTAGCGACTCCAATGATCTTAAAACCCCCTGCAGTCGTCGTGGATGGAGCAGCCTCGAACCTGCTTTCAGTTTCTTTTGATCCGCAGTCTTCAGGAGCTTGGATTGTTGTTCCGGCTTGCTGCCAACGAAAAGGAGCGTCAAAAAAACAGGGTGTTTTGCAAACTGCTCCAGCCGCTGAGCTGCCCCTGGAGTGAATGGGTTGGTTTTGGGTTTGTCGGGTTGCTTGGAAAATTGTCGAGGGGCACTATTGTATTGGTCCGTCTTGGGTTTGCAGGGCTGGTTTCTGCTTCCATGGGCGCAAAGCCGGAGGGGTAGCCCGCAGAGGGCATACGGACTTCCAGCTTTTCTGCTTCCAACAAGGCGAAAAACACCTGACTCGCCTGCCAGCAGCACTCAATCGTGTTGTTCGGAATGCTGTGTCCGCTGATGGGCGAAAAAGCCGGTGCGGGCGCAGGCTGAAGCGATTTACCCCGCAATGGCGGTTTCGGCCTCTGGACAGTCGGCCTGGAACTGGAGATCAAGCAGGTGGGATGTCGGACATCAGCCCTTCTTCTGCTTGGCGTAGCGCTCGCGGTCCTGGATGACGAGGTGGAGCTTGCGCAGGCGGATGGACTGCGGCGTGACCTCCAGGCATTCGTCCTCGGCGAGGAATTCGATGGACTGCTCCAGCGTGAGCGACAGGATGGGCGTGAGCTGGACATGATCGTCCTTTCCGGAGGCGCGGACGTTGGTGAGCTTCTTTTCCTTGCACGGATTGACGTTGAGGTTGTTGTCGCGGTTGTGTTCGCCGATGACCATGCCCTCATAGACCTTGGTTCCGGGAGTGATGAACATGCGCCCACGGGGTTCGAGATTGAAGAGCGCGTAGGGCACGGCCTCGCCGCGTCGGTCGGAAACGAGCGATCCGGTCATGCGCGTGGGAAACTCACCCCGGAAGGGTTCGTAGCCGAGCAGGTAGGAGTTGAGGATGCCCGTGCCTCGTGTGTCCGTGAGGAACTCGGAACGGTAGCCGATCATCCCCCGCGTGGGCACATGGAACTGCACGCGCACCCGCCCGGAGCCGTGGTTGACAAGGTTGGCCATCTTGCCCTTGCGGAAGGATAGTTTTTCCGAGACAATCCCCAGAAACTGCTCCTCGCAGTCAATGAAGATCTCCTCGATCGGCTCCAGTCGCTTGCCGTTTTCCTCGTGGAAAATCACCTCCGGTCGTCCGACGGTCAACTCGAAACCCTCGCGTCGCATGATTTCAATGAGGATGGCCATTTGCAGCTCGCCGCGTCCCTTCACCAAAAACGCCTCGCTCGAAGCCTCCTCCATTTGCAGGGAGACATTGCGCAGGGTTTCGAGCTTGAGCCGGTCCCGGATGCGTGTGGATTGCATGAGCTTGCCCTCCTGCCCGGAAAGCGGTGAGGTGTTGGGGCCGAAGAGCATGGCCACGGTCGGCTCGTCCACGGAGATACGCTTGAGCGCCTTGGGTTGCTCGCGGGTGCAGATGGTGTCGCCGATGTGGACATCCTCGATTCCGGCAAGCACAAGGATGTCGCCGGGTGCGACTTCCTCCTGCTCCACCATGCCTGTGCCTTCGTACACCTGAAGCTTGGAGGCCCGTAGCGCTTTCGGCACTCCGGATTCGCCGAGGCACACCAGCGGTTCGTTGCGCTTGAGCATACCGTGCGCAATGCGCCCAATCGCCAGCCGTCCGAGGTAATCCGAATAGTTGAGGTCGGTGACGAGCATCTGGAACGGCTCGTTCGGGTCGTGGCTGGGAGCGGGGAGGTGTTTGACGATGCAATCCATCAGCGGGGTCAAGTCCGTCCCGGAATCCTCCAAGGCGAGTTGGGTGATGCCTGCACGTCCGTTGGCGTACAGCACCGGAAAGTCAATCTGTCCGTCGTTCGCGTCAAGGTCAATGAAGAGGTCGTAGATTTCGTCCAGCACCTCCTCGGCACGGGCGTCGCTGCGGTCAATCTTGTTGATGACGACAATGACCCGCAGTCCGTGTTCCAGTGCCTTGCGCAGCACAAACCGCGTTTGCGGGAGCGGCCCCTCGGAGGCATCCACGAGCAGGATCACGCCATCCACCATCATCAGGGCGCGTTCCACCTCGCCGCCAAAGTCCGCGTGTCCAGGGGTGTCGAGGATGTTGATCTTGACCCCGCGCCACTCAACCGCGCAGTTCTTCGCCGCAATCGTGATCCCGCGCTCGCGTTCCAAGTCCATGCGGTCCATCACACGGTCCTCCACCTCCTGATTCTCCCGGAAGAGTCCGCTTTGCCGGAACATTTGATCCACAAGGGTGGTTTTGCCGTGGTCCACGTGGGCAATGATGGCGATGTTGCGCAGGGAGTCGTTGTGCATCAAGGGTCAGAGGTCTGAGACGGTGAAGTTGAATCCGCGTTGACAAAGCACTAATCTCTGAGGATTTTACCCAACACCTGTTTTTGTGCGGCCATGTGTGCTTGGATGCCTTGCTCCGCGAGGTCGAGCATTCCATCGAGTTGCATTCGAGAGAAGGTCTGTCCCTCGGCAGTGCCCTGCACTTCAACAAGGCTGCCGTCCTCAAGCATGACCACGTTCATGTCCACCTCCGCCGTGCTATCCTCATCGTACTTGAGGTCGAGCAGTGTGCGGTTTCCCACCAGACCCACACTGATTGCGGCCAGGTGTTGCTGGACCGGAAACTGCTTGAGCTTGCCTGCAGAAAACAGCTTGCGCAGGGCAAGGATGTAGGCGACAAAGACTCCGGAAATGGCGGCGGTGCGGGTTCCGCCATCGGCCTGGATCACATCGCAATCGAGCCGGATGGCGTACGGCGTGAGCATGTGGAGGTTGGTGACGGAGCGCAGGGCCCGCCCAATGAGCCGCTGGATTTCTTGAGTACGTCCCTCCACCTTGCCGATTTCGCGCTTTCTCCGGGTTCCGGTGGAGCGGGGGAGCATTCCATACTCTGCCGTGACCCAGCCGTGCTTGGGACGCTTGTCCTTGCCCTTGAGGAAGGGGGGCACATCTTCCTCGACCGAGGCGGTGCAGATCACCTTGGTGTTTCCGCACTCCACCAGCACGGAGCCTTCCGCGTGCATCGTGAAATCCAAGGTGAGGTTCAGCGGGCGGGCTTCGTTGTCGGCTCGGCCATCGGTGCGCAGAGAAAGTTGAGTCATGGGGTTGGATTCGATGGATTAGGGATTCGGGATTGCACCCTCGGCAAACTGATCTTGCAGGCGGCGGATGCCTTTGGTGTCGCCATGGTGGCCGTTGCAATCGTGTAAACGTTGAACAGCGAAAGTCCCTTGCGGAGGGTGGGGCGTTTGGACACGGGTCACTCCGGACGGATCACTTCAAGATCCGGAGTGACTTCAAAGACAAACTCCCTATCGGCCAACTCCACCTCGTGCTTCATGTTCTCCAGCCGGATGGTGCGGATGTTTCCTGTGCCATCGACCAAGACAATCGCCTGCAGGGTGCTGGTTTGTGGATGCACCTCCAGTTGCAGGAAGTCGAGGTTCACCATCTCACGTCGTGGTTCCAGTTCCAGCACCAGCCCTTGTGGTGGATTGAGCAGCGTTTGGGTTTGGGGACGGGGCCGAAAATCCGATTCCAGATCGCCCACGCCCAGCAGGAAGGCCAGCATCGTTCCAGGCGCCACGCGCTCAATGCGCTGGATGGTGACGTTTTCCAAAAGTGGATCGTAGAGCCAGAGCGTTTCACCATCGGTGACCAAAAGCTGCTCTTCCGGGCTTTCGTAGTGCCAGCGCATCCGCCCCGGACGCTTGTAGCGTACCGTTCCTGCAGCACGACGTTCCCCAACCTCGACCCGCTGGTCGATTTGCACAAAGCGGGCGGTGAAGCTGCCCGTTTGCTGGTAGCGGGTTTGGACCTTACGGAGCAGTGTCGAGTCCGCCACTGCCAGCCCGTGTGCAAACACTAAGCCCAGGATTGCCAGAGTGACACGCTTGATTGCGTTGTGCATGATCATCCGTTTTGTGGGTTCAGCGGGGTCCAAGTCCATCCATTCGTAGCAGGTTGAGTATCCCGAACGTAAGCACCGCCAGAGCGGGAACACCCAGCACCAACTCCGAGGTGTCGGTGTAGGTCGCCATTTCTGTGGCCGCAACCCAAGTCAGGTAGTAGACCACCACCAAGATGAAAGCTCGCAGGTAGGCCCCGGTGCGATACCGGCGTGGAGAAATGATGCTCAGGGAGACCATACCGGCCGCGAGAGCCAACCCGGCGAGAGGATTCGTCAGGCGGAGCAGCAACTCCACCCGAGAGGTGCGGTCGTTGCCTTGCCACAACTCTGGAGTCGGCACGCCCCAGATGTGTCCGCTTTCTGCGTTTGAGACGATTTTTGGAGGGGCAAAGACGTAGCGGAACTGGTCGAAAGTCACGGTCTGATAACCCCCTGTCGGACTGTAGCGGTGGATGGCCCCCTCCTGCAAGTGGAGGACAATCGCTTGCTCCTCTTTCAGGAAATCCACGCTTCCGGAACTTGCCACGGTGACGGAGCCGTCCTTGCCCATGGGGTGATCCGAGACAAACACGCCCTGAAGTTGATCATTTGCTCCCAGTGCCTCAATGAACAGCACCTTTCCGGAAAAGTCGTAGTTCCAAACCTGTGGTTTGATCGTCTTGGCGGTGTGAGATTTCAAGATTCGCAACTTCTCATCTTCAAAAGCACGGTACCCCAGAGGTTGGAGCACCAACGTGATCAGCAATCCCAAGGCGGTGGTCAACAAGCCGAACCCGGTGGCGATGCGTCCAAGCTGACCGTAGCTGTAGCCCGACGCCCGCAGCGCAGTCAGTTCGTGATCCAACGACAGCCGGACCACCACCAGAACCACGGCGAGCCCGGTTGCAATTGGGATGGTCACCGAGAGAAACTGCGGGGTGCGGTAAAGCAGCATCAACGAGACACTGGAGAGTTTCACACCCCGGTCCACAATCAGGTTGATGAGCCGGAACACCGTGTCCATCGACAGCACGAAAGTCAGCACCCCCGTGGTGAGCAAAAACGGAGGCACGAACTGGAGGAAGACGGAACGGGAGAGCAGCAGCATCAGTGTCCAATTTGCTCCTGCACCTGTGCGGCCACTCGCATCGCGTTGAGTCCGTCCTGCGCGGAAACCTGTGGAGCGTTTCCGGTGCGCACGCAATCAAGAAAACTCCGGACTTCTTCCAGCAGGGCGTCTCCACGTTCAAACTGGAAGGTTTCGGGGTGCAGCGTTTCTGGATCAATGAATTTCTGGGGATTGACCTGAAGCCGCCGCGCCTGCCCGGTGCCGTAATCGAGCGAGAGGTAGAGTCCGGATTGGAAGATGCGCATGCGCCGCTCGGCTTTGTCGGAAACACGGCTCGCGGTGAGGTTGGCCATGCAGCCTCCGGGAAAGCGTAGCCGAGCACTGGCGAGGTCGATGCTCGTTGTGAGGATCGGCACTCCGGTGGCTTCCACGGCTTCCGGCATTTCCTGCACCACCGCCAACACAAGGTCAATGTCGTGGATCATCAAATCAAGGATCACGTCCACATCGGTGCCACGCTTGGGAAAGGGTGCGATGCGGATGCTCTCCACAAACTGCGGCTTGCCAATATGCTCCCGGAATCCCGTATAGACGACGTTGAAGCGCTCCAAGTGCCCAATTTGCAACACGGTGCCTTTCGCCTCCGCGAGGGTGGTCAGTGCCTCCGCTTCCACGATGGAGGCTGCAAAGGGTTTTTCCAGCAAAACGTGGATGCCGCGTTCCAGAAAGGGTTTGGTGATGGAGTGGTGGGCGCAGGTGGGCACGACAATGCTCACAGCCTCCACCTGATCCCACACCGCGTCTGGTTCCGTGTGCCACGGTACTCCCAGTTCCTCGCCCACCGTCCGCGCCTGTTCCGGGTTGGAGTCCACCACTCCAACGAGTTCGCACTCCGGCAGGGCGGTGTGTTTTTGGGCATGGAAGCGTCCAAGGTAGCCGACCCCGATGACGGCAGTCTTGAGCATGGGGGGTTTGGTCAAAATTCGTCTCGAATGTGGAGGAACACCACAAAGCGCGGCAGGCCTGTTTTCGTGAATCCGGAATACTGGAAGGTGATGGTGCTGCCAAGCGGCGGCGGCGCTTCCCGCTCAGCGTTGCTGAAGCCCGTGCCGATCTTGAACTCGCGCCCGTCCGCCAGCCGCACCTGCAACGCGCCGAGGCGTCCGCTGTGCTTGCCCTTGCCGGGAAGGTAGCCGATCACCACGGCATCCCCCTCCTCATAGGACTTCACCTTGAGCCAGTCGCCACTGCGTCCGGACGTGTAAAGCGAGCTAGGACGACACAGCACCAAACCCTCGCCGCCGTTCTGCTCCACACGGGCCAGCCGCGCTTGCAAGTCCACCACGTCAGTGATTTGTTCGTGCGTCACGAGCAGGACGTGTTCCGGAGGTTGCCACTGTTGGAGAAACGCCTGCCGCTGCTCGAAGCCGCCCGGAGCTTGCGGTGCGTCAAAAACGAGAAAGCGCACCTGCACCCACTCCGCTCCTGGAACCGCGTCCCGCACGATGCTCAGGGTTTTGGCAAACTGCTTCCGCCCGACCCATAGTTCTCCATCAAGTGGCCATTCCGGAAGCCCTGCCGTGAACCACTCCGGTGCAACGGTGGGGTTGCCCCGGCGAGTCAGGAGGTTGGTGCCATCCCAGAGTGCACGGATGCCATCGAACTTCTCGCTCGCCCACCAACCCCGGATGTCAATCCCGGATTCCCAGCGCCCGGCCAACATCAACGCGGGTTGACGGTGCTGCAACACCGTGTGAGTCGGCTCCGCCACGTTGCCTCCTTCCGGAATGCTGGCGGCTTCCTCCGCTTGCAGCAACGCTGGAGCCAACAGTAGTAGCGTCCCCTGGACCGCCCACTTCTGCACTGGTTTCATGCTGGGCCTCCTGATTGTGGGGCGGTCGGGTCACGCATGAAGGATGCTTGCCCAGCCGCTGCAGTTTTCTCAACTTCAGCAGGATGTGACATCATTCAGTTCGCCAACCGTTCAAGTTCCTGGATTTGCTGACGCAACGCCTCAACGGTTTTCTCAGTGTCGGAAACCTTGCTTCGCAGCTTGGTTACAATGTGTTCCGGAGCCTTGCTGAGGAACCCTGCGTTTTCGAGTTTCTTGCCGCTTTTGGCAAGGAACCCGTTTTCAGTCTTGAGCTTCTTGTTAAGCACCTCGATCTCCTTGTGCCAATCAACCGCCGCTGCGTCAATGCGGACCAGCGTGTCCTGAAAGTACGCCGCCAGCGCATCATTTCCTGGAACCGGCTCGACAGAACGGATCTCCAGTGCACTCAAGCGGGCGAGGCGGACGATGAGGTCGCGGTTCGCTTCAAACAGTGGGGCGTTGGCAACAGAATCGAGGCTGGCAGCAACTTTTTTATCGAGTCCAAGATTCGCCTTGTCGCGCAGAGCGCGGATTTGGGCGATGGCTTCCTTGACAAGCTCGATGCGGACGTGGGCTTCCGGAAAATGATATGCGGGTTGTGGTTGCGGCCAGTTGCTCACGGTGAGCATTCGGTCTTGTCCAAACTGCGACCACAGGGCCTCGGTGACAAAGGGGACATACGGATGCAACAATTTGAGCAGCGTGGTGTAGGCATAGGCCAGCACCTGGTTGTCCTCCAGGTGGTGCTCGGGTTTCTTGTCCATTTCGAGGTGCCAGTCGCAAAACTCCCCCCAGAAGAAACCACGCAGCGAGTCAATCACCTCCGAAAGTCGGTAAGCCAACAGGCTGTCCTGCACATCCTGCACCAGCCGATTCAGTCCGTGGAGCAGCCACTGCGCGAGTTCCGACTGCACCTGCTGCGGTGGTGTGATCGGCGTCCCTTCCGGGATGGTCATGAGAATGTAACGCCCTGCGTTCCAGACCTTGTTGGCGAAGCGGCAGCAGGCTTCAAGCTTCTCCGGGTAGAGTCGCAAATCCTGCCCTGGTCCTGTGCCGACAATGAGTGCGAGCCGCAGGGCGTCGGTGCCGTACTGCTCGATGCTCTCCAGCGGGTCGATACAGGTCGCCGGATTGGACTTGGACATCTTCTTGCCATCGCGGGATCGGACGAGTCCGTGCAGGTAAACGGTCTTGAAGGGGACCTCGCGGATCATGTAGGTCGTCATCAGAATCATGCGGGCGATCCAGAAGAAGAGGATGTCGTAGCCGGTTTCCATCACCTGAGTGGGGTGGAACTTCTGGAAGTCCGGACTGCGCTTCAGCAGTTCCTCAAACGACAGCGAAAAATCCTCGGCCTGCTCCGGATCGATCAGTGTGCTCCACGTCCAGAGCGCGGAGGAAAACCACGTGTCCAGCGTGTCTGGATCCTGCTCCCAGCCCTCGGCAGGGTCGAGCGGAAGCACGGAGGCCCGCATTTCGCCATCGCGGTAATACACCGGAATGCGGTGTCCCCACCAGATTTGGCGGGAGATGCACCAGTCGCGCAGATTCTCCACCCAGTGGAAGTAGGTTGTGTTGAAGCGGTCAGGCACCAGCCGGATGTCTCCGGAACGCACGACGGCGATGAGCACTTCACGCAGGCTGCACTGCTCACCCTGCCACGGAACCACGGGCTTGTTGACATCGATGAACCACTGCTCGCGGATTTGCGGCTCAATGGCACCGCCGCCCCTGCTGTTGAAGGCTTTGCTGTGGGTGTAGCTTTCATCCGAGTCCACCAGCAACCCCTTGCCCTGGAGCTTTTCCACGATTTTCGGACGTGCCTCATCAATGCCCATGCCTGCAAATTCCTGTGCGACGGGCAGCAGTTTTCCGTTGAAATCGATGATCGCTTCCTTGTCGAGTCCGTGGCGTTCGGCGATTTCAAAGTCCGCGTGGTCATGCCACGGGGTGATGGTCATCACGCCCGTTCCGAATTCCGGATCCACCGCCTCGTCCTTGATGATCGTGGCAACCACCGACCCGTTGATCCACTCGCACTCGAAGGTGTCACCGTGCTGGAACTCGGCATAGCGTTGGTCCTCCGGATGCATGACGACGTACTTGTCGCCGAACTTGGTTTCCGGGCGCACCGTGCCGATCTGGAAGGGTCCGTACTGGAAGGTGTAGAAGGACGACTGCACCTCCTTGCGGTCCACCTCGTCATCCGAGACGTTGGTGTGCAGCTTGGGATCCCAGTTGACGATGCGAGGCCCCCGGTAGATCAATCCCGCCTCGTACATGCGCACGAAGGTTTCATTGACACAGCGGTTGAGTTGGGGGTCCATCGTGTAGCGTTCGCGGCTCCAGTCACAACTCGACCCCATCGCCACCACTTGGTTGCGGATCGTACCCCGCGACTGCTCAACGTATTCTGCGTTGCGCCGCAGCACCTCTTCGCGTCCCAACTCGGCGCGGGGATTGGCGATGCCCTCCTGTTCCCGGATTTGCTTGAGAACCACATTCTCGGTTGCAATCGCCGCGTGGTCGGTTCCCGGAACCCAAAGCGCCTCGTCGCCCATCATGCGATGCCAGCGGATGAGGATGTCTTCCAGCGCAAGCATCACCGCATGGCCCACATGCAACTGCCCCGTCGCATTGGGTGGAGGCATGGAGATCACAAAGGGTTTTCGCTTAGATGTGACATCGGCCTGGAAGAGGCGTTGCGACTCCCACTGCTCGGCAATTTGGGATTCAAAGACTTGTGGATCGTAAGCTTTGGGCAGTGAGGTCATGGGGCAGGAAAGCTCAGGAATGAGTTATCAAGTGGATCTGAATTTAGTTAATTTCTTTGAATAAATGTACCTGTATTATACAGGATTTTTTGGAGCTTCAAGGCCTAGAAAAAGTAAAATATCCTGATATTCAATGGAGAAATAACGATGAAAATCCATAAAAAGACAAGTAATTTGGTATATTAATTTAATTAAATATCATTGGTTTAACGCGATTGACCGTCCGGAATACGGCAGGAAATTCGGGAAGCCGGGCTGTCCGGAGTCACGAATGCACATGCACCTTCGTCAGCAAGTGCAGGGTTCTCGAGGTTCTTGACCAAAAAGGCTGTAGGATCCAACCGGGCAAAACAGCTTGACATGTTGAGTTGAATCAGTAATTTACAATTCACTCGCTTGATCAGAATGATTGCCTGCTCACGAATCTCCAACTCCAAGGTGCCGGTACTGTATGGACACTGAAACGGAGTGCGGTCCTGTCCTCTTTCCGTGCAAAGGGTGCAGCCGTAAAGAAGGGGGAATCGGGTTTCGGATCACGCTGTCTGCGTGATGCCGGGTTCAAACCACACGCCTTCCTCCCGGAGCAGGTCAACCAGTCGGTCCACCGCAACTGCAGAGGGAACATTGCGTTCGATCAGGGTCTGCCCCTTGTAGAGGTGAATTTTCCCTGGGCCTGCGCCGACGTAGCCGAAGTCGGCATCGGCCATCTCGCCCGGACCATTGACCACACAGCCCATCACGGCAATCTTCACGCCGGTGAGGTGCGCGGTGCGTTCCTTGATCTGCACGGTGGTTGTTTGCAGGTCGAAGAAGGTTCGCCCGCAGGATGGGCAGGAGATGAAGTCTGCTTTGTACAAACGGGCGCGGGTGGCCTGCAAGATGGCCTGTGCCGCCGGGATCTCGTTTTCAGAGGGCTCGGTGAGGGAAACACGAATGGTGTCGCCCAGTCCATCAACAAGCAACCCGCCGATGCCAACCGCACTCTTGATGCGCCCCTCGATTCCGGAACCGGCTTCGGTGACCCCGAGGTGCAGCGGGTAGTCCATGCCTTCCTCATCCATGCGCTGCACGAGCAGTCGATACGCCTGCATCATGATGATGGGGTTGGAAGATTTCATGGACAGCACGATGTCGTGGTAGTTGTGCTTGCGGAAAATGCGCAGGAACTCCAACGCCGACTGTACCATGCCTTCCGGAGAATCGCCGTAGTGGTTCATCACACGGTCGGAGAGTGAGCCGTGATTGGTGCCGATGCGCAGGACGCGTCTGTGCTTTTTCAGGCTTGTGATCAGCGGCAGCAGCGTTTCTTCGACGCGCTCCAGTTCCTCGGCGTACTGCACGTCCGTGTATTCCCGGATCTTGAACTGCTTGCGATCCGCGTAGTTTCCGGGATTGATGCGGACCTTCTCGACAAACTCGCAGGCCGCAACTGCGAGCGGTGGGTTAAAGTGAATGTCGGCAACCAGCGGACGTGAGATGCCATGCTCCTGCATCCCCTTGCGGATGTGCGGAAGCGCATCCACCGATTTCTGATTCGGCACCGTCAGTCGGATGATCTCGCAGTCCGCACGATGCAAGCGCCCGATTTCCTCAACACAGGCGGCCACATCCGTAGTGTTGGAGGTGAGCATCGACTGAATCCGGATGGGCGCGTCGCCTCCGACCGTCACGTCACCAATGCGAACGAGGCGGCTTAAACGACGAAAGGACGGGCGGACGGGTGGGGAGTTCATGTGGAAACATTGCTACAAAGGACTTGAACACTTCCAAGTATGCTTGTTCCCACCGAAATTTCAAGGCAAACCCGGTTTTCAAGGCATTCTGAAAACGTTCTTTCGATCCGTTTCTCATTGGTGCCCGCAAGCTTTTAGCCAGTGACTGCCGCGACGCTGATGATCACATGGGCATTTGGCTTAGGCTTTGCTATCCTTCTAGTTGTATTTGACTCATAAATTCAAGGTATGCCTTCGCAATGCTTCCTCTGGGCCGCAGCCCTGCTTGCCGCCCTCCTGATTGGCTGTTCCACGATCCAGCCTGATTTCGAGCAGGCGGTGCAGGATGGCACCATTCCAGCCTATGAAGCCTACATCGCCAAGTACGAGCCGGAACCCCAAGCCGCCCCGTTCGTGGCCAAGGCCCGCACCCACATCTGGAAACTGCGTTTCGGACAGGCCCAAGCCAAGGACACGGTTCCCGGCTACCAAGCCTTCATCTCTGACTACAAGGAAACTTCAGAGGCGGCGGAGCAAATCGCCCTCTCCGAAAATCGCATCCGCGAGTTGCACTTTGAGTCCGCGAAACAGCAGGACACGGTTGCCGCTTACCGCAAGTTCCTCCAGCAGTACGAATCCGCCAATCCGGATTCTCCGGAGGTGCAATCGGCTAGCGTCCGTGTCAGCGAACTGATCACCGATAAGATCAAGCAGGCGTTTGCGCAGGCCAAACAGAAGAAATCTGTTGCCACGCTCCGTCTCTTCACCACCAAATACCGGAAGGTTCTGGAGGCTCAGCCGTTTATCGGAGAGGCAAGGGCCCTCATTGCCGAGTTGCAACTTGAGGACGTTGAAAAGTATTACGCCCAAGCCAAGCAGCAGAACACATCCAAGGGCTATCGGAGTTTCATCATTCGTTATCGGACCAAAGTCCACGCGAAACCCCGTATCCGCGATGCGGAACAGG
>PVBE010911866.1_pt1 | contig 12547 bp, 10 predicted proteins | sample 1631181 | NCBI WGS metagenome assembly PVBE01 (sample SAMN08397723, study PRJNA350692) | Marine metagenome, whole genome shotgun sequencing project. | isolation source: water | place: Pacific Ocean | collected 2012-04 | reverse complement strand
TGCCATTTGGAGTGGATAAAGATTGATCAATTGCCGCTAACCATCTTAATTTTTTCCTTTCAATTTCTGTCTGATCAAAAGTTGGGTCTGTTATTACTTCATGCATAATCTTTAATGAATCAACAAAGTTTGATTTTAAAGATGAGATATTCACACTCGATACGTCCAACCCGGTATTTGTGTATAAATCAGTGCCTAATTCCTCTAACCGATCACTTAATTCTAGAGCGTTATAACTGCCAGTGCCTTCTGTCAACATAGACATAGCAAAGCTGGCTAATCCTGGTTGCTCTTTAGGGTCAGTTGCATGCCCTGATTTTATTTGAAATGATAAATTAATCATTGGCACATCATGTCTTTCTGCAAGCACAACATCTAAACCGTTAGACAGCTTAGCCCGTTGTATTTTTGGTAAATCCAAAACAGGAAAATCAGTTGGAAAAGGTAATTGTGTCCTATCGACTACCGACTCGGTGGAAAAAGTTCTATTTTCCTCTGGAACAACAGTTAAGACATATACCCCATCAGTTAACCAAGTGCTTGCTGTGTTTTTTAAATCTTTATTGGTGATATCCATCATGTCATTGATAAACTTTAAGTAGCCACCTGGATCACCAGAATAAACTTCAGCATATGCAAGAAGATCAGATTTGCCACCAAATCCACCTATTCTTTGTAACCCCTTTATCCATGAGGCACGTATTGATGTTTTTGTGTTTTTTAGTCGTTTTGCGTTAGGGCCTCGCTTAATAAACTCAGAGAGAGTGTCATCAAGAGCTGCTTCAAGTTCGGCAAGTGATTGTCCTTTAGCTAAATCTATAGCAATCCAAAATTGACCCGCTAGTTCACGATCATAATAAAAGGCCGATACACTTGTAGCCAGTCGTCTTTTGTAAACTAACTCTTGGTATAAAGATGAATTCTTATCTCCAGTCAATAAACTTGCCATCAATTCAAAGTGTGAATGCTCAGGGGATCCAATTTCAGGTGTGTTCCATACTTTATAAATTCTAGTGTTGGGAACACGATCATACATAATTTCTCTTTTCTCGCCAGACCGCTTAGCTATCCATTTTTTCTTTTTGATTGGTGAAGGACCTGGCGGTATGTCACCAAAATATTTTGTAACAATTGCTTTGGCTTCATCGGCATTGATATCTCCTGCCAAAGATAAAACTGCATTATTTGGACCATAATATGTTTTAAACCAGGTTTGAACGTCCTCGAGAGTCGCTGCATTTAAATCTTCAAGCGAACCGATGGTTGTCCATGAATATGGGTGCCCAACTGGAAATGTTGATTTTGATGCTTGCAAGAAAACTCTGCCATAAGGTTGGTTCTCACCCTGTCGTTTTTCATTCTGAACAACACCTCTTTGTTCGTTTAACTTTTCTTCATTAACCACTCCTAATAAATGCCCCATTCGATCTGATTCCATCCATAAAGCTAAATCAAGAGCGGGAGTTGGAACATTTTCAAAATAATTGGTTCTGTCACTGTTGGTTGTCCCGTTCATATCTGTAGCCCCAACTTGCTGAAATGGACCAAAATATTCATTGTTGTAGTTCTCAGTACCATTGAACATTAGATGCTCAAACAAGTGCGCGAAACCAGTTTTACCTGGGCGCTCATCTTTTGAGCCAACGTGATACCAAACATTAACAGCCACCACAGGAATTTTTCTGTCCTCATGAACAATGACTCTTAGACCATTAGGTAAAGTGAATTTTTCATATTTAATTTCAGGAAGATCCTCATTAGCAATAATTGGTAAAGATATGAGGAAAACAAAAAAAGCAGTAATGGTTTTATTTAAATTAATCATAATATGTTTTAGGCTTATTTATAAATTGAACAAATGATAAAGACATTACAGAGGAAATGAAACACCAATTCAAGATAATCATTGTTTTTGTATATATCTGTTTATGTAACCCTTTTGCTTATAGTGCAGATGAGAACAGCCTTACAGAGGCTATTGATAATCTTTTTGATAACAGAGAGGGTAAACCTGGTTGTGCAGTTGGGGTTATTAATAACGGTGAGTATATACATAAGAAGGGTTATGGCTTAGCCAATCTTGAACATAATATAAGCATCGACGAAAACTCTATTTTTAGAATTGGATCAATCAGTAAGCAATTTACTGCCATGGCTATTGCCATCCTTGAAGAGAAGGGGTTATTGGCATTTGATGACGAAATGCAGAAACATATTCCAGATTTAATTGATTACGGAGAAACAGTAACAATTAATCAGATGATACATCACTTCAGTGGATTGGGTGATTATGAAGACATGGACTACCCGGGTCGCTTTAAAAATTCAGTTGGTAAAGAGTTTCGTTGGGGAAATGAAGATTATCTTACTAATCAAGAATTTCACGCACTAATTAAAACTCTGCCTCTTATTAGAAAGCCTGAAAGAAAATTTTGGTACAGCAATACCGGCTATGTGCTTCTAGCGTTGGTTGCTCAAAATGTCAGTGGATTAAGTCTTAGAGAATTAGCAGAGCGAGATATTTTTAAACCCTTGGCGATGAACGACAGCTTTTTTAATGATGATGTGAATTTAATCGTAGACAATAGAGCCGATGCTTACTCACCGATAAAAGGTCAGCCTGGCCAATATTCAATCAATATGACTAATTTAAGTTGGGTTGGAGACGGAGATGTTTATACCTCACTTAATGATTTCATAAAATGGGATCAAAACTTTTATGACAATAAGTTAGGAGCAGCTGATAAATCACTGATTAAGACAATGGAAGAGACTTATGCTGAAACCAAGGTAAAGAAAAGAAATCAAAAAATGAGTAGTGAACAAGAGAATCAGAAGACTTATGCTTTTGCACAAAATCTTGCCTATTACAATGGTTACAAAAGATGGTCACATTCAGGCTCATGGGTCGGCTACTTAGCTCACTATACAAGATTCCCAGAACTGTCTTTTTCAACTGCTGTTTTTTGTAATACAAATGAGATTGATGCAACTATAATTGCTGACGATATAGTTGATATATTTTTTGAAATGAGGCAGGAATCGCCTGATTAAAAGGCGCTCTTACCAGTTAATCCTCGACCGACTGTCAGTTGATGAATGGTCTCTGTACCTTCATAGGTAATAACGCTTTCTAAGTTAAGCATATGCCTTATTGGCACGTATTCAGCGCTTATCCCTGAGCCTCCAAGCATGTCTCTGGCGTCTCTTGCCACATCAAGAGCCATACGAACATTATTCCATTTTGCTAATGAGACCTGAGTGGGGTCCATTTTACCTTCATCTTTGAGTTGACCCAGTCGATAGGACAATAAACTTGATGTCACTATTCGTCTTTGCATATCAGCTAATCGAATCTGTATGGCCTGATTCTCATCTAAACTTCGATCAAATAATACTCTGCTCTGAGAATATTCAATTAACTGTTCAAGGCAATCTTCTGCTGCCCCTATAGCACCCCATGAAATTCCATATCGTGCTTGAGTTAAGCAGCTTAAAGGACCTTTTAATCCCTTAACCCCAGGCAAGACATTAGCATCTGGAACCCTAACATTATCTAAAAACAATTCTGCAGTAACTGATGCCCTAAGTGAAAATTTATTTTCGATTTCATTTGCTGTAAAACCTGGGGTATCTGTTTCCACTAAAAACCCCCTAATTCCTTCATCAGTCTTAGCCCAAATTAATGCTAAATCAGCAATTGAACCATTTGTTATCCACATTTTTGAGCCGTTAATAACCCAGTCATTACCGTCTTTTTTGGCGTGTGTTTTCATGTTGGATGGGTCTGAACCTCCCTGAGATTCAGTTAATCCAAAACAGCCAATCGCCTCTGCTTTTGCCAATTTTGGTAACCATAGTTCTTTTTGTTGTTCACTACCAAAAGCGTGTATAGGGTACATTACTAAACTACTCTGAACAGAAACAAAACTTCTAATACCGCTGTCTCCTTTTTCCAGCTCTTTGCAGATCACACCATAACTAATGGCATTCATTCCTGCGCACTCATAACCCTCTATAGAACTACCTAATAATCCTAGTTCAGCAATCGGTTGGATCAATTGATGAGGAAATTTATGTTGCTCAAAGCATTCTTGGATCATCGGCTTAACGTTGTCATCGACAAATCGAGACACATTATCACTAACCATTTGCTCTTCTTCGCTTAGAAGAGACCTTATATCAAATAAATCGATACTCATGGATAATTAGGATAGCGTTAAAAAATCTTATGCTTACCTTGAAGGATTTCTGCGAACATCTTCCAATCACCAAACAAACTATAGACGGGAAAATAAAATGTGGCAGGTTTATTTTTTTCTATAAAAAAATGACCTGTCCATGCACAAGCATAGCCTGATAAAAAAGCATATAAGAAATATAATGGTTCACCGGTAATGAGCAGAGCAATAATAAAAAAAATAAAACACCAAGTGCCTATGAAATGCAACAGCTTGTTGTACTTGTTTTTATGCTCATCTATGTAATATGGATAAAACTCTTCAAAACTATTAAATTCTTTTTTCATAGAACTCATACTATCACATCATTTAGCTCTGAGTCTCTTTGCGAGTTTGAATAACAACTTCTCGGTAGTCTCCCAATTGATACAAGCATCAGTGAGTGATACCCCATATTTTAGATCATTGGTTATCTTTTGATTACCTTCATGAATATTACTCTCTAACATTATGCCTATGATAGAGTCATTACCTTTTATAACTTGATCTATACAATATTGAGCAACTTTTGGCTGTAAAGTGTAGTCCTTATTAGTATTACCATGGCTACAATCGATCATTATACGTTGGGGCAATTCTTCTTTTGTAAGTTGCTTTTCACATGCACGAATACTTTTTATATCGTAATTAGGCTTAACCCCTCCTCTCAACACAACGTGGGTGTATTTATTGCCTTTTGTTTCATAAACAGTGACCCTTCCCTTTTCATTTAGACCAAGAAAATGATGGGATTGTCGTGAAGATTTGATGGCATTAATAGCTACTGATAAAGACCCGTCCGTTCCGTTTTTAAATCCAACAGGTGTGGATAATCCACTAGCCATTTCTCTGTGGGTTTGTGATTCCGCAGTTCTTGCCCCAATCGCTGTCCAACTTGTTATATCACCTAGGTATTGAGGCATGATAGGATCCAAAGCTTCAGTAGCAACCCCTAAACCCATTTCATTAAGTCTAATAAGTAATGATCTTGCTATATGGACACCTTTATCTATTTGAAAAGAATCATCAATGTTTGGGTCATTAATTAACCCTTTCCAACCGGTTGTGGTTCTTGGTTTTTCAAAGTAAACCCTCATTAAAATAAGAAACTGGTCCTCAACCTGAGCGGCCAGAGCTTTTAAACGATGTGCATAATCCAGTGCTAAATCTGTGTCATGTATTGAGCAAGGGCCAACAACAACCACAAGACGTTTATCTTTACCATCAAGAATAGACATTAAATTGCTTCTAGAATCCAGCACAGTCTTTCTAGCAACTTTTGACAATGGCAAAGTTGACTTTAGAGCTTTTGGAGACGGCAATTTCTCCTTAGCTACTACATTTATATTATATATTTGTTCTCTCATTCAAATAATACTCGTGCATCTGATTTGGGGTTGAACAGTTTAATAAAACCAAAATAATAAATATATCAATTATTTATATAAATTTATTCTGTTGATTGATTAATTATTTGCTGACTACACATATATCCTGGAGTTCCTGCCACAGAACCACACGGATAAGCTCCTGCGCCGCAGTAATAAATATCCTCATAATCAAAGAAGCCATAGAAGTTTTCCTTAGGGTCAGCAGAGAAAGTTCGATCAAAATACATCTGACCATCTGTTAATGCCATATGATCAACATTGCCACCTGGAAAGAAGAATTCTGCTTGTATATCCTTGGGCGTAGATAATTTATCCCAAATACAATCTTCAGGATTTTTTATTTTCTCAAAAATTAATGTCTTAACTTGATTGGACACATTCTTCAAATCTACTCCCTTTTTTCTTAATGAAAGATTTTTAAAAAAAATAGCAATCCTATCGTAGCTGTGATCTTGATTCATTTTCCTGCAAGCAGCGCCTTCGCAGTAGATCTGCATAAAACCAGGTACATAATCATTTTCTTCTTCACAAACACTCAATGTTGCTTTATTAAAATCATCAATATTATCTACTGAGAAAATGAACCTAAAGGCACTATCAGAATCAGTATGATCCAAATTATCTTTCCATCTGATGGGTTGTTTGAATAAAAGGTGTAATTTACCACTACTGCCTAATAATTTTTTATTATTTACAGCCTTTATCTGATCAGGATGATCCATTAAAGTTGAAGCAGTAAGAGGATCGGTTGCAAAAATTAATTTATCGTAAGTGACCTTATGTTGTCCTGCAGAATCTTCAAAGGTTATGACTTTTTGATTGCTATTGACTTCATAAACTCTTGAGGAGATGTGAACATTAACACCTAGATTTTCGTTAATATTGCCTAAATGCTTGGTTACCTCCCAAATCCCTTGATAAACAAATCCGTAATAACCGTCAAAAATTGACCCAGAATTCATTATGGGTATTGTTAACGCTGAGTAGTTGTCATAAACAGAAACAGGTCCACTCTCAGAAACTGTCATGGCCATATAGACCTTTGTCTTCTCACTTGAAAAATAATGGTCTAAAAGACTTTTGGCATCGCCAGTAATCCATAAATCAGTTAGAGAGTTACCCAAATTAGTTTGAGCATCAGATAAACTAGGGGTTCTGGCTTCACGGTATCCTTGCTGAAGAAACCTAACGACTTTTGATTCATCATCCCTAAAAGCCTCTATGTTTCTTTTTTCTCCCCATTTATTACTTAGTTCTAAATCTAAATCCTTAGGGTCTCTGTGTATTTTTGTTGGGGTTTTGTCACCAGGAAAAAAAACAAGTTTAGGCGAATTTGGTACAAATGTTTTCAATCTTGAACTAAGACCTGTGTCTTCATAAATAAAACGTTGCATTAAACCAAGCACTGAAGCACCTGAAGGATAAAGATGTTGTTGATCTCCTATTTCAATAATTTCTGATGTGCATGCACCACCTACCTTATCTTTAGCTTCTATTAAGCTCACTTGATATCCCTGGCGCTGGAGATAATTAGCAGCAACCAGCCCATTAATCCCTGCACCAATGATAACGATTTTCTTAGACATAAAACACCAGAAGTGTTGTCAGTATTACAATTAACCATAAACTAACGGCGAAAATAATGGGCTGAATGGAGAGTTTCTTAAGTGTATTAATATTAAACTGTGAACCAATAAAAAATAATCCAAGTATAAACAAGGCATTGCTAGTCTTTTTTATGATAATTTGAAGATCCGAGTGTAAATCAATAAATGAACCGAGTAATACAAACACAAGAAAATAAACAATAAAATAAGGAAAATCATATTCTGTCTCCTTATTTTTAAAATATAGGCTGAAACATAAAACGGTAGGAATGATCCACAAGGTTCTGCCTAATTTAATAACACTCGCATACACCACAGAATCATCTCCGTAAATACTAGCTGTGCCTAAAACAGAAGCTGTATCATGTATTGTTAAGGCTGCAAATACCCCAAACTCTTTTTCCGACATACCGAGATATTGACCTATAACTGGGAAAGAGATTATTGCTAATAAATTAAGTAAAAAAACAAGACTAATCGAAGATACCAACTCTTCTGTCTTTGCCTTAATGACCGGAGCTATTGATGCTATAGCAGTTCCACCACAGATAGCGGTTCCTGCAACTAATAGAATTAAGTGCTTCTTGGGAACTTTCAAGGCTTTACCAAGAAGAAATCCAACCAAGAAAATCATCAAAACATAGCATGAGACAAGAGGTAAATAATTTATACTAATTTCTGAAACTGAACCTAGGCTAATTGTTCCTCCTAATAAAACTATTCCTGCTTTCAAAAGATTGGTGCCATTGACCTTGACTGGTGCTAGAAAATATCTGTTCTTAATGACTGAGAAAAAAATACCCAAAATAAGGCTAATTGCTGCTTGGTTGATGACAAGAGAAACGCCAACAAAAATAGCTAATAAAAAATAGCTCATTTTAGAAGGTTTCTTTGAACGGTCTCAAATCAATTTCTTGAGTCCAAGCGGTTTTATGTTGTTGGTGAAGATGCCAATAATTATCAGCAAGTGCTTCTAGATCAAGAAGTCCATCTTCTCCTAAACTATTAGCATATTCTGGAAAACCTTTAACGACCTTGTCACCTTTAATAACACCATCAATAATGACATGAGCCACATGAATACCTTTTGGTCCAAATTCTCTAGCAATAGATTGTGTTAACATCCTTAGCCCTCCTTTACCAGAAGCAAATGATGAAAAGCCTGCCTTACCTCTTATTGAGCCTGATGCCCCAGTAAAAAATAAAGACTGTCTGGAAACCATTGCCTGTTGTTCAATCATTAATTTAAGAATTGCTTGTGAAGTCAAAAAAGCTCCGAAGCACAACACCTTCCACATTGATATAAATACTTCTGGGTTAACATCCAAAAATGATTCAGGACGATTATTGCCAGCATTATAGACTGCCAATTCAAGCGGTAAATTACTCTTGTTAATAACCTTAATCATATTGAGAACATCATCTACATCTGTGACATCAGCTACTATTGGAATTGCATTCCCAGATGTATCATTAATAATTGTGCATAAGTTTTCGACTTTCTTGGGGGTGCGACCACAAACGAAAACTGTCAAACCTTCTTTTGCAAAACGCTTGCAAAGAGATCCTCCTAAGCCTTCCTCTGGGCCAACTCCCATAACTAAAGCAGAGGTTTTAGCACTCATTATTTTCTTAAAAAGTTATCTAATTGGTTGTATTGATCATTTTATTAACGAGTTCTTCTACAATAAATAATGGTGGCTCACCATTATCAAGAACTGCTGAGTGAAAATCTCGAATATCGAAATCATCGCCCATTTCGGTCTCTGCTTTTTCTCTAAGCTCTAGGATTTTCAGCATACCCACTTTGTAACTGCATGCTTGTCCAGGCCAGACTATATATCTTTCAATTTCTGCGACAACTTCCGCATCTGACATTCCGGTGGTTGTCTTCATATAATCCATGGCTTCTTCACGAGTCCATCTTTTATAATGTATTCCTGTGTCCACAACCAATCGAACAGCTCTAAATAATTCACTTTGTAAAACACCTAATTCATCATAAAGAGATTTAGCCATACCTAGTTCAAGTGATAATCTTTCAGAATAAAGTGCCCAGCCTTCGCCAAACGCAGAAGTGTAGTAACCAAATCTTCGGAATAATGTCAGTTCTTCGTTTTCCATGTTTAATGCATTCTGTAGATGATGCCCTGGAATAGCTTCATGAAAAGCAAGCGCTCGCATACTGTAAGTTGGTGTTTGCTTGATATCATATAAATTGGCATAAAAAACACCGGGTCGACTGCCATCTAATGCAGGCGACATATAATAGCCACCGGCTTCGTTTTGCTCTGAGTATTCTGGTACTGCCCTGACTTCAACTGTTGATTCAGGCATTTTATGAAATGAATCAGCAGCAGCTAACCATGTCTCCTTGACAATATTATTATAGTCGTTGACTACAATTGATTTCCGATCAGGAGTGTCCGCATAGAGAAATTGTGAGTCTTCATTAAGTTTATTCATCATCTCACCAACATTAAGGTTTTCTCCATATTTAAGTTCAGAAAGAATGGTCTGCATTCTTTTTGAGATTCTATCAACCTCACTCAATCCTATGTTATGAATCTCCTCAGCTGTGTAATCTGTTGTGGTTTGAGCTTTGAGTCTTAGTGCATAAAATTCATCACCATTTGGCAAAGACCATACACCATCATTGGGATTGGCCATCATCAAGGTTTCCATCATGAAGCCTAGTAGAAGTTTAAAACCAGGCTTTACACTAGTTTGCATTGCCGAATCTAAATCAATCATTAGTTCAACTTGGGTCTCCTCACTTAGATCAATCTCACTTATTTTTCTTTGAAAAACATCCCGGATAGGATTACCACCTTTGGAACCATCTAAAAATTCATTCAACTGCCTGATCACATGATCAAAAACAAATCTAGGTGGAAAAATCCCTGCTTCTTTTTGGGCGTTTAAAATTTCCATTTGGGATTCAAACACCTCATCAAACATATTCAGTCGGTCGATATAAGCTTCGGCTTCGCTATCATTTCTGATGGGATGCACATCAGTCATGAACTGAATGATGTTCAAATGTATACCACCAATCTGATTCAACGGATAATGGTGAAATGGAAATTGTTCTTGTTGTTTAATATTGTTATTCAGATCATATAGAGCAATTTTCTTGGTAATACTTTGCTGTTGACTAAGTTTTGAATCATCATATCTCGCCAAGATTTTCTTGGCTTGTTTCATTTCTTCGAGTCCTTCTTCTAACTCTTCAAGTCCATCATCTGAAAGTTTAGATTGATGATTAGTAATAAAGTTAAAGCGGTCCAATATGCCAAGATATGTGAGCATTTCAGGTGAATCAAGCATCTCCATTACAACCTCTTTACCTAAATAATGATCAATTGATATTGGCTTCATCAGGAAAAGATTAATGAGATAAAGACCACTAATAGCGACAACTAAGGTTAATGAGTATTTTATAAATTTAAGTATTTTTTTCATAAAAATCCGAGTTTAAATAGACAGTTATCCCATTTTACAGAAAACCAACTTATTTACATCTAAATCTCTAATATACCCTCCATAAAATGTGGCTATTTTTTGTTCTGGTTTACCTTCATCTGTGGCTCCAGATTCAATAGCTGTTTTATATATTTGATCGACTTCCTCTATTGAATCAAAGGTAATACCTGTCATGGATCCATTGCCGACAGTTGCTTCCTTACCATCGTAAGGAATAAAAATAGCAAAGTAAGTGTCTGTTTCCTTAAATTTATAGAAATAACTTCTATCGTTACCTCTAAAACCCTTTATACCCATTGGCTCAAAAAGCTTGTCATAAAAAGCCCTTGAGGCTTCTAAATCATTTGTACCAATTGAAATATATCCTCCAATATTAGCTGCCATTTTTTACTCCTTGTTTTTTTTAAATACTTTAATTTACGATTTCTTAAGACTCATATAGGTCACTGCCGACAAGCCGGCTGTACTAAATATCATGCACATTACCATAATCTGATATCTGGCTGCGGTTAGTGGCTCAATGCCAGATAGAATCTGCCCTGTCATCATCCCAGGAAGTGAAACTAAGCCAACGGCTAGCAAAGCATTAATTTGAGGAATCATGGCTGTTTCTAATGCAATTTTTCTAGCTTCCAGGTAATTTTTCCCTCTCTTTTGTTCTGTGAAAAACCGTTCACCGGCTAAACTTACTGTATTCATGCTATTTGCAAAAATCATTCCAGCTATTGGTATGATAAAACTTGGTTCAAACCATCGAGGTAATTCAACTATAAATTGGCTAATGAGAAACAAAACAGCTAAGCCGCTTAGGCCTAATGAGGCAGCAACAACTATAAATGCTTTGATACCTCGTTCCTGAAGAGGTCTAAGAGCTATCCAAGAAGACATCAGAATCATGAACAAGATGACAAGTAAAATAACAATGGGTTGGTCCGTTTCAAAAATATAGGTAAGCACATAACCAATCAATAAAAGCTGTATTAGCATTCTGAAGTTTGCATAGATCGGTTGCAAAGCATTTAGTCCCCAAAGCTTCATCACTACAATCAGTAACATCACTGGCAAAAAGCCAAGTAGTAAATTAGCTATAGGAATAATAGCAACTTCATTCATTTATTTATTAATCTAGAAACTTTCGAACTATCTCTGCATTTAGTTCAGGTTGCTCAAAAAACTGCCAACTTCCACAATTCGGTACTGTTTTGTAAATGCTGCCTTTGATTCTTTTCTGCAATCCTTTTACATCTCCAGCATAGATGTCCTCTTCAGCTTCAAGCAATAATGTTTCTTTATTAAACTCATCAAGATTTGGTGAGTAACGATACACTGCATAATGCAAATCATAACGTCTTTGACGCAGAGTTAAGCTACTAAGGAAGGGTTGAAAAGTTACCTCAGGGGAAGTATTGCTTGCACTCATCTTCCGATAAACTGACCATGTCTTTTCAAGAAATTCCCCGGCTAAGTCGATTGGCAAATCACGAGTCATAGGTGTATTTAAGAGCTCTTCTAATTTCTCTTCACTAATATCTTCATCACGACCTGCGCCTGATAAAATTACTTTCTCTACTCGTTCTGGGTATCGTAGACCAAGATTAATGACGACTGCAGCACCTCCATGCTGACCTAACATATGAGCTTGAACTATGCCTATACTATCCATTACATCAATAACTGCATCAGCATATTCATCCATTGTTAGTTCATGATCTGAAGTATCTGATTGACCATGGTTGGGCAGATCAATTGCAACAACTCTATAGTTATCTGCCAATAAAGGGGCAATAGCTAAAAATTCTGTAGATGTTTGACCAGACTGATGGAACATTAATAACGTAGGTCC
>PVBE010081904.1_pt1 | contig 12548 bp, 7 predicted proteins | sample 1631181 | NCBI WGS metagenome assembly PVBE01 (sample SAMN08397723, study PRJNA350692) | Marine metagenome, whole genome shotgun sequencing project. | isolation source: water | place: Pacific Ocean | collected 2012-04 | reverse complement strand
GCCTACCGCAACGACATGGACGGCTACGGTGAGGCGGCAGAACGTTGGCTGAAGCCGGTTTCCGCCTACGTCGCAACGCGTTCCGCGCCGCACCTAGACTTGCTGGCAGAGAGCATGGCGCCGAGGATCCGGCACGCCGAAGAGCAGGGCACAACCGCCGTTAAGGCCATGCTCGACGAGTGGCTGTCCCTCGACGCCGAGGCCGTCGCCCCCCGCCTGCGTCGTGGTCGCCTGTTGCTCGACATGAAGCAGCCCGGCCTGGCGGCCCATGACTCACGCGAGCTGCTGGCAAACCCCAAAGCAGTTGACGTGCATGAGGACGCGCTGCGCCTGTTGCTGGCGGCCCGCAACCTGCAGTACGCCAGTGTCGGGCTGGACGCCCAGTCGCTCTATCAAACTCTGCTTTCCAAGAAGGTCCAGGTACCCACGTCCGTCCCCGATCCGGTGCTCTACCTCGGTATCGCCGAGCTTGCCATGGCGAACGAGAAGTGGGCAATGGCGATCGACAACCTACGCGAGGCATCCGAGCACTTCCGATGGTCGCGAGCCATCCTACTCAGGCGGGCGCGCAGCAATCACGCCCTCGGCCGCGAGAGCCTGCACGACATCGAGGAGATCCTCGCCGAACACCCCGACCACCTCGAAGCACGGTTGCTACAGATCCGCGCCCTCGACCAGCGCGACGACCCGGGCAAGCTGCGCTCCGCCCGAGTCGAGCTGCTGCGTCGGCATCCACAACATCCCGAGTCAGTTGCCATTCTGGTCGGACACCTGCTCGCGCGGCGGGCCTGGAAGGAAGTACTCGACGTCGCGGTGGACGTCAGCGACCGCAAGACGGCGTGGGCGCGCGCGCAGGCACACTCTGCGCTCGGCGCCCCACTCGACGCGTTGAAGGCGCTCGCACAGATCACCAAGGACGACCCCAAGTGGATCGACAGCATCGGTTTCGCGATCACGACCGCGGCGCACGAGCGCCTCGCCGACCGCGTGCCCAACCTGTGCAAGACCTTCCTCGACGCCGATCCGGGCCCCGAGGATCTGCTGCGAATCGGCAACACCCTCGCTGCTGCGGACTTCCACACGGAGGCCTTGCAAGTGCTACAGCCCATCGTTGCCACCAACAAGTTCGCCGACCAACGCAGCGGCGACTTTTACGTCCGGATCGGACGCATGCAACATGGACTCGGTCGTGTCGCCGCCGCCAGAGACTCGTGGGACGCAGCGTTCCCGTTCGAAGACGGGTCGCCGGCGTTCACGCTGCTGGCAGTTTCGTACATGACGTCCGGCCTCGAGGACGCGGCCAACGAGGTGCTGGCCCAGACCAAGCAACTCACCGGCCATCCGCTGACCCGCGCCTACGTGCACTGGCAGCGCAAGGATCGAGCTGCAGCGTTGGCGGCGATCGACGATTTCCGCACTGCGAGTCCCTCCCTTGCGCAGACGCTGCGCGTTGCGATCGACGCCGACCTCCCGGTCAGCACGAACAAGCCAGCACCGCGCATCGAGACCATCCATCGTGCGCTCGATCGACTTGTCCGGCGCGACCGATGCCAGGTTCTCGAAGCGCTACTGCTGGCTCCGGGGACAGCGTTCCAGGCGCAAGCGAGCAAGGGACTCGCCGCGATCGTCAACAACAAAGCAAAGACCGCCGGCGATGAAGCCTGGTATCGACTGCTCGTGCGCGCGTGGCACGACGACCTGTGCGGCCGCCGCGGCAAGGCGATCGGCAACCTGCTGCAACTGGTGCACGACGCCCCGCTCAACCTCCCGGGCTACGACGAACCGATCGCCCTCACCGAGACGGATCACCCACACCTGCTGACGACGACCGACATGCTGGCGCGTTTCGTGCGGATGATCCAATACCTGCCAAGCGACGTCTGGCCCTACACGCGGATCACGACACACTGGCTACGCGCGACCGCAGACATCCACAGCTCCGCCGGCGACTATGCGTCCGCGCGCAAGCAGCTCGAATGCGCCCGCCTCGTCGCACCGAACGATTCGGCGGCCACGCTTCTCTTGGCATCGTTGGCCCTCAAGCACGGGGACTTGCCGAGCGCGCTGCTCTACGAGATGCAACGCTACAAGTCGGTACCGAAGGAAGCGCAGGGGCCCGTTCTCGTCAGAGCGGTCGACCTGGCGTTGCAAGCCCTCGAGAAACACAAGGGCAAGAACGAAGAGGCCTCGACCAACGCACTCGTCAAAGAAGTCGTTGCCGCAGCCCGCGAGCAGTGGGGCAACGGCGAGGAAGAGACGATCGGTCGCGCCGGCATGACGGTGCTATTCTGCCGCGCCGGGGAACACGGACTCACCGACAAGGTCGCGGCACCGCGCGAGCTATTGCAGCAGGCCCTGGCGCCCTACGCGGCCGCACGCCTGACGCCGGCGCTCGACGCCAATGGAATCCGTCTCGCGTTCATCGAGCTCAGAAGGGCCGGCGGCCACAAGGAGGCCCTCGCCCTGGTCGAGCGGATTCTCACCATCGATCCATCTCTATTCGACCTCTGGGTGCTCCGCGCACAACTCGAACAACAGATGTCGCGTCCCGCCCAGGCACTGCGGTCGCTGCGTTGGATCCCACGCATCCTCCCGACTGCCAAGGCCGTCCGTAACCAGGTCGCCGTGCTACGCGCTCTTTATCCGGAGCATCACATCGATGAGGCCAAGGCACTGCACGCCCTACTCGGCAAGGAGACACACGAAGCGCGCATCGCGCGAGCCACGTTGGGATTGCGATTGGAAGAAGACGATGCGCTCCAGTCGCTAGCCGACGCATCCCCGGGTCTGGGCAAGGACGTCGACTGGCTGCGCGACCTGGCCCTGATCCTCTCGTTGAACGCTGAGCTTGCGCCCATCGAGGCACGAATGCGCGCACGCGGTGAGGACCCGTGTTTCCCCGGAGCCAACGACATCGCGGTGCAACTCGGTCACCTACTGACTCCCTCCGAACCCAAGAGGTAGAGGGACGACGGTGCGGCTCCATGAGCTCCAGCCGGCAGTGCGCGCGACACTGCGAGCTCCTGGACGATTGCTTGCCGTGGTCGTGCTGCTGCCCATCCTGGTCGCGATCGCCGTGTCCTCGTTGCAGGGCTTCGGCGCGCCACTCGGAGACGACTGGATCTTCTTCTCGCACTTCGACAAGATCAGCCTCTGGGCCGGCAACCCCGACCACCACAACTCGGCGCTGCTCACCAACACGGCCGCCGCCGACGGGCTGCGCTTCCGGCCGTTCGCCTACGCACACATGTGGCTGGAGCGGCAGGTGTGGCCTGACTTCGCGTTCAATCGCTGGGTCGGGGTGCTCTATCTCGGCCTGACCGGTTCCGCGCTCGGTTTGCTACTCCTCGCCATCAAGGCCCCCTTCGGCCGCGCGCTCGCCGCCGCGCTGGTGTTGATCGCACATCCGGCTCAATCGGAAGTCTACGGCTGGGCTTCGGCACGGATCGACACGATGGCAGCCTGCTACGGCCTGTTCGGGTTGTGGCTCGTCGTACGTGGCAACCTCGTCCTCAGCACGATTGCCTTCCTGCTAGCGTTCACGAGCAAGGAGTCGGCTTACCCACTCGTGCTCGTCGCCGCCGCCTTCGGCTTTCTCGCCGATATGGGCTGGCGCAGCGCCGTCGCGCGTGCCATGCCCGCCGTGATCGCGCTCGGCCTCACTGCCGCGCTCAAGCTGGGACTCACCGGAACGCTCATCGCCGAGTCGTGGAAGGCCGGCGTCGTCGAAGTTCCGTTGCTCGAGCGGATCACCGGCTACCTGTCCCTCCTCAACCCGCTGTTACTACAGCCAACGTCGAGCGAAAGTCACTCACGCATGGCTGCCTTCTTCGGCTTGACGTTCACGGCCTTGATTGTCCTGAGCTTGTTGCTGCCCCTCTTGGGCTCTAGCGTCCATCGACGATCCTTCAACGACCCAGCTGAGCGCGCGCGACGAGAGTCCGGATCCACGCTCTTCCTCGGCATCGGCCTGGTAATGACGGTCCTCGTGACCTTCGGTGTCCCCGCCAACGCCAACTTCGACGGCGGCCGCGTCTGGTTCCTACCCTGCGCCTTTCTCTTCGGCCTGATCGCCTGCTCGGGACGACCGTTGCCATTGTGGATCGCGCTCGTGCCGGGCCTGGTCTTGTTGCACGGCAATCTGGAACCGTATCGTGAGGCCGACCGCCGGATGCAGATCGTGCTCGACCGCGTGCACGTCGAAGTGGCCAAACCCGATACCGCAGTGCGCTGCATCGGGCTCGAGAGCAAGCGCGGCCCGGTGCCGCTGTTCTTCCTCATGACCAATCTGTTTCACGAGACGCTGCCGGAAGAAAAGCTCCGACCGCGCAAGCCCGGCAAGTACTCGGCGGTGTTCTTGACCCGCGACGACCAGCGTGACATCGATGACGCGCCGTGGCGAGAGGACATGCGACGTCAGGGGTATCGGATCGCTGACTTTGGCTGGGATCCCAGGAACGGCCAGATCCACCAACTGCCCGCGAAGTAGCGACAGTGCCGTGCGGCACGTGTCAGCCCTCGTAAGCTTCCTGCACCGCAGCCAACGTCCCGAAGCGATGTCGCTCCAGGAGGTAACGCAGCTTGCGCTCGGTGCGAGCCAGGTGCACATAGTGCCGAAAGCCCTTGAGCCCCCCGATCGGCATGCGCGGCTGCTCCGGATCAACCTCCCACGGGTGCAGATAGATGCACGAGGGTTCGTTACGCGCTTCGCGGGTGCGCAGTCCGCGCGACACCCACGCGGCCGGGAACAAACGCAAGTAGCCGCCGCCGCCGAGTGGCAGGCACCGGCCGAGCGCGCGTATGACGAGCGGCGGCAGCTCGAACAGCTGGCGCCCGGGCACGGGCTCGAGTATGTGCGGTCCCGTCGGCAGGTCAGACCTACGGTAGCTCGGGTGGCGAGCAGGATGGATCGACGAGTCACGCTCGATGCCGGCCTCCACGAGCGCAGGTAGCGCCCACGGCGTGTCGTTGGTGATCGACCAGGTACACGCGCGAAACGCGAGGATCGGTGCCCCGGCCAGCGGCTCGAGCACCTCGTTCGTGCGGGTGAGTTCCGCGCGAAACGCCGCTTCGCCGAGTTCCGGCAATAGCTGGTGATCCCAACCGTGCGATCCGACCTCGTGGCCGCGCGCAGCAATGTCGCGGATCAGGTCGGGGGCGCGCTCCGCGATCCAACCAAGACAGAAGAACGTCGCCTTCACCTCGAACTCGTCGAGCAGATCTAGCAGCCTGCGAGTCGAGGCCGGGCAACGTAGCTCGTACTGGTCCCACGTATCACGCGGGCACGCCTGCCGCAGGTTGAGTACCTGAAACCAATCCTCGACGTCGATGGTCAACGCGTGTGTGGTCGTTGCCGCACGTGTCATGATTTGATCAGCTTCGCCATCGCCGGCAGGAACTCGCCCAGAAACGTCGCCACCAGACGCTCGGCGGCAACACGCTGCGAGCCTTCAATCGGCACATCGACCCGCAACATGAAGCCGCGCGTGTCGCGGCGAAACAGGGCTTTTGGGACATTGCGGATGAAGAAGCCCGGAAAGGACGGGGTCACGAAGTCGACCCCGCCGAAGGCGTAGCCAACGAGCCAGCGACGACCCTTGCGCGACACCTCAAGCAGCGTCAGCTCGGCTCGCTTCCCGTCGACCTCCAGGCTGCGCACCTCGCGCGCATCAATCTCCATGCCACTCGAGATCAGGCACACTTCGGGTGGATGCAGCGATTTCCACTTACGGCCCTGGAATATCACGGTGAGCACGGCCCGCCGGTCGCTCGTCCTGTTGCGATAGGTACGCCAACACACGTCGCGGGACCCGAGCAGGCCGTACCATCGCTCCGGCAACTCGTGATCCGCGGTCGCGCTGAAGCCCGCTGTCACGCGCGGCACGCCGTGCGCAAAGCGCACTGGGTCCTCCGCCGGCGTCCAGATCGCGAGCAAGAGCGCCGGAGCACCGAGCGCACCGACCAGCAGCGACGGTAGCCGCGGCAGCTTCTTCACACTGACGCCTCCCTCACCCACCGCCACGCTGGCCTCGTCCCGTCCTGGCAGCACCAGGTCCAGTGCGAGCAGGATGCCAATGGCAACGAGGTAGAGCAGATAGCCGGACACGTCGTGAGCGATGCCGCTCGCGAAGGTCACGCCTTTCCACTTGGCCAGCGCGGCGAGCGTCGTGATGCGCGCAACGTTGGCGACGAGCGCGATCGGGACCGCGAGCGCAATAAAGACGACGCGCCCGAGCGGACGTCGCGGCGTCAGGAAGAACGCGTAGATCCAGCCGAGCGCAACGAGGGCAATCAGTGAGCGCAGGCCCGAACACGCATCGCCGACGACGAGCGGCGCATCGCCACCGAAGTGAACGTTGGCGCCATCCTGACTCAGTCCGAGCCCGACGAGGTTGCCCATGGCGACGGAGGCTGCCGTCGCCATGTGCTTCATTTCATAGGCAATCCGGCCACTGACGAAGATGGGCAGCGGGACAGCGAAGATCAGGCACGCGATGGCCGGAGCGTGTATTGCGAAGCGTCGCCGACCTTCCATGGCCCACAAGAGGCACAACAGCGCCGGCACGAACACGACACCCGACAGCCCATCGACCATCAACGCCTGACCTGCCACGTGCACGAGCATGCACAGTGCCAGCGGCACCACCGCCCAACCCGACGGCTGGCGCGCGACCGCTGCGGCCCGTTGACGCCTGGCCCAAACGAACCACAGTGCAGCCACCAGGAGTAGCGGTCCATGGTCGTAGTAGCCGTTGTCGATCCACCAACCCTGCCACGTCCAGACCAAGGTCGGGGAGAACGCGACCAGAAACACGCCGAGCGTCAACAGCCAGAAGATCAACGTCGCACCTCGTCGAGTTCTCTGAGCACGCGGCGGGCATTCGCGTCCCAGGTCAGGTCGAGATCGTTGAGGTGCGCGCGCCCGGCCGCGCCGATGCGGGCTGCCTCAGGTGCATCCGCCAGCAGGTCGCCGAGTCGACCACTGACTGCTTCCACCGAATCTGGAGTGAACAAAAGCGCGTGCTCGCCGTCCGTCACCGTCTCGCGCAGGTTTGGCTGGTCCGGGGCCAGCGTCGGCACTCCCGCGGCAAGCGAGTCGTAGAGCTTCAGCGGCGAGGCATAGGCGTTCATGGCCGGAATGATCGCAGCGTTCAGACTGGCCACCCAGTGCGGAATGTCCTTCCGCGCCACTGCTCCGGTCACCGCAAAGCGCTGCTGCAGGCCGAGCCGCTCGGCTTGCATGCGGAGATCGTCGACCGCGGGACCGTCCCCAATCACGAGCAGGCAGGGTCGGCGCGCTTCCGGCTGCGCCGCGACCGCTGCGAGGGCCAGATCGAGACGATGCCACGGTCGCGGGAACCCGACGAAGCCGAGCACGAAGGCATCCTCGGGCCAACCGAAGGGCGCGAAGATCTGTCGGCGCGGGTCGACGCCGCCGACCGCGTCGAACGCGGCAAGATCCGCGCCGTTCGGCATCACGACAATGCGCTCGGCGTGTGCCCCCAGACCCTCGACCATCTCGGCCAGCACCTGCGTCACAACGAAGACGCGGTCCGCGGCAGCGAACACCTCACGCTCGGTGCGGCGTGCCAGCGCCGGGAAGCGCAGCAAACCGAGCTGCTGCATCTCGTCGACCATCGGCGAGTTGACTTCCAGGAAGAAGGGGAGTCCCAGCCCACGCGCAGCGAGCATTCCGGCGCGGCAGTGCAGGGCGTGTCGCTCATAGATCAAATCGGGTTGCAGCTGGCGCGCCGCGCCCAGCAACAGTTTGCGCCCAGTGCGACTGTAGAGGCGCTCCAGAACCTCGACCGCCATGCGCGGCAGCGACAACTTGCGCAGCAGCGACGTCGATCGGTTGCCCAGGGCACCTGGGGCTGCGTGCTTTACGAGCGCCACCTCGCGCACGTCGGCGCCGGCGCGCAACAAGGCCCCGAGCATCTCCAAGATGTGCACCGCCTGACCATCGAAGGCCCTCGTCCGGTGGTGATAGAGAATGCGCGCGCTCACGACCCAGCCTCCCGCCAGATCGCGGCGAGGTCCTCTGTGCACCGCTCCCACGATAGCTCTTCGGCACGCGCCCGGGATCGTTCGCAGCAGGAGGCTGAATCGCTGCGCCATGCAGCGACCGCTGCCGCAAGAGCACTGGCCCACGCCTGCGCGTCGGCTTCCACCGGCAACATGACACCGGCACCCGATGCCCCCAGCATGTCCGGAACGCCTCCGACCGCCGACGCGACCACCGGCAGCCCGCTCGCAAGCGCTTCGAGCACGGCATTGGGCCAGCCCTCGTGCGCCGAGGGAAAGGCGAAGACCCCACCATCGGCCAGCTCCTTGGCGACAGCATCTCGGCTCATCTCGCCACGCAGGTCGAGCCGGTCCGCGACACCGAGCGTGCGCGCCAGGCGCTCCACGGCGCCACGCGCCGGCCCCCCCCCACACACGACCAACTTGGGCAACAAACAACCGCCATCGACCGCAAGAGCACGCACCAGCAAATCAATCCGCTTGCCGGGGACGAGCCGCGTGACAGTGAGGATGCGGTCACGCCGTTGCGAGCCCGGTGCATAGCGCACGAGGTCGACGCCGTTCGGGATCACCGCCACAGGTTCGTGACTCACACCGAGCTCGTCGAGCCGGTCGGCGAGCGGGCGACTCACGGCGAGCACGCGTGCGGCACGCGGCAGAAGTTCAACGTAGCTCTGGCGTACGCCTGCATCCTCTGCCAGCACGTTCACGTCGCTACCTCGCGCCGTGACCACGCACGGCAGGCCCGCTTCACCGGCAAGACGCAGAGCTGCACAGCCATCCGGCCACAGATAGTGCGCATCGATCAGACTCGGCCGGAACTCGGCGACCACGCGCCGGAACGCAGCACGCGCGCCGCGCGCAACCCGGGCCGCCTGTCGGGCGACGCCGGTGCGTGGTAGGTGGAAATAGCGTGGGTAGTCGACGTCGATGCCGTCGACACGCTCGTGTCGCGGCAGTCGGGACTGGCGCGCCATCGCGCTTCCACCCGGCAGCGGTGGATAGAACGGTAACGGGTGAATGACGCGATAGTCGAAGTCCAGGCGTTGTCGCAAGCATTCGATCCGCTCACGCACGAACGTGCCATGGCCAGGTAGCCGGGAACTCGGCCAGAGGCTCGTGAACACCAGGACCCTCACGTGGTCAGGCCTGGTGTCCCCACCGCTCATTCCAGCGGTGCAAGACGAGGACAGCCCAGAGGGCATCGGAGCGGTCACGAACCCCCAAGTCGTGTTCGCGGGACCACGCGCGAAGCGTGTCGCCGTTCAAGAAGCGCTGCGCGAACGCCCCGCGACAGGCTGCCTCTCGGGCCTCCTTGAGTCCCTCGCGCAGCCACTTTGCCAACGGAATCGAGAACCCCTGCTTGGGACGGTCGAGCCACGGTCTACCGAGCCACGGCTCGAAGGAGTCCTTGAGGACCTTCTTGCCGCCGGACCCATCAAGCTTGGCCGACAGCTGCAACGCCGCGGCGAAGTCGACGACTCGCCGATCCAGCAACGGCGCACGCACCTCGAGCGACACAGCCATGCTGCACCGATCCGCCTTGACCAGGATGTCACCGGGCAGGTACGTGTTCAGGTCGAGGTCGAGCAGGCGGCTCGCGTGGTCGGGCGCCTGGGACGCTTCGTAGACCCGCCGCAGCTCGCGGAACGGATCGACGCCGGGAGCAACGTCGCCGACGAGCAGTTCATCGACCTCCTCGGGCAACAATGCCGAAACCGAGCGAAAGTAGGCCTCGCACGGATCGGCACCGAGGTTCTGCAGCGTGCGCTTGAAGCGGAAGGGACGCGGCAGCCAATCTCCCTTGGGCGCGACCCGCGCCAGCAGACGGGCCGGCGCGCGTGGCATGAACGAACGCAGCCGGTTCTCGAGGAGGTCGAAGCGATAGCGACGGTAGCCGGCGAAGCTTTCGTCCCCACCATCGCCGGACAATGCAACCGTGACATGTCGCCGCGCCGCCCGGCACACGAGCCAGGTCGGCCAAGCGGACGAATCCGCCTGCGGCAGGTCGAAGATCTCGACCAGCGCGCCGAGGTCCCCTTCGGGGTCGGGCACGCACAACTCCTCGTTGAGCTCGACGCCGAAGCGTTGCGCCAGCTCACGCGCGTGGGGTCGCTCGTCGTAGCGCGTCTCTTCGAAGCCCACGGTGACGGCCCTTACCCGCTCGCCACTTTCTTGGGCCATCGCCGCGACGATGCCCGAGGAATCCACGCCACCGGACAAGAACGCGCCGAGCGGCACGTCGGCCTCGAGGCGGTCGTGCACAGAGGTCCGCACCAGCTCGCGCAGCGCCGCTGCCGCACCTGCGGACGAACCCGTCGGATCGAACCGAGGCGCCCAGAAGCGCCGGGGTGAAAGCGGTTCGCCCGGACGGTGCAACGCCACGTGTGCGGGCGCGAGTTGCTCGACCCCATCGAGCAGCGACCGCGTCCCTGGGACATAGCGCAGCGCCAAGAACTCGCGCAGCGCGGCGGGGTCCAGGCGCCGTTCGAAGCCAGGGACGGCGAAGAAGGAACGTACCTCACTGGCCACGAGCAACATGCCGTCGTGCTCGGCCAGATACAGCGGCTTCTTGCCCAGGTGATCGCGCGCCAACAGCGTTTCACCGGTCAAAGTGTCGTGCACGACGAACGCAAACATGCCGAGCAATCGCTCAGGCAAGTCGCGTCCCCAGTGGAGGAAGCCGTGCAGGAGCACCTCCGTGTCCGACTTGGTGCGAAATTCGCACCCGACCCCTTCGAGGTCGGCGCGCAGTTCCTTCCAGTTGTAGATCTGGCCGTTGAACACGACCTGCACGCGGCCGCCCGGTGTCGCCATCGGCTGATCGCCAGTGAGGAGGTCGAGCACGGCGAGGCGCCGGTGCCCGAGCGCGGCGCCGGCACCGGACCAATAGCCCTCACCGTCCGGCCCGCGATGCGCTAGCGCTCTCGTCATCGGCTTCAGCAAGGACTCGGCGGAAGCCGGCAGCCGCCGGTCGTGGAGCGGCAAAATGGCGGTCAGGCCACACATCTAACGACCCCACGTCGGCGTCGGCCGCAAAGGGCCGGCACCGGAACCGCGAAAGCCACGGTGCGGCTTGATCTCCAACGGTCGCATGTCGAACTCGTCGATCGTCACCCCCAGCGGCTGCCTCGCCTGCTGGTTCGCGACGACGGCAAACCCCGTGACGATCGCAAAGAGGTGGTAAACGAGGTCGAAGTGGCCACGGTTGAGGAACATCGCACCGACGACGAACCCGGCCATGCACGCCTCGATCATGCGCGCATAGTTGAAGATCCAGTTGCCACCCGGGATGGACATGCCCAAGCGACGGAGCTTCCCCAACTGCCAGAACGTCGTCACGATCAGCGCCATGTAGATCACGAACGCAATCGTGCCGCCTTCGGCCCAGATCTGGAGATAGCTGTTGTGGGCCACCGGCGACCAGGAGACCTCGAAGTCGATGTAGTCCGTGAAGTGATGGCGGAAGTTGCGGATCCCGACCCCGAGCAGCGGGTAGTCGAGGATCATGTCACGCGCCACGCCCCAGGCCATGAGCCGCCCCATGGCTGACGAGTCGCCCTTGTAGTCGCTGATCATGCCAATCCGTTCGAGCACGTGATCCGGCACAAGCAGGAAGAAGGCCACGACGACGACCCCTACGAGCGCGAGGCCGGCGATGCGCTGGCGGCTACGCCACCAGAACACGCCAAGCACCGCGCACATGGCCAGGAACCCGCCCCGGCTATGCGTCAGCAGGATCGGAATCACCGACATGCAGCACGCCGTGATCGTGCCGCGCCGCACCCACTTGTTCGTCTCCGCTTGGCCCAGATAGAACAAGAGCGGCAGGTTCATGTCGTGCTCGAGCGCAAAGTCGTTGTTGTCCTCGAGCATGCCGCCCGGACCCTGCTTGATGACTGATCCACCCGAGAGGACACCGAAGATCGCGCCTTTCACACCGAAGAACCCGAGCGACAAAGCGATCGTCCACAACAGCGCCTTGACGCGATACCTAGTGGTCAGCTGCCCTGCCGTGAACACCGCGATCAGAATGATCTTCACGAACTCGAGCAACCGGTTCTGGATCCACACGTTCTGCTCGCGTGCGACGGCGAATGACACGAAAGTAGCGAGCGTCATCGCCAACATCAGCTTGATGCGGATGTCCATCACGGTAAAGCGCCGGCGCTCGTTTACGAACCACCCCAGGAACATGACCGCAGCGACGACGTAGCTGAGCCGCGCCGTACGCGCGATTCCCCAGGTGAGGTCCTGCGCCCGCATGTAGGCGAGCCAACTGAAGGTCAATAGCCCGTAGAACGGTACTCGCCAGGCAAGCGGGATCGTGATGAACACGACACCGAAGATGAAGAGCGTGCGGAGGCCCACGCTGGCTCACTTGGCCTTGGCGGCAAACACCTTGTCGAGAGCGCCGCGCACCCATTCCGGCAAACGGACCGGGTCCAGGAAATAGAGCGCGAAGATGCTACCCAAGAAAGTCAGCGCCACGCCGACCAAGAGCATGATCTTGAACCGTCGAG
>PVBE011533496.1_pt1 | contig 12549 bp, 13 predicted proteins | sample 1631181 | NCBI WGS metagenome assembly PVBE01 (sample SAMN08397723, study PRJNA350692) | Marine metagenome, whole genome shotgun sequencing project. | isolation source: water | place: Pacific Ocean | collected 2012-04 | reverse complement strand
CCGCGGCGTTGGAGGGGCAGATAACGTCGGCCAACGCTTCCCGCATCGGCGCGAAGATAATCGCCGAGGCGGCCAACGGGCCCATCACCACTGAGGCCGAGGAGATACTGAAGGAGAAAGGGGTCCTAATCCTTCCCGACATTTACCTGAACGCTGGAGGGGTAACAGTCTCCTATTTCGAGTGGCTGAAGAACCTGAGTCACGTCCGCTACGGGCGACTGAGCCGGCGGTTTGAAGAGGCCTCAAACCTGGGTATCGTCAGGGCGGTGGAGCGACTCACAGGCCAGGACATAACACCCGGTGAACGGGACCAGATAACCCGCGGAGCCGACGAAATCGATCTCGTGAACTCCGGCCTTGAAGAGACAATGGTCGGAGCCTATGAGACGGTCCGCGAAACAATGAAGCGATCAAATCGGTCAATGGACCTCCGTACCGCGGCCTTTGTCGTGGCGATCAACAAGATAGCGATCTCCTATATGCAGATGGGTATCTTCCCGTGACGCCGACTGCCCTGTGTGCAAGTTTTTCGAGTCCGGATTTTGACGATGGCAGCCACGGTCGTATCTGGTGAATTAGTGTTTAGCTGCACAAATCTTGATTCATCCCACCCACCCGCCCGATAGGTTATCCTGGAGAGCCCCCAGGCCCCGTCCAGGGGGTTAGGCCCCCTTGGAACCCCTACTTGAGCGGACCAAGTACCAGTAGCGTATCTCCGATATCGACCCCGCCATAGGCGGATTATTGCGAGAATTCCTTCCATGGGAAGGACGACGAAGCAATAACAATTCGTAAACGCGTTCCTAAGACGAGACACTAGCACCAGAGGTTAACAAAAGTGAACAGCCAGCAGGACGGTAGCATGACCGCCGGCGACCACGGGCCGACAATTCCAGCGTCCGCCCGGATAGCAACGGCGGCCAAAGGCGGCTACGCAGTGCTGTTGCGGCTGGGCGAAGACCATCAACTGAAGATAGGCAGGCTGGGCGCTTTTGAGTTTCCCGCCGGTTACTACCTGTACTTCGGCAGCGCCCTGGGTGGCCTGGACGCACGGGTACGGCGGCATCTGAAACGGGCAAAGAAACGGCACTGGCACATCGACCACGTGTCCGCCGTGGCGTCCGCGGTCCAGGTATGGTGGGCTTCCGGCACGGAGAGGCTGGAGTGCGCCTGGGCCCGGGCCGTGCTGGACCTTCCGGGCGTCAGCGCGCCCGCACCGGGGTTCGGCTCCTCCGACTGCTCCTGCCCGTCCCACCTGGCGCTGCTCCCGGATACGCCCTGTGCGGTCGAATCGGCCATGGAGCGAGTCCGGACAAGCCAGACCGGCGTCGGCCTTCAGGTCACTCCTGTGGTGGCAGGTGGCACAGGGCCAGGTCTCTAGCGAGCCTCCACCAGCTCGATTACGACGTCGTCGGGCGCATCGATGAGGGCGACTTTCATCCCGTCGGCCAGGACCGTTGCGGGAAGGCGGATGGGAACTCCCTGGCTCTCCAGCCGCTCCAACTCCGCATCCAGGTCGGGTACGTCGAAGCCGAAGTGATCGAGGCCCAGGTGGGTCTCCGCGCTGCCTCTGGGCAGGGACTCACCCTGGCCTGGAGCAGAGATGTAAAGCCGGGTGCCGCCCTCCACAGCCATGCGGATCGTCCGGTAGCCGGGACGGATTTCCACCTCCTCCAGGACCCGTGCCCCGAAGTGCTTTTTATACCAGTCGGCGGACCTGTGGGGCTCCGTAGACCTGATGTGGACGTGGTTGATGGGGTAGGCCATCCCGACCTCCTTGTCTTGGGAATGCTTAGACGCATCTTGGCTCTGTTGACATCGTCCACAATAGATGTCTTTTTGCCCACCCACCCGCCCTCGAATAGTATTATTGGGGTGCCCCCAAACCCCCACCAGAAGGGTTCAACCCCCTTTAGACACCCCCATTTTCGAGGAAGTCAACAGAGCCACGCACCTTCAGTGTACACCGGGGAAAGTTCCGACAATAAGAAACTATCTCAAAAAGGGAGGTGACTTACACCCACCCACCCGCCCTCAAGGGTTCATATTCCTGCCCCGACATGTCGGGGAGACCCCTTGGCTCCGACCCGTCGGGGCACTCCCCCGAGAGGATTTTGAGATAATTACTAAGGGGTCTTGATTGCCCGTCGTGTCTAGCCCGGTACCGTCACCGCCGCCTGTCTCTGCCTTGTTTCCCAGCCCTGGAAGAAGACGTAGTAGAGTACGGCGGCCGCGACCACCAGGAAGGCCGCGACCATAAAGGCGGGCACGAATTCGGCCACGGGGACGGACCTGGCGACCTCCCCGGCCCCCACACCGATAAGCGTCCCGGACAGTCCCGCGCCGAAGGCACCGCCCATGTCGAAGGCCATGTGGGTCATGCCGGCCGTTGTGCCCCTTTCTTTGGCGACGGTCAGCTCCATCGATAGCTGATTGCGGACTGGCATGGAGATGCTGTACAGCGCGTCGCGAAGGAAGAAGAACACGACGACGAGAGGCAGTCCCGGTAATGCCAGCGGCACGAAGACCATGAGCACGAGGAACGGAACCGACGCCACCTGGGGGATGACGATGGTGATGACCCTGCCCCACTTCCGGACGAAGGCGCCCGCGAAGAGGATGGCCCCCGCCCCACCCAGCGCACCTACGGCGAAGATAGCCGAGATCTGCCTGTCGCTGGCCCCCAGTGCCAGGTCGAAGAACACGTTGAAGAACCGGGTCGCCAGTCCGAAGCTCAGCCCGACCATCAGGCTGCACAGGGTCAGCTTGGCAATGGCGGAGAAGTTGACCACGTTCTTCAGGGTGAACAGTTCCATGAACGTGTCCACCAGAGCGACTCTTTTCTCGGTCATGAAGCCCAGAGGCGCCAGGGCCGCCAGGGTCAGCGGCAGGGAAGCGACAAGCACCCATCGTGCCGCGCCGATGTCCAGGTCGGGGACGCCCAGCGAGATGGCCCAGACCAGAGGCAGGAAACTTCCCACAGACCGGGAGAGCATGGTGAACATCGAGTTCAGACTGAACAGGAGCGGCCGCTCCTCGGGCTCGCTGTTCTCCATGATGAAGGGCGGCCCGGCCACGCCGTGAAAAGCCTCGCCGATACCCGCCGCACCGGCCAGCACCAGCAGCATCGCCGAGTCCTGGGTGAAGAGCAGGGCGCCCCGGGCCGCCAGGTTCACGCAGGTGGCGATGAAGAAGGCTTTTCTGCGACCTATCTTGTCGGCGATGAGGCCGGCGGGGAAGGCAAACAGCCCGTGGAACAGCATGTCCACCATGATGAACAGTCCCACAAAGCTGGTGGAGAAGCCCAGCCTCAGGAGGTACAGGTTGAACATCACCGCCCATATCCCGGCCCCGAGCTGGGACATCAGCGAGTACCCCAGGAAAAGCCGGGCGTTGCGGTTGAACTTTTTGGTCGTGGCGAGATAGCCGCCGCCAGTGGACGGCCGCGAACCGTCCGATGCCATACGCTACTCCTCGTTCAGGCTTTCGGGCTCTTCGTCCGGGCCAGCGTCCTCGCCGTTCTTAGCCTCGGAGGACCTCGCCGCCTGCTTCCATCTGACTGCGAAGAGACCGATAAAGAGCGCCACCAGCGCACAGCCGGCTATGATGACCACCACCGATACGGTACCCGACAGCTCGCCGACGTGCACGTCCCCACCGTTGGCCTCCGATGCACCGGCGTTCATCCAAACGGCGGTCACTGCTAAAACGAGACCCAGGTATAAAAGTGATTTCACTGCCGAGTATCCTCTGTCTGTGGCGGACGTGGTTTCCGGTCCGCCCCAACGACTTCTGTCCGTTGCTACAGGACCAGGCCCAGGACTACTCTCCCCGCACGAGGTCTCCCAAATATAGGTGCAACGATACCCGGTGACTGACTGTCGGTCAAACCGAGCTACGTTTGCCGGTCAGAAGACCGGCGAGTAAGTACTCAGTTCCTGACACGCCGGCCCATCATCGCCCTGGGGACGGTGGCGGCCTTCATCGTCGCCCGCTGAATCTCAGCGCTTCCTCCGATACGTACTGGTATAATTGAGGCTATTCTGCCATCGTGTTTCGATAAGGGGAGGACGGAGGAGCATATAGTGATGGACTGTCCGCGATGTAACGTATCGCTCAGGGTTGAGACCCTCAAAGGAATCGATGTAGACCGGTGTCCCCAGTGCGAGGGCCTCTGGCTGGACCATCCTGAGCTGGACCAACTCGAAGATACGGTGTTGGACCAGGACGACATGAAGGGTCAGATGACCTACGCCGTCCGAGCCAGCGACATCTCCTGCCTGGAGTGCGGAGACACCATGAAGACCTTCAACTATCACGCTTACAACCTGCCCATCGACGCCTGCGACGACCAGCACGGGTTCTGGCTCGACCACGGCGAGGAGAAGCGGGTGCTGGAGATGATGAAGCAGCGGATCAAAGACCTCAATCGCACCGGCGCGGCCGAAGAGGAGTGGGGCAAGCTCCTGGGAAGGCTGAAGTCCAAGTCTTTTTCCGAGAGACTCAAGGGGATGTTCCGCTAGTTTTGTCCCGTCGCGGCGCAACACCGGTTATTTTCAGAGCGAGGCCGCCCATAGCCTAGGCCGGTGTGGTGTCTCCGAAACCCGACATCCGCCGCGGGCGGATCGTCGCGACCCGCTCCACCGACGGCACCACTTGTGACACCCCTCCCACGGGAGTAGTATGGTCTGACCATGAGCGGAATCGGGTCATATCCGGTGATAAGCGGCGTGCGGTTCTTCCTGGCTCACACCCCGGGGCTGGTGCGGCACGGCTCCAAACCGTCGCGAGAACTCCGCAAATACCCGGCCCTCATGGACGAAATAAACTCCCACCTTCGGACCTACCGACAGGCGCTCAGCTATCCGCCCAACCGGGCCTTCCTCGGCTCGCTGTACCCCGACGATCTCACGGACATTGAACGCCCCTGGTTTCACGTAGACGGCGACGCGCCCCGCAGACAGCCTCACGGCGAGATGATGCCCGAGGACGAGCTTTACGGGCTCCTGAAGATATCGGACTCATTCGACCTGGTCTGGCTGGAGCAGGGGTTTACCGAGGTGACGAGGGAGGTCCTGTCGAGGCACCCGCTGGTCACGGGGGCCGACCTGGACCGGCTGGGGGAGGGCCAGCCGGTCTCGGCCATCGAGGCCCAGGTCGCCGACGGGGAGACTGCTCTGCCGCTGCACCTAGAGGATGGGCGTCTGGTCGGGTGCGTCAACCGCGCCTACGAGGAGGACGCGACCCTGACCGCCGACGTGTTGCTAGAGAACCTGGCCTGCAAAGCGACGGCCGCCATGGCCCTCCGAACGCTGCTGCAGGACGGACAGGTCGAACCGGGCGCGGTGGACTACATCCTGAACACCGGTGAGGAGGCCGTTGGGGAACGCTATCAGCGCGGCGGCGGAAACCTCGGCAAGGCCATCGGGGAGATGGCCGGCCTGATCAACGCCACGGGCTCCGACGTCAAGGCCTTCTGCTGCGGGCCGGCACATGCGCTGGTCATGGCGGGCGCGCTGGTGACCTCGGGTGTGTTCCGGCAGGTGGCCGTGGTGGGAGGCTGCTCGCTGGCCAAGCTGGGCATGAAGTTCCAGGGGCACCTGAACCAGGGCCAGCCCATTCTGGAGGATATGCTGGCCGGTATGGCGATAATGGTGGGCGAGGACGACGGCGTGAGCCCTGTCTTGAGGCTGGACTCGGTGGGCCGGCACAGCATAGGCGCCGGCTCGTCTCAGCAGGCCATCTATGAGATGCTGGTCTCGGAGCCACTGGCCCGGCTGGGCCTCGGGTTCGCGGAGATAGACAAGTACTCCACCGAACTGCACAATCCGGAGATCACCGAGCCTTCGGGCGCCGGCGACGTACCCGGACGCAACTACCAGCTCATCGCCGCACTGGCGGCCCTGAACGATGAGATCGACAGGTCGGAGATCATGAAGTTCACGAAGGCGCACGGGATGCCGGGCTTCTCGCCTACACAGGGCCACATCGCCTCGGCCATACCCTTCATGGGCCATGCCGTTGACCGCATCGGAGACGGACGGATGAACAGGGCCATGTTCCTGGCCAAGGGGAGCCTCTTCCTGGGACGTATGACCCAGATGTCCGATGGTGTATCCTTCATTCTGGAACGGAACCCGGGCGCCGGCTAAGCCCGTGTGCGGGTTTCGTGGGCAGGCGGTGCTTCCAGCACACCCTGTTAGCTAATTGTCAATCACCCTGAAGACAATGGGAGCGAGGGGACAATAGATGGAACTGAGCGGCAAGAAGGTAATCGCACTGGGCGAGCGGGACGGTGTCCAGGGTGGCGTGATCGCCAAATGCGCCCGAAGCGCCGGCGCCGAGGTTGTGCTGGAGATGACCTACTGCTTTGTCTGAACCGCGGCGGGCGCACTTGACCTGGAGGGTCAAGAAGAGATCAAACGGACCGTGGACAGGATCGGTCAGGAGGACCTGGTGGTGCTGCTGGGCACCCCCACGCCGGAGAGCAGCAAGCTGTACGCCATGACGGTGACCGAGGGCGATCCGAGCTGGGCCGGGGCACTGGCCGGAGAGGCCCTGGGGCTGCCGGTCTACCACATCATCGAGCCCCAGATCAGGGACCAGATCGACAGCGAGGTCTACAAGGCCGAGGTCGGTGTGGCCGAGATGGTGCTGGACTCCGAGGAGATCTCCGCCACCGTGAGTGGGGTCCGAGCCAACAACACGGGTAACTGACCGATTATTTTGTCTATTTCGCCAGGGGAGTTTTTAGGCTTGTACGCGCGGGAGGAGGCCGCAGGCAAGATGTTCCGGATAGTGCACTACGTAAACCAGTTCTTCGGGGGACTAGGCGGCGAGGACAAGGCCGGGACCACCGCGCAGGTGCGGGAAGGGCCCGTGGGTCCCGGCAGGCTGCTCCAGCAAGCCCTGGGGGACCGCGGTGAAGTCGTCGCCACGGTTATCTGCGGGGACGACTACGTTGCTGAGAACGAGACCGAGGCCGGCCACGCCATCGACGAGGCGCTGGAGACGTTCAAGCCCGACCTGGTCGTCGCGGGCCCGGCCTTCGACGCCGGCAGGTACGGCCTCGGGTGCGCCCTGATGTGCCGCACGGCCCAGGCCCGGGGCATCCCGGCGGTGACCGGCATGTACCCCGACAACGCCGCCGTGATCACCCACAGGCGCGAGCTGCTGGCGGTCCCGACGGGCGCCGACGCCACCGAGATGAAGGCCGCCGTCTTCGCCATGGCCGAGCTTGGTTTGAAGCTGGCCGGGGGAGAAGAGCTCGGCCCCGCCGCCGAGGAGGGGTACCTGCCCCGCGGCGTCAGGCGGCTGGTGCTCAAGGACAGGGTCGGCTACGAGCGGGCCCTGGACATGCTGCTGGCCAGGGTGGAGGGCCGACGCTTCGCTTCGGAGGTACAGGTCCAGCAGTACGAGAAAGTGCCGCCCGCCCCGACCATCGACGACCTGTCCAGGGCGAAGATAGCCATCGTGGTCAGCACCGGTATCGTGCCGAGGGGCAATCCCGACAGCATGGTCTCCGCCTTCTCGCTGGAGTCGTACCGGTACTCCATCGAGGGCGTAGACGCGCTGGAGGTCGATGACTGGGAGTCTGTCCACGGCGGATTCAACACCCGCATCCTCAACGCGCAGAACCCCAACTACGCCCTACCCCTACCCAGCCTGCGGAGGCTGGAGGCCGACGGTCAAATCGGCGGGATCTACCCCTACTTTTTCAGTACCGTCGGCAACGGAACGGCGGTGGGCCCGGCCCGGGAGATAGGCCGACGAATCGCCGAGGAGCTTACGGACGCCAAAGTAGACGGCGCCCTGGAGGTGGCCGGCTGAGGAAGCTGCCATCGTTGCGGCGCAACGATCACAAAGGAGTTGGAGAGGGCGGGAATACCCACGGCGATGATAGGGGCGCTGCCTGCCATCGCGCTGGCGGCCAACGCCAACCGGGTTGTGCGGGGGGTCAAGGTCCAGCACCCCTGCGGAGACCCTAATCTGCCAGATGAGGCGGACAGGGCGCTCAGCCTCAGAATCGTCGAGGCCGCCTTGAGAGCCCTGCAAACCCCGGTCACCGGCCCCACGCTGTTCGAGCCCTCGGACCAGGTCAAGGAGGGCGTCTATGCGTCTTGAACTGGCCAACTACCAGACGGACGAAGTCCGTTTAGGCGAGTCCACACGGTGGCGAAAAGGCGTCCTGGAGATAAACCGGGACGAGGTCCTGGAGCCCATCCGGCAGGACCCGCTGGTCGCACGGATCGACCTGGAGATCGCATCGCCCGGGGACTCGGTGCGAATAATCACCGTCCAGGACGCCATCGAGCCCAGGGTCAAGGTCGCAGGCGAGGGCGTGGCGTACCCGGGCATCCACGGACGTCCGGTGGCGACCGTCGGCCGGGGACGCACCAACCGCCTGGGCGGCACCACCGTCATGGCCTGCGCCCTTCCCCAGGACCTCCAAGGCTACGGCCTCATCTCATCGTTCCGTCCCGGTACCGGACACGGCGATTTCCTGGACATGTCAGGGCCGGGCGTCGTCAGCCCCTACGCATCTCTTTCCAACGTGGTCCTGGTGGTGGAGCCGGCAGGCCACCTGGAGCCGGACGCGGCCAATGGGGTGGTCCAGCGGGCCATGCTGGCCGTGTCCGACCGCCTGGCGGAAACGACTATCGACGAGGAGCCCACAGAGGTGGAGGTCTTCGACACCGCTCCGAAGCCGGGGCTGCCCGGCCTCGTGTACATCCACAGTCTGGTCTCGCCCGAGGCGGCTACGTTCAACCCCAACTCCACCCTGGGCACCGCCGTGTACGGGATAACCCGCCTCACGCAGCCCTGGCTGCTGCACCCCACCGAGCTACTGGACGGGGCCGCCTGCGGCAACTACAGCGCCTGGGGGTCGTGGCCTCTGACCAACACCATCCCGCTGCACATGTGCCACAGGCACGGGGTGGACTTCAACTTCCTGGGCGCCATCATGGTGAGGACCATGTGGGAGGAGCAGCGGCAAAAGGAGCTGATGGCCAACCGGGCCGCGCTGATGGCCACCACCCTGGGGGCCGATGGCGCCCTGGTGACGCCGACCCTCCGGGGCCAGCGCTTCCTCGATACCATCGCGGTGGTCGAGGCCTGCGAGCGGGCCGGGGTCAAGGCCGTGCTCATCACCGAGGAGGAGGACAACGAGGATGGCGCCGCACCGCCGCTGCTGGTGTCGTCGCCTGACGTAGTGGCGGTGGTCAGCACAGGCACCGGCAGCGCTTTCGGACCGTTCCCGGCGGTGGAAAAGGTTATCGGCGGCGGGGAGATAGCGCCCGAGTGGTACCGGGAGCAGGAGCCCACCCACGGCCGCTACGGTAGGAGCCACCTGAACGACGTCTGGGGTTTCTCCCGGCTCTCGTGCGTGGATTACTAGGGGACTACCTCAAAAAGCGAAGTGACTTTTTACCCGCCCACCCACCCTCATGGGTTTTTTGATATCTGGGGTGTTCCCCCAGACCCCCACCAGAGGGGGTATTCCCCCTCTGGACTCCCCCTTCCGAGGAGGTCCACACGCGGTCATGTTGAGGAGTCCTTCCGCGGAAGGACTCCGAAGTATCTGGCGATGGGTGACAGACACCCACCTACTTAGGGGCGTAGGACCGTATTGCCATGACAGGCCCTAGCCGTCGCTGCGGCCGGGCTGCCAGCTAGGGTCCTTGAGCGGGACGCTGAGCCAGGACAGCATCTGGGACAACTTCCAATAGGCCTCCAGGCGGTCCTTATCGGTGCCTTCGGCTTCGGCCAACTCAATGGCCGAGAGCATTTGCTTTATTACATTGGGACCCAGCTCCAGCAGGCCGTCGCTGCCCGACGCTCCCCATTTCACCAGGATGAACTTGACTATCGCCCCGATGGGGATATTTTTGTTCCGGCTCATGGTCTCGATGGTGGGCATGGGGTCCACCTGGGTGTACATGGCCACCTGCTGTCTGAAGTTGGCGTCCTTGTCTGTCTCGTCCCAATCCCAGGAGTACTCCTCCAGGGTTATATCGCGGGTCTTTCGGCTGGTTCCCAAAGCGACTCCTTTACGTCCGTCTGATGCGACGGCCACACAGAATTCCTGCTCGGTCGGCGAACCGTCACGCGGAGGACCCCGACGAGTTCCCGATGGGTCGGTACAGACCGGGTGAGAGGTATCTTGGGCGGTAGGCTAGGACAATCTCGGATTCAGCCATCTCCCACCCCATACCCCAGATTCTTCGCTCCACTCAGAATGACAGGTAGTGACCGCTGGGTATCAATTCTGACCACCCGGCTAGTAACGGCCGTATTCCTTGCCGGAGTCGAACATGGCGACGATGTTCTCGGCCGTGATCTCGGCCTGGATGTTGTGCACCGAGGCCAGCACGTAGCCGCCGCTGGGGCCCAGGTCGTCAATCCTGGTCTTGACCTCGGCCCTCACGTCCTCGGGTGTGCCCAGGGGCAGGACCTCGCCTGTATCGATGGCGCCCCAGAAACTCAGGTCTTTGCCGAACTCCTCCTTCAGGCGGCGAGAGTCCATGTTGGCAGCCGACACCTGCACCGGGTTGAGCACCTCGACGCCGATGTCGATATAGTCCTGAATCATGGGATAGATGGCGCCGTCGTTGTGCATCAGGACCTTGGCGTCAGTGTTGCGCTTGATGGCATCCACTACTCGCCCGTGGTAGGGCTTGACCATCTTGCGATACACCTCGGGCCGCATGAAGGGGCGGTCCTGGAAGCCGAGGTCGTCCGGAAAGCCCACGATGTCGACGTATTCGCCAACCTCTTCCAGGGCGTACTCCGTGATGCCGACGTTAACCATGGCGGAGTAGTCCATCAGCGCCTCCGCCAGGACAGGGTTCACCACCAGGTCCTCCAGCCACTGGCCGAACCCCCGGACACGCTGACAGTCCCACACGATGCCGTACGGGAGCCTGAGAAAGACGGCGTAGTCGGTCTCCTCGTGAAGCTGTTTAGCCCGCTCCTTCAGACCTTCAATCCGGTGTGGTAGCCTGGGTTCCGGCCAGGGGTACTTCTCCAGTTCGGCCAGCGTAGGCTCTTTCTTTTGGAAGGGGCCTTCCTGGAAGATAAAGTGGCCTCCGCTCTCGGGCCTGGTCCAGAAAACGCCCCACTCGTCCCTGTAGGAGTTCTGGGTCAGCTCGGTCACGGGCCTGCCTATATAAACGCCACGGACGTCGACGTCGAAACGCTGCAACACGGCTTCGGACGGCATCGCGATCTGGTTCCGGTCGTCGATCTCCGCGGCCCTGCCCTCGTCTCCAAGGCCCAGATGTTCGACCAGCCGGGCGTAGGCCTTGGTGTTGATGCCAGAGGCCAGACCCTGGCCCAGGTCGCAGGGGACCCGGTCGGGCTCCTCGTGATTCAGGGCCGTCATCACCCGCTCTCGATGGGTCATACTAGACATTTTTTCTGTGTCTCCTTCCTAGCGATTATTTGCGCCTCGTGGACCTGTGATATTTAGAAACTATCCGGCTCCGTTAACACCGCCCACAACAGATGTCTTTTTGCCCACCCACCCGCCCTCGAATAGTATTTATAGTATTTGGGGGGTGCCCCCATTTCCGAGGAAGTCAACAGAGCCAAATTATCTCAAAAAGAGGAGTGATCTACACCCACCCTCCGATATAAGTATCGGAGTCTCGATGCGTCTGGACACCCGCCCTCTGGGGTTTTATTCCTGGGGGCACATCCCCCAGGCCCCCTCTTCACTCCCCCGCTCCGCTATTTTTTTATTAGAGGCTCTAAATACTTGCGGGCTACCCGTACCGGCCGTACTCCAGTGCGGAGTCGAACATGGCCACGATATTCTCCGGGGGCACCTCCGACTGGATATTGTGGACCGATGCCAGGACGTAGCCGCCTCCCGGAGCCAGGTCCGCTATCCTGGTCTTCACCTCTTCCCGCACGTCGTCGGGTGTGCCCAGGGGCATGACCTGCTGAGTGTCAATCCCTCCCCAGAAGCTCAGGTCTTTGCCGAACTCCGCCTTGAGCCTGCGAGAGCCCATCTCGGCGGCGGTCACCTGGACCGGGTTGAGGGCGTCCACGCCGATGTCCACGAAGTCCCCCAGCAGCGCGTAGACCGAACCGTCGCTGTGCAGCAGGACCTTGGCATCGGATTTGCTCTTGACGGCCTCGATAAGGCGGTGGTGGTACGGCTTCACCAGCTTGCGATAGACCTCCGGTCTCATGTAGGGCCGGTCCTGGAAGCCCAGGTCGTCTAGGAACACCACCACGTCCACGTAGTCGCCGATCTCCTCCATCACGAACTCCGCCTGCCCGGCGCCGACCCTGACCACCTGTTCCATCATCGCCTCGGCCAGGGCCGGGTTGACCACCAGGTCCTCCAGCCATTCGCCGAAGCCCCTTACCCGCTGGCACTGGGCGACGATGGCGCACGGCAGGTTGACGACGATGGCATACTCGTTCTCCTGATGGAGCTGGAGCGCCTTCTCCTTGAGGCCCCTAATCTTGCCCGGGTCCCTCGGTTCGGGCCACCGGTAACTCTCTATCTCGGAGATGGTGACGTCTTTCTTCTGG
>PVBE011618990.1_pt1 | contig 12551 bp, 13 predicted proteins | sample 1631181 | NCBI WGS metagenome assembly PVBE01 (sample SAMN08397723, study PRJNA350692) | Marine metagenome, whole genome shotgun sequencing project. | isolation source: water | place: Pacific Ocean | collected 2012-04 | reverse complement strand
CGTTTTTTCAAACCTATATCTAATTATAAAAAATATATTCATCAAAATCCCATTTTGTATCATATACCTTGTATCTTTATCCCCATAATACTGGTGTTATTGTCAAAAGTGGGGGCATGATAAAATAAAGTCTATTTAGTAATTATTTAAAGATTATTGGTCAGAAATATTTTTTAATGTTCCAATTAATCAACAACAACAAAATTAGGAGATTTATTAATATTAAATAAAAAAATAATGAGTTTAATTAGTCTTAAAAATCAATACTTGGAAAATAAACCATCCTTTAAAGAAAGATATGATTTTTGTCAAATTCAAAAATTTGAACATATATTAAATAGTTGTGATAAATCATTAACGAACTTTAATTCAGTGTTAGAATTTGGTTGTGGAAATGGGCGTTTAATACAGCATTTAATTAACTTAAGACCTGAAGCTGAGATACATGGTTGTGACATACTTCAGAAATGTATAGTTCAATGCAGACGTAAATTCCCAAAAGGGAATTTTGTTCGTAATAGCATTAAACCTCCTACTGGTTTTAATGATAACCAATTTGATCTAATCTATACCTATAGTGTATTTACTCATCTCACTGAGAAAAATCATTTGGCTTGGCTTCAGGAATTTGCAAGAATTTTGAAACCAGGCGGTGTAATGATCCATTCTGTTAAATCTTATCAATTTGTCAGGCGTGCAAAACTTTTCAGTCCGAAATATCTTTCCAAATACCAATTATGTGGATCTCTTAAGGAATTCGAAGTAAAGTATCCCTATCACTATGTTATGAATGATACCAAAATGCCTGAATATGGTCTGACCATCATCAGCAAAAATTATATACAAACAAAATGGCCGGATTATACTAAAATGGAAATTATAAATTATTCCGAAGGTATTATTGAAGCTTACCCTGAAGGTTGTCACGATCTTGTGCTGTTAATAAAATCTAATTTATAAGCTTTATCTGGTATCTGATGAGAAAAAACCATTTCTATCATTTGTGTGTACATATAAATGGCGCTAGAAAACTTTGCAAGGAAAATGACCGTTTTTCATGGAACAAGTTGAAACTGATTTGATGGATGTTCAACTTGAGGTAAGTGTTAATGATTTTAATAAGTCATTTGTAGAAAGTTCCCAATATAATATTGCAATATTAATTGGCTTTATATCTTTGTAATCAACCAATACTGATTACTATCCCATTCAAAAAAAAGAGCTGACATTTTATTATCAGCCAAAGAAAGAGATACATTGAACAGAATTCGCAAATCCAGGATTGAAGCAAAATCGAAATTTGAACGATCTAAAATGATATTGGCCTATGCGGACGGTAAAAGTATCAATTTAATTACTAATACATTGAACACAAACAGGCCCAAGATTGATAGGACAATTGATAAAGCTGTAGAATTTGGAGTAATAACTGCCTGACAGACTTACCCAGAAAAGGCACGCCCTTAAAAATAACAAAAGAAGCAAAAGCCTGGTTTTTGTTTATCGCTTGCACCAAAATAAAGGATTGGATTTTGCTTCGCAATTTTGGACATATTCCTCATTAGCAAAATATGTCCGGGAGATTTGCAACAATTCAGGTTTCCCATCTTTACATAAGATACAAAAGGAAACTGTTTCCAAAATATTATCAAAAAACCATGTCAATCCACATAAGATATCATATTACCTTAGAAAAAGAATGCCAATTTCGAGAAAAAATGACACAAATTCTTCATGTGACGAAAAATCAGACATACAAGCAATACAGAATATAGCTCTGGATTTGAGTCCAAGTTGTGGTACTTATCCGTACTGGAGCCGTAATTATGAATATAAAAGACATACAACATTGTCGTTATTAGCAATCATAGATTTATTATCAGGAAAAATATATGGGGAAATTCATAACCGGCACCGAAGAAAAGAATTCATCGGGGACTTAAAGGCTATAATAAATTATATCCATCCGAATTTAAAATCAAAATAATTCTTGATAATCATTCAGCCCATATTTCCAAAGAAACAAGAGCATTTCTTAAAACAATTCCAAACAATTTTGAATTGGTATTCACACCCTTTCATGCTTCATGTTTAAACTTAATAGAACTGTTTTTCAGCAAGATGACACTAGCCTCTTAAGGGGAATACATGTAAATTCAAAGCAGGAATTAAAAGAACGTATTATCATGTATTTTGAGGAGGTTAACCAAATGCCAACTGTTTTTAAATGGAAATGTAAAATGAATGATATGTCAATTTGTTAATTTATTGTAATGTTAATTAAGAAATCTCAAGCTAGCTAAGCTATTAAACCATAAAATAATTATCTTTGAAGTTGATTCTAATTATTTCGTAAAAGAATATTTTGCCGACAGGCCTACCTGTGAGTGGCTTTAATATAAAAGCTGGATAATTGTTGATTTAATTCATTATTGTCATACTAATTAAACTATAATTTTTAGAGATGATTTAATAATCAGATCTGGGAGGTTTATGATCCTTTTCTACATTTTAATAAACTTAATATAAAAGAGTTAATACAATATAAATTATTGAGTAGGAGTTTAATTCCATGAAAACTATCATCCTTGCAGGTGGGTTTGGAACCCGATTATCAGAATATACCCAAGATATACCAAAACCCATGATTCCTATTGGTGAGCGCCCTATTTTGTGGCATATCATGAAGACTTACGCAATCTGTGGGCATAAGGATTTTTTTTTGGCGGCAGGTTATAAGGCTGAAGTGATTAAGGATTACTTTCTGAATTATCGTAGTCTCAATTCGGATTTTACTGTTGATCTTGGCAGTGGTGATATCTCTTTACATCAAGTCGATGAGATGGATTGGAAAGTAACGGTAGTACATACGGGTCTTGACTCAATGACAGGTGGGCGAGTCAAACGATTGCAACCATTTATTGGTAACGAAACTTTTTTACTCACGTATGGTGATGCTGTTGTAGATATCGATATAAGCCAATTAATCGATTTTCATCGCAATCATGGAAAGATGATAACGGTGTCTGCGGTTCATCCTGGTGCCCGTTTTGGTGAATTGGAAATGGATGGTAATCAGGTTATTTCTTTCAAAGAGAAACCTCAAATTTCACAGGGGTGGATAAACGGTGGTTACTTTGTTGTTGAACCTGAATTTTTTAATCTAATTAAGGAAGATTCTACAATCCTTGAACGAGGCCCTCTTGAGAAAGCTGCCCAGATGGGAGAGTTGATGGCTTATCATCATAATGGTTTCTGGCAATGTATGGACACCAAACGTGATCATGACTCTTTGGAAGAAATGTGGCAATCTGGTAAGGCACCATGGGCAGTTTAAGGCTTGTCAATATTTCTCCTGAATGACAGGTATGAAATTATAATTCTTTTGTAACATGGATTTTATATTAATATATATATAATTATGTCTGAACGGATTTTGATCGTTGGAGGAACTGGATTTATTGGTAGAAATCTCACCCTCAATGCTGTTAAAGATGGTTACAACGTGGTTGTGCTATCATTGAATGAACCCCCAGATGAAAAAAAAATTGATGGGGTTAAATATCTGCAAATGGATATAACCGAATCAACACAAACTAATGGGCAATTGTCAGACAATTCTTTTGACTATGTTGTCAATCTCTCTGGTTATATTGATCACTGTCGTTTTCTGGAAGGGGGTAGACAGATTATTGAAGCTCACTTTGTAGGTGTTCAAAATCTTTTGCAATTGCTTGATTGGACTAAATTGAAACGTTTTGTGCAAATCGGTAGTAGTGATGAATATGGAAATCTTCCTCCTCCTCAGCATGAAGAGTTGCGTGAGTCACCCATTTCTCCATACTCCTTAGGAAAGGTATGCTCAACACATTTTTTGCAGATGCTACATCGTACTCAAAACTTTCCTGTAGTTATCATACGTTTGTTTTTAACCTATGGACCGGGGCAAGATAACAAGCGATTTCTACCACAGATTATTAATGGTTGTTTGTCAGACAATCATTTCCCTACCTCAGCCGGAGAACAGTTGCGTGACTTTTGTTATGTGGATGATATTACACAGGGGATTTTAATGGCATTGACTAACGAAAAAGTAAACGGTGAAGTTATCAACCTGGCTTTTGGGAATCCTGTTACTATTTGTAATGTCGTAAAAATAGTACAGAAAACTGTTGGTAAGGGAACACCGGAGTTTGGTAGAATACCATATCGTGTTGGAGAGAATATGTCATTATATGCTGATATATCTAAAGCTAAAAGAATATTGGGTTGGGAACCAATAGTGTCTCTTGAAGAGGGTATTGAAAAAACAATTAATGAATATCGTAGCAGAATAAAGTAATGAAGTCAACACCTTTGATCAGTATCATCATGAACTGCTACAACAGTGAAGAATATTTGAAAAAGGCAATTGATTCAGTCTATTCCCAGACATATAAAAATTGGGAAATTATATTTTGGGATAATGCATCTACTGATAGAAGCGCTGATATTGCTTTATCATATGATGAAAAACTAAAGTATTTTAAGGACACAACAACCACACCATTATATGAAGCACGAGGGTTTGCGGTTAATAAGGCAAAAGGGCAATACTTAGCATTCCTTGACTGTGATGATTGGTGGGAACAAAATAAATTAGAGATACAAATTAATCTTTTCGAGGATGAAGATATTGGATTTGTCTATGGTAATTATTGGATAGAAAATCAAAAAAAAAACCTTAAAAAAAAATATTCCAAAAATGTTTTACCCTCAGGAAGGATACTAGATAACTTACTCAAGTATTATGATGTTGGTCTTCTCACACTTATGATTAGACGATCTGCATATGATCAATTGGGTAAAGGATTCGATAAAAGGTTTAGTGTAATTGGAGATTTTGACATTGTTATTCGTTTAGCGGCACAATGGAAATCAAGGTGTGTGAATGAGCCTATTGCCCATTATCGTTGTCATGAGGAAAACTTCAGTAAAACTCACCCAGAAAAGAATAGTGACGAACTAGAAAAGTGGTATGAGGATTATAAGGATCATGGGATTATATCTAAATCGAAAGAGTTATATAACATACCTATTATTATTAATTATAGCAGGGGTATGTACTATATGAAGAATAGTATGAAAATATCAGGATTTAAATTTCTATTAAAAATACCTTTATTGAGGATCGAGAAAATTAAAATTATTGTATCATTCTTTTTACCAAAATTTATTCTAAAAACCACAACATGGTAAGGTGCTGAACATAATTGAGTAAAAAATAAACAAAAATAGAGATAAACGAAAATATTAGTAACAGGTAATACTGGATATATTGGTCCGGTATTAGCAAAGTACCTACGAAATTCTAGACCTAATATAAAGCTTATAGGATATGATAATGGGTATTTTGCACATTGTTTGACTGGTTCAAATTATGCTCCAGAATTTGATTATGATAGACAATATTGGGGGGATTTACGTGATTTCCCTTTTGATTTGTTAAATAATGTTGATGCTGTGGTGCATTTGGCTGCTATTTCAAATGATCCAATGGGAAAACGATTTGAACAAATCACTAATGAAATCAATTTCAGATCAAGCATTAATATTGCCGAAGAAGCTAAGGCCAGAGGTGTAAAATCATTTGTATTTGCTTCCAGCTGTAGTATCTATGGGTTTTCTGAAGGCTCACATAGAAGCGAAAACAATGATCTTAATCCTCTCACTGCTTATGCAAGATCAAAGGTTGCAATGGAGAAAGGTTTAGCTCATTTAGCAGATGATGATTTTGTTGTCACAGCATTGCGATTCGCAACTGCATGTGGTATGTCGGACCGTCTTCGACTAGACTTAGTGTTAAATGACTTTGTGGCATGTGCTATAAGCTCAAGAGAGATCACTGTTCTGAGTGATGGAACACCTTGGAGGCCTCTTATTGATGTTAAGGATATGTCACGTGCAATTGATTGGGCAATAGATAGACCTTATGAAACTGGCGGATCATTTTTGCCCGTCAATGCGGGTAGTCAAGAGTGGAATTATCAAGTTAAAGATTTAGCTCAGTCAGTTGCAGATATCATACCTGGAACAAAAGTCTCTATAAACCTTGATGCACAGCCAGACAAAAGGTCTTATCGAGTAAATTTTAATCTATTTAAGCAACCTGCACCTAACAATCAACCAAAAGTATCACTACAACAATCGATCCGTGAGATTAAAGAAGGATTGGAGAGTATGAACTTTATTGATTTTAATTTCCGTAATTCACATTTTATGCGGCTAAAAGTCCTTGAAGGGCATATTGAATCAGGGCGGTTAGATGAAAATCTTAAATGGAAAAATCTCAAACATACAAATTACCTAAAAACAGAAAACAATGAAGTTTGAAGAAACACCTCTAAAAGGAGCTTATTTGATTAACATTGAAAAAAAAGGAGATGAACGCGGGTTTTTTGCTCGATCTTTTTGTCAAAAAGAGTTTAATAATATTGGACTATTATCAGAGTTTGTTCAAGTTAATAATTCACTCACTCAATCCAAGGGTACAATCAGGGGTATGCATTATCAACTGAACCCATCTGCAGAAGTAAAACTTGTCCGTTGCATACGTGGAGCTCTTTATGATGTCATTCTAGATCTTAGACCAGATTCTTCAAGTTTTGGAAAGTGGTTTGGAAGAGAGTTATCTGCAAAAAATCGTCAGATGATGTATGTTCCTCGAGGTTTTAGCCATGGTTTTATAACTCTCGAAGATAATACAGAAACATTTTATTTTGCTTCTGAATTTTATTCTCCAAATAATGAAAGAGGCATCCGGTACAATGATCCCCGTTTTGGAATAGACTGGCCTATTGAACCTACTGAATTATCTAAAAAAGATGAAAATTTTCCTGACTTTGATCCGGATTGGCATGGCATTTCATCACTAACGGGATTTGTTTAAATTTTTCCTAACGTTATTATTTAGGGTAAAGTCCCAGTTTAACCAATAATGTTCTTTAATTACTTAAATGACAAAACAATAATAGTTTTACTATGTTGTTGCTCAAGACTTTTCATTCCTGGGAAAAAAGAAGTCTTGTAACAATTATGTTTATCAATAGATCCCAGGAAAGCTGTTTTTACATTTAAGGCTAAAAGAGTTATCAAATATTTCACACTAGTAGGAGGGGCACCTGTTGCTGCAATTGCCAAGTAAAAAGGGATTCTTAAACAACACACTTGGTTAGAAGAATTTTTATTGAGAACCAAAAATCTTTTCCAACAATCTTAGATAATCAGTATTGGAGGTAAAAAATATGAAAAAAGTTTATGTAGGAATGTCCGCCAATATAATCCATCACGGACACGTGGACATTATCAAAGAAGCTAAAAAGATAGGTAAAGTTATTGTTGGACTGTTAACCGATGAAGCTATAGGCAGCTATATGCGCTTACCGTTAATTCCGTATAAGCAGAGAAAAATTATTGTTGAAAACATTAATAGTGTTGATGAGGTTTTTTCCTAGGAGACGTTGGATTATGTTCCAAATCAAAAAAAGATAAAGCCTGATTTTGTGGCACATGGGGATGATTGAAAAAACCGGAATTCAAAAATAAACACATCAACGGGTTATTGAATCATTAAATAAATATAGGTGAACAATTAGATGAACCAGAGTATACAGCCGGTGTTTCATCTACTCAATTAATAAATACATAAAAAGAAAAAGGTGTGACTCCTAATAAAAGGCTAAAAACATTGAGAAGATTGTTAATGTAAAACCTACTTTGAGAATACTGGAGGCTCATAATGGCTTAACAGGACTTATTGTTGAGAAAACAAGTGTTCAAAAAGAAGGTATAAATAGGGAGTTTAACGGAATTTGGATATTTAACCTCATATATCTGGTAAACAAATTTTTAACTTCATCCAGAAGAACCCAAATTTAGAACAGTTGCTGTTAATGATGTAAAGTTTTAAAGAAAAGATACGGCTATTACAGGTCTATCAAAACTCTGCCATACTGGCTGATATAAAAGATAAATCTGCCGAGAAGATCAGATTATTATGAATTCAATAAGTCTAAGTATAAATAAGGAATCAGCAGTACCAGTTAATTTATTTGTGGTGCTATTATTTGTTTTTGTAAATCCAATTTATGTTTTGTTTTTCTGTGCTTTTCTAAATTTGATAAACACGAAAATAAATTTTTGGATTTTTTCATTTATGTTTGCATTGTCATTCTCCTTATTCTTTTATTTGAAGGATTATGGTAGTATTGCCAGTAATTCAGATCTTTATTGGCACATCAATACATTTAAAACACTTGACAATCTATCCTGGTCAGAAATAATTCTTCGATTTATAAGGAGTCCCCATGCAAATGAACCATTCTTTTGGATTTATGCTAAGTTAATCATGACATTTATATCCAGTAATGTGAGTTTTTTTGTCTTTTTTCACTATTTCATAACATTTGTTCTCATCGCATATTTGGGAAAGATTGTTAACGCAAATAAGTTTGTGATTATCATTTTATGTGTGTTATTTACAAATTTCGGTGTATTATTCAATTTGTATCAGGTATGGCGACATACCTTTTCATTTTTGATGTTAATGATTGGGATTTTTTCATTTGATGCAAGGAAGAAAAATTTGCTTCCACGTTTTTTTATTTACAGTTCTTGGCTTTTTCACCTTTCAAGTGCCCCACTAATCATCTTTTTTGAAATCTTTGCTTTTTTTACTCAAAAAAATCACAAATACGAACTCAGGAAACTGTTTTCTATGAAAATCATTGGATATGTAATATTAGTTGTATTAATTTTTACGTTATTAACAAAATTTGGTTTAGCAATTGGTCAGACTTTTGGTATATATAATGAGATTTATCGTTATTATCTAACAATCATGCCTACCGGAATAGGATACAATGCTCTCTTCAACTCATTTACTTATGCTATTTGTCTATTTTTATGGCTAAGACGAAAAAATTTAACAACGGCTGATGTATTTATTGCCAGTCAGTACTTTATATTTACTATTTTGATCAATGAACTAGAAATGCCAGATGTTTTTTCAAGATATTCCTATTATATTATGTTTGGAGGATCAATTTTAATAGGGAAAATGGTAACTGCTAATTTGAGACTTGGTTTTATTTTTCTCATAATTTTATTTATTTATGATGTTTACATAATAAACTATTCATCAGAAGCTATTCAAACACTATCAAAAATTCTTTACAGTGATTATAATAATCCAGATTATGGATTAGGTGCAATGATTCTTAATTATGATAATATTCTTAATTTTGTTTTTTGAAAACTGGGTTATTGAATACTATCAAACTAGATGTTATTATGAAATCAACCCGAAAATCCAGACAAAAATAAAATCAAGTACTGGCAATGATTTGTAATAAAATTATTGATTTTCATCACCATGATGTTTCAAACACAAAACCTAATTTAATTGAAAAGCCGCTATATCTATATTGTTTCAAGAATATTGTTAATAGAATTGAGATATGCTTAACATCCCGCAGTAATTCAAATATCTGATACTTTACAAATAACTAATCAATATTTTGAAAAATATAGGAAACGTAGTATCATTTCTTATTTTTACACAACATCATAAATGCCCTTAGGTGAAAGAAGTTATAATTAATTATTATATTACTTAGAATAAATTAAATTTACTATCACCAATTTGAAAAAACAGAATGATAAATAAATATTATTATGGACCCGAAAGAAGCATTTAATCAACTACTAAATGAATTCCCATTTGATAATTATATCAATTGCAAATTATTAAGTAGCTCTTACAAGACTATCACAGATACCGTGGTTGCAAATCTACCCATTAGCTCAAAGATCTTAGATTTTGGTTGTGGGCCATGTGACAAAACAACCATTTTACAAAAACTAGGTTATGATTGTTTTGGTTATGATGATCTTCAGGATAATTGGCACAAAATGAATAATAACAGGGAGATTATATTAAAGTTTATAAAAACCCAGGGAATTAATTTTATTGATGGTGAAAATGAAAAAGAATGGCCTTTCCAAAGCTCATCGTTCGATATGGTAATGCTTCATGATGTCATTGAACATTTACATGATAGTCCTCGCACTCTTTTGAATGATCTTGTTGAAACCTTAATAGATGGAGGATTACTTTTTATAACAGTCCCTAACTTGGGAAATATCAGAAAAAGGATTCATCTATTGCTAGGCAAAACAAATCTTGCACCTTTTAATGGATACTACTGGTCTCCAGACCCATGGCGTGATCATATTCGTGAATATGTGTTAGATGATTTAAAAAAACTGGCAGATTATTTAGAATTAGAAGTCATCGAAATAATGGCCAGAGACCATATGTTAACTTCAAAAAAAATACCAAAAATATTTATTCCGTTTTGGAAAGCAATTACAAAATTATTTCCCGGCTGGAAAGATAGTTGGTCACTTTTAGCAAAAAAACCGATTGGTTGGGTAAAAAATAGTGATCCAAAAGAAATTGAAGGGTATACATATCATCCAATAGTCAAAAAGTATTGAAGATTTAAATAATATATTATTGATCAAAAAATCAATTAAACAAAGATTAAGCATGATCGAATCTTTTTTCTTGAGGACATAGAAAATAACATTAGTCATGGACAATTTGAATCCACTTACCCAAATCTCATTTTATAAGACATTTTATCCAGGTTATGCAAAAACCCTTTGGGACAAGTTCAATATTAAATATTCCCCAAAAATCATATACTAGCTGAATATAGTGAAATTAGAACGAAATACTGACTCAGCACAATACCAAACCTTGCTATGAGCCTTGTTATTGGGATAGATGCTTCGCGATGCCGCTCGGGAGGAGCAGTTGATCATATTATTGGTGTTTTGAGTGCAGGCAATGCACAATCAAGTGGTATCCATGAGGTACACATCTGGTCATACAAAGCCTTAATGGATAAACTCCCTGACTTTCATTGGCTTGTTAAACACTCTCCTCCTGATTTAGAGTATTCTTTATTTCGGCAAATTTGGTGGCAATATCATTATTTACCAATAGAGCTGAACAAGTATAACTGCAATCTGTTATTTTCCGCTGATGCTGGCACAGTTTGTCCATACAATCCAATGGTAGTCTTAAGCCAAGATTCTTTATCCTATGAACCAGGAATAATGAAAAGGTTTGGAATTACTTTAAAGCGTTTAAGGTTATTATTGCTCCTATATATTCAAAACAGATCAATGAGATATGCTGAAGGAGTAATTTTTTTGACAGAATATGCAGCTAATTTAGTCCAAAAGTCTACAGGAAAGTTAAAGCAGGTTGCCTTGATCCCCCATGGGATAGATCAAGCATTTAACCGATTAACATGTCCGAGAGTGTGGCCCAAGGATAGTATTGAATCTATACGCTGCATATATGTATCGGATGTAGCTATCTACAAGAATCAATGGGAAGTTGTTAGAGGTTTAAAGAAGCTTCGAGACCGTGGGTATAATTTGGAATTACGTTTAGTTGGCTCATCTACTGGATCTGGCAAGAGATTGTTGAATAAAGAGATTTCCAAATCAGATCCTAATGGTTTATTCGTTAAAATAGTTGGGTTCATCAGCCATGTGGAACTACCGAATTTAATTGCTTCCTCAGATATTTTCATTTTTGCATCTAGCTGTGAAACTATGCCAATCACACTTTTAGAAGGGATGGCATCTGGACTACCTATTGCTTGCTCGAACCGGGGGCCCATGCCAGAGGTGCTTGGAGATGGTGGTGTATATTTTGATCCTGAAAACCCAGATTCTATTGCTTTGGCCATTGAGAATATCATTATTAACAAAAGCCTGCGGAGTTTTATTGCAAGACGCGCCAAGCATTTATCTCAGCAGTATTACTGGACTAGATGCGCTTCAGAGACTTGGGATTTCCTATGTGATATTGCAAGAGGCTAATGATGAGAAAAGCATAATAAATCGTAACTTTAATCTGTTATGTGTCTTTGAGGTAAACAGCAATATTATACCGCATACAATTAAATACAAACACAATTAAAACCCAATTTCCTTCATTTCAAAATTAACCTAACACGAGACAGACATGCCGAACCGGAAATACCAAATCTGTTCTAACTGCATCATGGACACCAGCGATCCTAATATAACTTTTAACGAACGAGGATGGTGTGATTATTGCCATAATTACAATGATAATATTGTTCCTTATTGGCATCCTAATGAGAAAGGAGAAAATCTAATTGCTCCAATAATTGAGAAGATCAAGAAGGAAGGCAGGAACCGACCACATGATTGCTTAATAGGATTAAGTGGTGGGGTCGACAGTTCATATTTAACCTATTTGGCGAAAGAAAAATTTGGCTTACGACCAATGCTATTTCATGTAGATGCAGGTTGGAACTCACAGGAAGCAGTAAATAATATTCAAAGGCTGATCGATGGTTTGGGGCTTGAACTTTATACCGAGGTGGTAAATTGGGAGGAAATGAAGGATCTTCAGTTATCATTCTTTAAAGCCCAGGTTCATCATATTGATACTCCGCAGG
>PVBE012337197.1_pt1 | contig 12552 bp, 16 predicted proteins | sample 1631181 | NCBI WGS metagenome assembly PVBE01 (sample SAMN08397723, study PRJNA350692) | Marine metagenome, whole genome shotgun sequencing project. | isolation source: water | place: Pacific Ocean | collected 2012-04 | reverse complement strand
GGTGGCGTCGGGTCTCACCCTTTTTGAGAGCACCCTGACCTCGTTCTCCAGTGAAAGCACGTGTTCCGTCTTCTGCTTTCTCCTTTCGTGTCGTTCCCACTCCGTCATTCGTCCTTCTCCTTTTCAGCCATGTCAACTCTCAAACTCCTTAGTTTTTTTCTTCTGGTCGAAAATGTCAAAGGGGATGCAGAAACTCTCCATTCTCACAGTCCTCTCATCTCCGAGTCCTCTACGCATTTCAACTTCCATCATAAAATTCTCAGCCATTTTTCCGTTCTCCAAGCACGCTTCCTCGCTGTCGTATCCCATTATCCCCTTGTAAATGAGGGGGTCGCCGTCTTGCACGCTTAACAACACTAGTAAGAACCATATCTTAATCATTTCCCTGTCAATTTAACAACCATATGACAACTCCAAGCGTCACTATACTCATTATTATCGGTAAATATTCTTTAACCAGTATTTGCATTGAGTCCTTCGTTTGATCCTTGTTATCATTCGCCTTATCCACTTCGTCTTGTCCATAAGTTGTCGTAACACTCGTCTTATGGGGTTTCATTGACATACCGTCATATATAGTACATCCCATTATATTTAAAGCAGAAATTATTGCCATACTAAACACTATTATTTTCATCTTTTACTTTCGTCATCCATTCTTCTTTAGGTCCATAATAAATAAGCCAACCTCCAAATTTATCACTATGCTTCTGTAATACAAACGTTTTAGCATACTCATCCCATGCTTTTGACATATTTTTTCTATCATAAACTTTTTTACTTTTAATGGATCGTTGCTTATATTTAGGTGTTCTTAACTCTTTCGCTACGGGATTAGACTTTTTCATTTTCACGCCTTACAGTTTCACTTAATTCTTTAGCCCGTTCGGGAGTTTGTTTCGCCCATCGGGAGTCCAGCATCTCAATCGAAGCCACTCGATAATTCTTAACTTGCAGAGCTTTCAACATTTTTTTAAATTTTGAAACCCCGTTTACCCCCAACTGGAAACACATCTCAATAACCACCTCTTCAATTCTCTCAGGCAAACCCATATTACCACACAACTTATCACCACCAGCAATAGCAATATCAAAGTCAATGTCAAAATAATGCTGAAGAACATCCTTAGAATATTCCATATCATCTTCCCAAGTTTCATCAGCACGGCATAAATGGCCCCAACCTACTGTTCGTTTTCCAAGAGTGTCTTCATATACTGCATTTCTAAAGCCCTCATGTTGCTTGATCCGTTGTTCTAGGTTCATTCCTTATTCACCACTTTTACTGAAGCTTGTTTGCTTCCTCCAACATATAAGCCAAACCACGCCGCTCCCGCACCAACGACTACTGACACAAAAGCTGACTGGGCGTTAGTAGGATCAGGGAGTTGCATAAACCACTCTGTTGTTCTCCAAAAAGCCACGCCATATAACGTAATTAATAGGCGAGGGAATATTCTCCACTTATCCAGATTTTCGGGCTTAATCATTTTTTCTGAAAGAACTTAACCGCTGATCCAACTCCTTTTATGCCAAAACTTGCGCTACAGGCAATATAAAGTAAATGCTTATAATAGTCAGGAAGCTTCTGTAATGCAATAAAACCTCGTTCCACATGCTCCGTCATTCCAGGCACGAACACCAAAACGGCAGGGACCAATAGGACGATTAAAATAAGTTCATCCTTCCATGACCCTTTCATTTGGTCAACAGCAGACGCCTCCCACGATACTTCACCTGCGATTTGCTTTTCACGCAAAGTTGTAATGGCATTAATCTCTGTTATTTTCTGTTTCGCTTTCGCCTTTTTCGTTTGAATAAAGCCCTTAACGGCGTCGCCGGCGACGCCGAGTAAAGGTTTTAATAAGAATTGAAGCATGTAACTATGCTCCTCCGCCTGTCATTTTCCATAAGATAAACAGAACAACTATCGTTACGATACCAGCTTTAATCCAGTCTTTCATTCCCCAGTCACTCCATTCCTTTAGATGTGCCCAAAAGTCTTTTAAAAGCTTCATATGAAACCTCCTTTGTTTAGAAGTTTATACCATACTTCAGTCATCTTTAACAGATTTACCCCAGTAACATTTATTATTTATATCCACATATAATATACGAACTCCAAGCTTTTTCTGCCTTTGCGTAAGGCTTCTAAAAATTTTTGTTTGATATTCTTTAAGATTCTTATTCTTTCTATGGCTTTCTGTCTTGACATCAATGGGAATGAGCTTCTCATCTTCTAATATGATTAAATCAATGGGCCCCGTATGATGAACGTTATAAAAGACTTGATGGCCTTGATTCAACAGCCATTGGATTGCGTAATGTTCAGCTACTCGTCCTAGTCTACTCTTGCTTATTTCGGCCATGATAGGTTTGATATAGCTATTATTATACCTACTATCAAACTGATGATACCTAAAGCTTTCAATGTTCCCTTGCTGTTCGCTATCGTTACATTTAAACTGTTTATCGCTTCAGTATTCTTTTCGACCAATTCTTTTAAACTCTCATTAATTTCGTTCTGGCGTTTCCACTTCTCCATTTCCTGCGCCTCATGCACCGCCAGTTGTGTATTTAATTCGTTCACGGAGCTGGCCCTCCTACTCCTATTACATCTTTTGCGACATTAAATAAACTCTGTGCACCCAGTGCAGCTGTTCCTGCTACTGAAGCACTAGCATTAGCTACTGAAGATGTCATTTGGGCACGATCCTCATCATGGCCCCTGTAATAACCAGAGACAGAGGACTCTAAAACTTGGGACAAGTTCATTGAAGTTGGACTTAAATGCGCCCATTTATACCCCTCTTTAAATGTTTTATAATCAAGAAATCTTGCGAAATCCCTAGCATCAAGAATCCCTAATAAATTTATAAAGCCACGAATAAAAGTTCTTTTTCTATCAAGCTGTCCTAAGAATATATTTTGAACTGCCCGTCTAATAGGCTCATTTTGTGTCATACTTTCCATAATGGCAGGGCTATAATATTTATCCATAAAAGAAGTAACTTCTTCTGCGTTTTTCAACCAAGATTCCCCAAAAACAGTTCTATAAAATTCGTTATTTTCTATTACTTCTTTTCGTAAAGATTTAGGATCATAAAGATATATCCCTTCCCCTGCGTTCTTTAACGTTAAATCGTTAAATCGCATTGCGGAATATTTTTTAAAATTCTTAATGGTATTTTTATCGAAGTAGTTACCATCAACTCCGTCTTTAAGAAATTTAGATAATAAGTCAGGATTTTTTTTAAAGTTATCGTAAATTGCTTGATTATCCCACGCACTAATTTTGATGGAATATCCCTTTAAATAATCTACTAATTTTGCTCTTGATTCAGTAAATTTCTTTAATTGATCAACTGCCTTTATGCCGCCCTTCTTAATATTTGCCCATTCCTTAGGCTCGAAAAATCTTTGGGCGACATCTCCATTTTTTTCAATCCATGTTCTAAATAGCTGATTAACTTTTTTAAAATCTTTATTTTTAATTGATTGCTCTAGTAAGTCCCCTGTCTCCCCCCTTAATATTCGATGTAAGTCCCCTAATACAGCTTCTTTAAAAATTGATTTTTGAGCACTTAATTGGGGAAGTGTATCGAATAAATGAGCGATTTGCATGAGTTGTTTTTTTCCAGATGGTGATTCTATTAGTCCACGCCATAAATTTTCACTCGTTGTAGTAACGCCTACTTCATTAACGTTTAATACTTTTTGTAATAATTTACCATTTCTAAACTCATTCATTGTTTTTAATTGAGAACGAATATTCATCCATTTTGTAAAAGCTTCAAGTCCTTTTTCTTTCGATCCTAGTTTTTTAGCAAATTCTCTTTCAATGCCTTTATACATATCCTTACGCAATTTTCCTGCCAAAACTCCAGCTTTATTCTTTTTAGCGAGTGCGCCATACATAGTTGGATTATCAATAATATCATTTAATTGATTTAATAAACTATCAAGTTCATTATAAGAAAATGTTTTAAGTTTTCCCTTACCAGGTGTTCCTTTCGTAAAGACGGATACGTCCTTAATGATTTGTTCAAGAGCTTCCCTTTGCGGTTTATCCATATTTTTGAAAAACCCTTTTCTTAATGCCCCTAAAAATGCATAAGCTTGAGACCTAAATTGATCAGGTTTAATTAATGGATCATCTAATTTTATTCCCGCACTCGTAAAGAGATCCAGGATTTCTTTATTTCCCTTTTCAATGGCTTCTATATAAAATTCAGTTCCAGCTTTACCAATCAGATTAGGATTAAAAACTGCTTTAGGATTAGTTCCTGCGTTATCAAGCTGTTTTAATATCATATTAAGTTCGTCAAAAGGATTTGTAAATAAGCTATCAGATTGTGCTAACTGCTTTTTCGTAATGTTGTTAGCGACAGTAATCATATCACTTCCAAATAAAAGTTTAGGGCTTTGTGTAAAGGTTGGTACATCAGTAATTGCTTCTCCATGTTTTGCCGCACCTGTTTTTTGCATTATTTGTTGAAAGGCGTCAGATGTTTCTTTAATAATTTTAGTTTGAGCCAATTCCACTTTGGTAATTCCTTTAGTTGATTGTAATGACAATGCTTTTTTAGTGATTGGTAACGCCCCACCTTTAAAGGCTTGAAGAATACTAATATCTATTTGAGGGGCATTCTTCCCTAATTCCTGTTTTAACATTTTATTAAGTTTAGCTACACTCTCATTGTCAACTTTTCCACCCGCAGCTTTCCATTCATCAAATCCTTTTATCATTGACTTAGGTGGCAATTTCTTTCCAGCCACCATTCTTTTTATAACTCGTGCCAGTCCTGGAATTAGTAGACCAAAACTACCCTCTAATCCTGCTATTAAAGCAGTATCTTGTAATGCATCATATATAAAAGTTTCTAATTTTTCTGGAGTAATCTCCCCATCACTTGCTTGAAGGGAATATGCAAATCCTATTGAATTTACAACCGCTTCTGTAAGTGCTGCCATTCCCGCTGCACCTCCTGCACTTCCAGCTATGCCACCAGGACTTCCAACAACTCCTCCTGCAATACTGGCTATAACTCCCGGTAGTTCTCTAAAAACCATCGCCAAGTCTTTTGTATCCATTCCAGGAACATTAACGGGCTGAACTTCCTTTGCTCCAATTCTATAAGCTAATTTATCTTTATCTTTTCCTTTATATGTTGGAGAAAGTTCTGCAAACGTTCCTACTTTTATATTAGCAGGATCAACGTCAGGATTAGCTCGTTCAATAACTGCACGAACTAAACTTTTTTTCAACTCTATATCTTGACTCGGTCCCAGTAATTCCACAACAAATCTTGGTCCAATGTCCATCGCCAAAGTATCATCGATTCCTCCTATTAACATCGCCTCTAGGGGAGGAATATTCTCCCTCATACCTTCATCCCAAGTTGCATATTTTTGTTGAATTTCAGGACTTGTATCGTACATCTTATCCGTTAGCATCGTATAGGATTCTATTAAATCCTCTTCATTATAGTAGTCAGGAGTTCCTCCCTCACCTCTTTTGTTAAATCCTATTTGTTGTGCGTTTTGAACAACAAGGTCATTTAATGATGGATTAGACTTTATTATCGTTTCATAGACATCAGTATAAAAATCTTTTTTCCCTGTTTTCAATCTTTCATCTTGAAGCTTTACTCCCTTTTCCATTGCATCAAGGGAAAGACCCCATTCTTCTTTAAGTGTCTCTGCGTTAATTTCTCTCTGTGTTTGTATATCTCCTTCAGTTTCAAGTACCTCAGCATCTTCTACTGCAGTACCTTCCAATAACGCTTTAACGTCATCATCAAGTAATTCTATATTAAGTCCTGAATCAGTAAAGTCAACCATTAAAAGCCTCCTAAATCATCATTAAGGATCCAACTGTAATAACTCTCTGGATTTTTTTCTACTCCAAGCCACGCTGGATTATTATAATCTGCTGCATATGTTATTCCATACGCACTTTCAAAATCCTCAATTTGTGGACCTAAATTCTTGTCTATTTTTTCTTCATCATAACCTTTCCCTACCATTATTCTATATAACTGATCAATAGCAAATCGCTTACCCATAATTGCAGTTGCTAGGTCTCTTTGTTGAGTAAATATAGGACTACCTTCTGCTGTTGATTGTTTAAATAATGTATTTAATGAACTATAATTAAGTTTTGCAATTTCTTCTGCTTGTCCTGCTCTTGACTCTTCTGAATTAACATAATTTATAATGCCAAGCTTTAGAACTTGTTTCATAAGTGGACTGTTAGCATCCTTATATCCATATAAAGCAGCCACATCCCTGATTTTATCACCATCCTCACCTTTAAGAGCTTCTTGATATAATTTAGTAGCTTCTGATTTTGCGTATGCTTCTGCATAGTCCATAGCTGAGCGATATGTCGTACCTTCAAATTCTACTCCTTTTTGGGAGTAATACCACCCAGGTGTCTCTTTATTTTTTATAAGTTCATTATCCCATTCTCTTACTCCTTTAGCTACTAATTCGTCAAATCCATATACGCCTTGATAGAATGATGATAATTTAAAGAATGATTTTGACGATAAGTTAGGCTGTGATTCCTCTAGAAATACAACATCCTTATTGGATACGGGATATAAAGCTTTTAATTTTGGAAGAATTAAATTCTTTAATAATGCGCCGACTTCCTCTCGAACTTTAAATGCGTTTTTATCACCCTGCAACGCTTCTTTAATTTTAATTCCAAACCCACTGTCACCAAACATTCTATCTGTAATATTTGCAAGAGGCTGAAAGATAGTTTGCAGTAATCCTAAAGAATCCGTCGGTGAGTCCAACGTTCCTAATATTGCTGTCGCTGTCGCCAAGTTATTGGCGGAATCTTTTGAAACATTATGTCGTTTTTTAAATTCGAGATATTGTTCATTTGCATTTTTTTGAGCTGGAATATCCTTTGTTTCATTCGGATTTAAATCTTGTTCTTTTGCAGGGGCTGCGGCAATAATATCGCCCCAAATAGTTTTACCACCTAATTCAGCGACCCAACCTTCCACTCGAATCCTTTCACCGTCTTTAAAACCATAACCATTAGCTTTTAAAAGTTTTCCTAATTCAGATTCTGAGTTATATTCTTCAACTCCCTCTTGATGTGTATAGTCAAGTCCGTCCAAGTTAATGGATTTAATTCGTGATATTGTTTTTTGAGGGCCTGTTTCAGCTATGATTTTACTCGTTCCACCTGCTTTTACATTCTCTTCCAGTTTTTCTTCCCAACTCTCGCTTAAAAGAGTATCGAGTTTTGTATCCTGGCCAACGTTATAATTTTCCCATGTTATGTCTTTATATTTCGACATGTCATGCGGCGTTAAGATTGTATCAATCCCAAATGTCACCCCGTCAATACTGCGTAAAGATATATCGCTGTATCTATTCTTTTGTTGTTCACCTACCAGAAAATCATAATAAGTCATCTCATTACCTTCTGCTTCGCTTCCCGAATAATTCATTAATCTAAGCATATCATCAATTTGTTTATTTTGTCCCGGGATATAAAGCATTTTACTTGACTTCACTGTTCCCTTTTTCGATGCTGCTGCTTTCGCTTCATCAGCCGCACTGAGATAAGTTGACGTATCGAGAAGTGCTTTTGACACTTTAGCGAAAGGGGAAGAAAAACTTGGTGTTCCCATTTCATATACTGTGCGCAGTCCCGCCTGGACCCGTGGATCCTGTAGCTTGCTTTTAAATTTAGCTGGATCAGAAAATGTGTCTATAACGCCATGAGTGGCTTCTCCAGTAATGTCATATAATCCTTTAGCTGCCTCCCACGGCATTTTCACAATGCCTAAAATAGAGTCAACTAAACTTTTATCTTCCCTATCATCATCGGTTTTATGGGAAGCATACTCAACAGTCCCGCCTGATCCTGATTGATCGACCATAGCTTGTAATTGACCTCTAAAGTCTGGTTGACTCGCCAATATATCAGCTTCCGACTGTCCTTGATTCTGAGCTATTAGTCGAGCTATATTTTCATCATATAGATTATCTTCATTAGGTAATGCTGATGGGGGTTCCGGATTAATAACCGGCATATTAGAATAATTTTCTTGTAAACCCATTTGATGAGGATTAATTACTCGTGTACGTGGAATACCCTCCATTCTTTGTCCCATAGCTTGTCCTATATCCGTTTCTTCGATTGGAGTAAGAGCAGATTGATTTGGATTTTGTTTATTATAAAATGCGAGTGCGTCAGCTTCGTTTGTAAAAGTATTATTTTGTTCTGATTGATACACCTCGTATAATTTCTCTAGACTGCCATACTTAGAAATAAGTTGATCATTAATGACAGAATCCAAATCCCCATTATTCGAATCCGCTAATGCCTTTAATTGCATTATATCATCTGTTGCTGTCCCTGATGGGTTAAAATAATTTGCTATTGAAGCCATGATTTAATTTTTTAAATTCCACATCCAATTTAGAGTAATCCACAAAATAATAATCCTGAATCAATTTCGTTGCCGATAAGACTTCTTGCGCCATAACTCCCTGATATGTATCATTGGAATTTAAATATTTAAAGTTATAAATATTAATTCCAGAAGGTGATTGTCCGACTAATTCAACATCGGTTTTTAAACGTCTGTCACTCATCGCAAAATAAGTGGCGAGAGCGCCCGCAATTTGACCACCTGGAGAAGTGCCACCCATAACTTGATCCTGGGTTCCTGTGCTTTCCTGTCCATAACTTCGAATAGGTGCCCCTGAAAGTATTTGAGATAAGTATGCAAGTTGACCTTTATTCCAACCTTGTTCTTCAATCCAGTCTTTATATTTTTCATTATAGCCAGCTTGTGTAATGGCTTGATCCATCGCTCCGTATTTTCCTGCTTGCTCTGCTTCTCCCATCGTTGCTCCTTGCAACTGCAATTGCAATCCTGGAAGTGCTCCTGCTTTATTAATTAAATCCGCATAGCGCATTCCTTTATCAGCGCCAAATCTTGCTGCGCCACTTTCAAATCCTGCTCCATATAATGAGCCTGAGACATCGCCCGCAGCTGTTAAATTGGCTTTATTCGCCAGATAATTTTCCATTGCTGCACGGTCGCCTCCATATGCGCCTGACTCTACTTGTGTCGCCTCTCGACCTAATCTTTCTCTTCCCGCTGTTTCTCCTAGGTTTCGCATTGATGTATCAACGACATTTTGAATCCAAGGATTCATATACTGGTCGACAGTTCCACCTGTGAATTGTTCTCCTGCTACCCCTGTCGCTTCATCCAATAAAGCTCTTGATTTATCCGTGACTCCTGATGCTTCAAACGCCCCTAAATTTAATCGGGCTTTTTCCATCGCATCTTTTTGCAGTTGGGTCATTCCCGCAATACGCTCACCTGTATACGCCTCGTATGGTTTCTTTGATTCCTCACCAGCTCGTAAAAATAATTCTTCTTGCGCTTTTTTAAAGTATTCCGGTATGTCGTATTTAACGCTTCCAGAAGATGAAGATGGTACCGTCGTCGTCGTTGGTTTAAATAAGCTTCCCATTACTTTTTCCTTCTTAATCTAAATGCATTTTTAAAACCTCTTTTAAAATCTCTAAAGAAAGTTCTTTTCTTATTTAAAGGACCTAAAGTTAAATCTATAAGTTTAGGTTTTACTTTAGTTGATATTTTTGATCTATCCACCATTATAACCCCTCTGAGTAAGTTCCGCCAAGATAATTAAGATGTTGTCTCGTAGCCCATTGATGTTTTCGTTCCATGTCTTTTCCTTGCATTATTTCCAAAATCATTGGTATGTTCCGTATTTTAGCGTATTCTCTCGCAAAGTCTAATAAACTTTTTGCAATCTGGGGATTTCTTTTTTCCTGATCCACAAAAAACCATAGTGTGCGATAAAACGCCTTATCCGTATACCATGTATCACAATTCGCCATTGCGATGCTTCCAATGATTTTATTGTCATCTTCTGCAACAATTACAAAATGTTTATCGATGTATTCTAGTATATTTTCACGTGCTTTACTATTGTTTGTTTTTCCAAAGTCAAGTTTTGTCTCAACCAACCAGTTCTTTAACAGCTCACGAATTTGATACGTATCGTCTTCACATGCCTTTCGAAGTTTAACCATCTAATAATCCTTTACTTTTAAGTTTTTCTATTAACGTCCCTAATACGTCTATTACATTCGCTAAAGTGGCTGTAGAGCCATCTAACGTGCGAGTATCGACGATATTGGACGTGGAATAGCCCGTCGCTGCGGGTTGATTAATCTCAATTAAATACTGCTCCATCGTATCATTTGTAATATTAAATGTCTCGATTAAATCTTTATCTTTAGTTGCAATCGGAAGAACTGGAGGTGGCTTGAAGGTCATTATCGTCTCCCATCTTGTTTTGTGTCCAATCGTAATGTTCCAAATCTCCAAAAGTCACTCGTTGACGTGTCATTAAATAATTTTAAAGATACTTGACGCCCTCGTGCACGCATATTCACTAATCGTGTTGACGTGGTAACGGGTAGATTTGCAGTGACTGTTTGTGCGTCAGCGGGAAAGTCCCGTGACTGAACAACCATCTTTACAGTTCCTGCTAAATTTTTAAAGTCAGGAATGATACCTCGAATAAATGTAAATGTATCACCATCAGCAATATCAGCGTCCCCACTCGTTAGAGTTGCCTCTAGAATTGCGCCATCATCTGACGTTCCAAACTCATGGTCATAAAGAAAAGAACGACCAGCACTAGCACCATAAACTGTCGTCTGTGTTGCTGCTGTTGAAGTCGAGGAATAATCCAACGCCATTGGCTGTTGAAAAACGGCGTTATCGAGCCAAGCTGTTCTATTTAAATTTCCAATCGACCATACATTTTCGATATAGTTATAAATAACATAGCGGTCTATCTCACTTGAATTTTGTGAGCAATAATACCAAACAACTTCATTGAACGTATTATTCTCTCCCGCATAGATTTGAGGATATTGCGTTCTGTTAATATCGTCAAATACATACTGCTTTACACTGCACGGAAGTTCTGCGATGGATCCTGAATAAGTCATAAACCGACCATCTGTCATCCAATACGCCTTATCGTTTACAACGACAGCGGCGTTTAACGCAACCAGTCCACAGTCAGTTCCTAGTAATCTAAATCCAAAAGTATAGGGAGGGCCAATAAATTGCATTGAGTGCAATGCAGTGTCAGTCCAAACTAATACTTCACCTCTTGTCGAGTGGGCGGCAATAATTCTGCTTCCCTCACCAATTCGTTGTGATCCCGCCGTGTTCGTTGGTGTAGCAACCCAGGTTGTAAAATTTTCTTGATCCGACCAACGAATAAACATTTTATCCTGTGTCGATGGCGTTCCTATCGTTACTTCTGTTCCAAAACAAATAAGATGTCTATCAGGAGTGGAAACCAGTCCCATTACTGATGCTGTTGGGGCGTTGGAAAGTGCCGCCAACGGTGTTCCTGTTCCAGATGATGTATCCCAATGGTAAAGTCCACCATTCTTTAACCACGCATATAAATCTTCTCCCGCATTATCAAAATGCCAAATTCCTGCGTCAAGGGTAACATTGGATACACTTCTCGCAGTACCCCACGCTTCTGTGTTCCATGTATTGGTTCCCCAACCATATCCATATGTTTGGACATCTGGCTCGTTCTCCAATTGAAACTTAAATGTCGCTGTTCCTGATGCTGTAATTCCTGCGCCACCTTCTGTATTGGCGACCGCCATTGTAAGAATAAAATTATCTGAGTCAGTCACGCTTTGAATCTCAAATTCTTGATCAAAATTTGATGCAGTAAAAGTCGTTCCTGCTCCTAAACTTGTCGTTCCACTAATAATAACAAACTCCCCTGCTATGGATCCGTGATTCACGACTGTACAAGTAAAAGTCGCCAATCCTGTCGTTGTCGTAAAGCAATTCGTTTGGGCAGATTTTGTCTCACGAATGGGCGTAATGTCATAATAGTTATCACCCTCGAATAAATAAACTTTTTTATTCGTTCCTATTGAGGCATATCGAGTGCCACTTAAATCAAACCAGCTAAATAAACCCCGTGTTACGCCTATAAGGGCGTGCGAGGAAGCCTTAAGCCAGCCTCCTATTTTTTGGGGAAGTCCATAACGAAACCGAACTTTATCGCCATCGACCCACTGTCCCTCAGCTCCATATTCAGTCGCCTCCTTATTAATTCCTGGAACAAATTGTACATTCGTATAGGGCATTAGACAATCCTCATAAATCTATATCTTACTTCGCCAGCACCGCCAGCACCTCCGGGAGCGCCCTGCTCGGTTCCGCCGCCACCGCCTCCAGAGCCACGACTTCCCGCACCTCCGACTTGTCCTGATTCATAGGGGCCACCATTTCCTGCAGCTCCCGCCGTTCCGCCCGACACATTTCCTGAATAGGAAGTTGCACCAGCCGTTGCCGCCATATTACAGTTGTCACCAGAACAGTTTCCATTTCCTGTTCCTGCAGCTCCCGCACCTGATTGATTAAATGACCCAACGGGTCCTGAGTTAAGCGTTGTAATATCAATTCCATCTGTTGTTGT
>PVBE012813962.1_pt1 | contig 12553 bp, 10 predicted proteins | sample 1631181 | NCBI WGS metagenome assembly PVBE01 (sample SAMN08397723, study PRJNA350692) | Marine metagenome, whole genome shotgun sequencing project. | isolation source: water | place: Pacific Ocean | collected 2012-04 | reverse complement strand
TTTAAATTCGCCAGCCGTATTTTCTACTATCCTGTCATACACCTCATCAGGAATGATGGGTGTACCGCGATAGTATTGATCGCGACATTTGCTTAAATATGCTTCCAAATCTCTATTCATGTATATATTATACTAAAATTTCAACGCCGTGTCAAGAACTATTTTTCTATCCTTCTGCCTGAGCAAAAGCGCCTTCTTCATTATAACAGTTAAAGTCTTTTGTTATTATATTCTGTACGGCATACTTACCTCTAACAGTCTGATAAGGTTGAACAGAAATAGATAGTGTATCTTTATGCCAACCATATAAAGTGTCTCTATATAAGTCCGCAATTTTGTTATTTGGAAGTTGCCATCTAAAATAGTCAAGATCTCCATCTTCTATACCTCTTACATTTAGGATTCTATTACTAAGTGGAAAATTGTCCCAGATAAACCTCTGTAATGGTGTACCTCTTTGTGCTCTTTTATTGTCCTGTAGTTGTTTTAGTACATCTTCTGGAAGATCATTGCTTTTAAACTCTTTAAGTTCATTAAGTATCTTATAATTTAAACGTTCTGCTTCCTCTGGTGTTTTAGTTATACATTGTGTAGACCTTGGACTAGATTTATCTGTAGTATTGTTATGACGATGACGACCAAGAGGTCTTTTATAATTTACGTCTAGTCTATTTACACTTAATAGTTCAATTCTCCTTTCAAGTGCCTTTGGGTTATCTTGGGTTATTTTAATATACTTAGGATAATCAATTTTAGCCAAATACATCTTTGATCCTACATCAGTATAAAACTGCGGGATAAAATCTTGATACCCACAAGTTCTAGATGCTTTTTGTAATAGGCTTGAAAGGGCTACTTCTCGTCCAGCTGAGTATATGTATCCTGAAAAGCTATTAAATTTCTTTGACTTTAAAGTTACACTTCTATCCAGCATACCGCCACCGACTATAAATAGTTTTTCAAAGTTGTTTGCGACAGAAAATAGTTGTGCAAGTTGATCTCCTCGACTACCATAATAAGGTTGAAATAGTATACCCTCCATGCCGGGAGAGAAATATTTATTACCTTTGTTAGAGTTAAGTTCAACAACAAGGGTTTTAGGATCATTAAGGTACTTCTCTATGGCATGGCATTGTAATTTGTGTCCCTCCATACGAGTAGTAGTTGAAATTAAAGTTACTGTATTTTTCTTTGAATTTTCACTACTTAAGATTTGCATTATCTCTGGGGATAGAATTCCACTATTAAATTCCGTAATATCCTCGTTTTCTAGTTCAACTGGTTCTTTTAAAGTTTGATCTATACCAATATAACCTTCCCCAGGCTCTATTTCTTTAATCTCGTTAAAGTCTGTTGTACTAACCATTTCTGTAAAAGGAGTTGCAGTTACGCAAATAATTTCTTCTACTTTATGATATTCTAATTTTTTCTTTTGTTTTTCTCTATTTGATTCAAATCTTTGCAGTGTATGTTCAATTAAAAATGAAGGTAGCGCGGATGTATAAATAAAAGATTTTGATTTGTTAATGCACAAATCAATAACATTGTTTTGTGATGCTACATACCCTCCAAATGATCCTAAACCTTTACTGAGACTACTAATGTACAAATCAATTTTCTTTGAAACTTTGAAATAGTTTGGTGTTCCTTTACCGTCTTTTCCAATCACAAAATCCCCATGTGCATCATCTACTATTGTTATTGCTTCTGATTTTTCTGCAATTTCTGTTATTTGTTTTAGATGTGATAAATCACCATCCATGCTGAATACACCCTCAGTAATTACAAATTTATTTTTCCCTTTTTGTTTTAATTTTATTTTCAAATCTTCCATATCATTGTGTTTGTAAACTGAAATATTTGCATCAGATAATTTACATGACTCAATAATGCTTGCATGATTTAATTCGTCACTGAAAATTATATCTCCTTTTTTTGCAATTGATGAAATTACCCCCAAATTTGTCATATATCCTGTAGGAAAAACTAAACTATTTTGTTGTGATTTATGTTTTGCAAGTTTAGTTTCTAGTTTTTTATATGATTCATCATTTCCAGAAACTGATCTAGAACTGGATTGGAGTTGTTTGATTTGATTTTTTCTAATTGGGATTCCTAAATAATCATTTGAACTAAGATTAAGTAATTTTTTGTTGTTAATTGTAATATGCGAACCTTGTACTTTTCCATATCGTAGTTTTCTGTACAGGTTTTTTTGTTTAACCTGGTCTAATTCTAAATCAATAAAATTTAGTTTATGCTTTAAGGCCAATTTTCTCAATCATTTTAAGGTCTTTTTCAGCCTCATTTCCTCCCATTGTCAAATAACCCGCTGTAATGATTCCATTGGCTCCACTTTGAAGTAGTTCTTCCCCTGAATCATCAAGCATTGTTTCTCTTCCTCCTGAAATTTTTATTACAGATTCAGGTAATAGGAATCTAATTACTGAAAACATTCTGACAATTTCTGAATTGTTTAACTTGGTTTGTAATTCTAATGGAGTACCTGGAACTGGAACAAGTATGTTGATTGTAACTTCTTCTGGGTATAATCTTGCTAATTCTAATGACAATTCTAATCTTTGTTCTCTTGTTTCCCCCAATCCTATTATTCCGCCTGTACATAATTCCAATCCGGCATCTCTAGCTATTCCAAGTGTTTTTAATCTGTCTTCATATGTGTGAGTAGTACAAATTTCTGAAAATTTTGATTTTGCAGTTTCTAGATTATGATTATATCGTTTTACATTTAGTTCTTTTAGTTTAACTGCTTGTGATATGGTAAGAAAACCTAAACTACACTCTACACTTATTCCAACTTTTTTATTTATCTCATTTATAATGTTGCAAACTTTTTCAAAATCTTTTGGTGATGGCTCTCTCCATGCTGCAACTAAACAATAGGACTCTGCCCCTTCTTTCTTTGCTTTTGTTGCTTTACTTACTACTTCTTCTGGTGTTGGTAATTGGTATGTGTTTACCCCCGTATCAAAAAATGCTGATTGTCCACAAAAAGTACAGTCTTCACTACATGCATTTTTTTTAATATTGTTTAATTGCTCAACGTCGATTTTTTCACCATTGAAATCCTGTGTAATCTCATTTGCACATTTTGCAAGTTCTTTTAAATTTTCATCTGGAATATTTAGTAATTTTTTTGCATCTTCAGATGATATGTGAGTTCCTGCAAAAACTTTTTCTTGACATTCTTTGATAAATTCTACAACACTCATATTTTTTTGACAATTTTTCCATTAATAAAAATAATGAAAAGGTTAACCTGTAAGAATTAGGGGGTTAACGGTCAAATTACTTGTGATTTTGCGGCTTTGATTGTTTTAATTGTCTTGTTTAGGAGTAAATTAAGATCTTTTTCTGAAATTGCCAGTGGTGGAACTAACATGACTATATTTCCAAGTGTTCTGAGGTAGATCCCTTGTTTTTTACCCTCTTCAAAAAATATCTTATTTATTGATTTTTTAGGTTTGATTGGGGTCTTTTTTGATTTGTCTGTTACTAATTCTATTCCCATTAACATTCCTTTATGTCTGATATCTCCAACAATATCAATTTCTGAAATTTCTTGATAAAACTTTGTAAATATTTCGGATGTTTTTTGAATTTTTTTTATCAGATTATTTTTCTTATACATTTTGAGATTTTCATTTGCTACAGATGCAGCTATTGGATTCCCAGTATATGTATGGCCATGAAACAAGTGTTTCCAATCATTAAATTCACCTGAGAATGAATCATAAATTTTTTTATTTGTTAATGTTGCAGCCATTGTTAGATATCCTCCAGTTAACATTTTTCCAAATGATACTATATCTGGAATACTTTTTTGTTCTTCATACTGTATCATAGAACCTAATCTTCCAAAACCTGTTGCAATTTCATCTAACACGAATAACACATCATATTTTTTACATAATTGTCGAATTTGTTTCTGAAATCCTTTGGGATAAATTATTACACCTCCTGCCATCTGTGCACCACTTTCCATGATAAAAGCTGCAATATTGTTATTTTTAGAAAATTTATTTTCTATATTTTCTATACACTGTGTTTGGTAATCCTTTAATGAATATTTTTTTGGAATTCTGTATTTGTTTGGTATCGGAAACTGAATTGTTGAAAATAATTGTTTTTTAAATTTACCGAAAAATTCTGGAACATATCCAACTGACATTGCACCAAATGTATCCCCATGATATCCATTTTCTATTGTTGCAATCTCTGTTTTCTTTTTATCTCCTACATTTTTCCAATACTGTAGGGCAATTTTTATTGCAATTTCCATTGCTGATGATCCATTATCTGAATAGAATACTTTGTGCATTGTTGGAGAAATTTTTATGAGATTGTCCGCAAGTTTTTCTGCAGGCTCATTTGTGAGGTTAAACATTGAAGAATGTTGTAATTTTTTACTTTGACTTGTTATTGCTTTGATTAGTTCTGCATTGGAATGTCCCCATACATTACACCACATTGAGCCTACTGCATCAAGTAATTTGTTTCCTTTAGAATCAATTAACCAAACTCCTTTACCTCTGGTAATTTTATCAAATGAATCCCATTCTTCCATCTGTGTGTTTGGGTGCCAAACAGAACTTTTCAACTAATTTCCTTTATTTTCAGAACTTAATAATTAATCTGTTATTTCTAAAATACATTATTTACTCACTTAAACGATGATGTATAGAATTATTTTTTTACCAGATGTTTTTTAGAAATTTTCCATGAAAATATCATTGCAATGAAATGAATCATTGCACCCAAAATCATGGCATAAGTCAAATCATCAAAAACTTGCCAAACAATTAGAAACGTTACAAGAGATGGAACTATGAGAATTATACAAATTATTGTACCCTTTTGTAAAATTTCTCGTTTTGTTAGTTTCTTTGATTTTTCTTCGTCACTCAATGATCTGTTTTTAAAAAATGCCAATAAATATCAAAGTTAGTCTCAGATAAAATCCAAAAACACCTGATGAGTAAAGAAACACTCACCAAACTAAAATCAGTTAATTATCAAATATCTGAACTCAGAGTTTTCAATGCAAAATTTCCACACTTTGGACACCTATGTTTTTTCAAAAGGTCTGTATGCGTTTGCATAGGTTTTTTGGAATACCTGATATGTTCCCCACAATCTTGACATATGCCTTCTATGTTTCCTTTTGGAATCATGTCTTTTCTAATGCATCCGTCTGATATAATCCCAACAAATTGAGCCTAATCGTAAAAAACAAGAAAAGGAATATGGAATTAATCTATAGGATTTCGCCAAAAATTATAGTTATCCGTTCTTGACCGATGAGTTAATCAACTAATTATCTAAATCTAATTTATTGCAATCTTTTTTCATAACCGGAACTGACACTGATGTTGGAAAAACCTACATCACTGCTGGTTTAGCTGTTACTCTCAGAAAAATGGGATTGGATGTAGGAGTAATGAAGCCTTTTGCTGCAGGAACTGCACAACAAAAAGGATTCCTGTCTGAAGATATCGAAATATTGTCAAAAGCTGCACAAGTAAATGATCCTGAAAATTTAATCAACCCACAATTTTTCAAAATTTCTGCTTCTCCTTACACTGCATGGAAGAAATTAAAAATTAAACCAAAAATTCCCACAATTCTTTCAAGTTTTAAAAAATTATCAAAACTTCATGAAACAATTCTTGTTGAGGGTATGGGTGGAGTGATGACTCCAATTCTCAGAGATTATTATATTACAAATTTAATCAAAGACATGAAAATTCCAGCAATACTTGTAACTAGAAGTAAAGTTGGAACTGTTAATCATACTATCATGACTGTTAAGATGTGTGAAAAATATAAAATTCCAATTAAAGGAATAATCATAAATAATTTTGATATGGGCTATCCTGTAAAACAACTAACATCTGATTTACAGAATCTGACAGGAATCAAAGTTTTAGGTTCGATTCCTTTTCTTAAAGATTTAAGCGATGCATCTCTTTATAGAATTTTTAAAAAAAATATTGATTTGAATTCATTACTGAAATAGATATTTTCTTAAATTCGTAATATTTTGAATTTATTTGCACCACCAACATTACTAAACTGGGCAATTTCAAAAATTATTTTTGAAAATGACGGGTTTTCTTTTGATAAAATAAATGATTTTTTCTCTGTTTGAATATTTTCAGACAACACTAGCCAAATGTTTTCTTTGATTGGCTGAATTTTTTCTAATTGAGAGATTTTTTCATTAATGATTTTTTTATCTGATGATTTTGGAATACATATGAGGAGCGTCATTTTTGGATCTTTTTCTAATGTTTTGATATCTGGAATAATTATGTCTAATTCTAATTCATTATATTCTACTTTTCTCTGGCTATTTAGAAGCGCATTTGTAAGTAAATAATGTAAAATTCCTGTAGCTAAGATTCCTATGGAGATGTCTTTAGAATCCATAGATACTATCTTATCGTAACAATTTTCTATGATTTCATTAATTATCTGATCAAATTTTTTCATTTTGATTAATTCTTCAATTGTTGGTGAATTTTTGATATATTCAAAAAGATAATCTTTAATTGGATTTACTTCTTCGTCCATTATTACAAATTAATTGAGTTTGAATAAATTCTTTTGAATTATAATGATTTTATAATGATTGTAAAATTTGTGAAAGAATTATTCATTAAAGACGTAGCGTCTTTCTCCTCTGGTCTCTGTTTCAGTTTTTACATCTACTAACATGAATTCTTTCTTTGAACGTAACATGGAATTTTCTGGTGTTAGTTTATTCTCGTGTAGTATTTCGTACTCTTCTAGTGTTAATCTTCTTCTATCTCCTAACTCATTTTCTAAATTCATATTCTTTACAATTTCTTTGAATCCTGGTTGAATAACTCCACTAAACACCATAGCACTACTTCCACTACCATATGATCCAAACCCTACTCTCTTTCCTTCCAACTCAATACCTTTCTGAAATTCAAATTCTAAACTGCTTCTAAATCCAAGATAGAGCGATGCAGTGTAAAGATTGCCTATCATAGATGATGCAATAAGTGAACTTGCAAGTTTTGACTCATACACTTCTTGATATTCTGAAGTTTTTGTAAACAATTTAGTAAATTCATGATCTTTTGCCATAAATTCTTCATCTCCCAATACTGATTCAATAGTTCCTCGAGGATCTTTTGGAACTGGTTCTTCCATTCCTATTTCTGTTAAAACACGTTTCCATCTTGGAAGTTGACGCCATTCATGTCTAACTAAATATGCTAATGCTTTCTTCCCCATGTTACTATATGGTAAATGCATGTTGATGTAATCCATATGGTCTAAAATCGTTTCACCTGATTCTAGTTTGACTAGTCCAGTATTGATTATTTTTTTCTTGTATGCTTCAAGCGCTTTTCTGACTTGAATCATGTATAACATGTTTGAGTATTGTCCGTGAACAATTGGAGTTTCTTTTCCAAATGGTCTGTAAAAATCATATTCGTCTTTAATTGATGTAGCTGTTACTCTAGGATCAAATGCTAGTAATCGTGGTTTATCATTGAGCAACATAACTACGGAACCTGCACCTTGAGTCATCTCCCCACTAGAACCGATATCGTATTTTGCAATATCTGATACTACTACAAGAGCATATTTTCCTTCTGCTTCTCCAGCTCTAATCCAATTTGTATTATCATAAAGTGCATAAGAACCACTTACACAAGCAAATTTTGTTTCAATTCCCCCACAGTGCTCAAATGCACCCTGACCATAAACTTGTTCTAACATACCAATAACGTATGAATTCATTGCTTTTGATTCATCAAATGATGATTCAGTTGAAACGTATAGCCTTCCAATATCTTCTGGAGATAGTTTATTTTTTTGCATAATTTTCAAACATGCATTTGCTGCAAGAATTGCTGGATCTTGATTTGCATCAACAATTGCCATTTGTGATACGCCTAGACCTTTTTGTAATTTGACTGGGTCAAGACCTCTGGCTTTTGCAAAATCCTCTGCATCAATATACAATCTTGGAATGTAAATAGAAATATCATCTATCCCTGCTGCCATAAGCTTGGCTCCGATAATTCCCTAATAAGGTTATTGAGTATGTTTATACTAATTAGGAAGGAATTTTCTGATTTTAATAATTATTTCAAAATGATCGGAATTTTATTTTTTTAACTCTTCTTCAAAAATTCTTTCAAATGTCTCATAAGGCTGTGCTCCTACTAGTTTTGTTACTTTTCCGTCTGGTCCAATTACAAAAAATGCTGGAGTGCCAGTAATCCCTAATGATCTTGCATCATCATTACTTGCAATAATTGTTTTTGAATGAGAACTTTCAACCATACATTCAGACCATTGTACTAAATCTAAATCAATTTCTTCAGCAAATTTTAGAAGATTTTCTGAAGATGCCCATCCATTATTTTCTCCTGCCCAATTTGAAAATAATATATCATGATATTCCCAAAACAATCCTTGTTCATTTGCACAGTGAGTACCGTGTGATGCAGTAACTGAATCTGGACCCATTATGTTGTAATCTTTGAAGATGATTTTGACTTTTCCTGTTTCTACGTATTGTTGTAATATTTTATGTTCTGTAGAATGGAAATAAACATTGCAAAAATGACATTGGTAATCACCAAATTCGACTAATGTAACTTTAGCATTAATATCGCCTAGAATCGGGGAACCATTTTCCAAAAATGTGTCCATGGTAATTTTTGGAGGTCCTGCTTGTTCAATAGTTGGAGTTGGTTCAACTATGAGTTCTGGCTCGTTAGAAATTTCATTAAATCCAAAAAATACCCCAATTATCATAATTGATGCGATAGCAGCACCTATTCCAAGTGATGGACCATGTAACAATAAAATTTGGATTTTTTTTACACATTTAGTCGTTTATGTGTCCTAAGATTGTCAATTGCATAAAACACAAACTCAAGTCTATTAATTGCCTCGTTGAAATATATTCCTAAATAACTAGTGTATTTTTAGTTATAATATGAAAAAAGTTTTTGTCAATGGCTATGGATCAATAGGGAGTAGAATCACTTCATTTCTTAAAGATGATCCAGAAATTGCTGTAATCGGTGTTGGTAAGTATTCTCCTGATGATAAAGTAAATGATGTAATATCTCGAGGTTTGGATGTTTTTGTTCCAGAAAGAAAACTAGATGATTTTTCAAATTATAAAATTTCTGGAAGCATTGAATCTGCATTAGATGAATGTGACCTTGTAATTGATGCAGCTCCTGGTGGATATGGCTACAAAAATAAAAAGAACTTGTACGAACCAAAAAATATCCCTGCAATTTATCAAGGTGGAGAATCAACTGGGGGGGATGAATCTGTTTCGGATTTACTGTTTAATTCCAGGGCAAACTATGATCTTGCATCAGGTAAACGACATGTCATGCAAGGAAGTTGTAATGTAACTGGTATGGGTAGAATCTTGGAACCTTTACGTGAAAAATTTGGAGATGACTTGATTCGATTTGATGTCACTTTAGTTAGAAGATGGGCAGACATTGAGCAAACTGAAAAGAAAGTTTCGGATACTATAGAGATGACTGAAAAACCTCATCATGGTGATGATGTTAAACTATATTTTGGTAAAGATGCCCCTCTATACGTTCGTGCAATAAAAGTTCCAACCAGACAAATGCATTTGCATATTATGGATATCAGATTCAAAAATGTTGCCCCAAAACCCTCAGAAATTCATGATATTTTTACTGATGAATTTGGTGTAGCTGCATTATGGACTGCAAAGGGAACAAAAGATGTTAGAGAATATGCTCAAAATATGGGGTTTAATTTTACAGATACAAACATGATCCATATTCATGCTAACATGACTACATCAATTGGTGATACTGTTCAAATGATGTATTCTGATGATCAAACTGGAATTGTTATTCCTGAAAACCATATGTTGATGCAAGCAATGTTGTTTGACAAATCATATGAAGATGCATTTACTCATACAGAATCTATTTTCCACATGAAAGAAAAGAAGCAAAAGTTACAAGAACATTTTGCAAAGTAAAATATTTTGAGATTATTTTGAAAAATAGACAAATCATTCATGTTCTTTAAATGCATAATTTCCTAAGATTAATCATGACTACTGAATCTAATTTATCTTGGGAAGATCTACAGGGCTTGTCCTATTTGATTACAGAAGAATAATTTTACTTTTTAGTATTTTCTGAAATCTTTTTTAGTTCAGAAAGAATCAAAACCAATATTTCTTTTTCACTTAGCTTCAAAAGTTCTATTGTTTCATCTTCAGTGAATTTAATTTCCTCATTAATTTTTTCGTATGTAGTTAATTTAGCCATAAGTGACTCTAAATAATGTCTAGTAATTAAATTTGTCAATACTTTCTCTGAATCTATTTTAATAGAAAATATGTAATAAAACTAGTCAAAGAAAAATAAAATCAACTAGGAAATGGTTTGTTAATTTTTAAAAAAAACTATATTCTAATTTTCTCAATTCTAATTTTTTGAGGAATATTTTTTGAAACTTTTTCTACAATAATTCTGAGTTCATCCATCTCCACTTTATCCCCTTCTTGCGGAATATCTTGCAATTTTTCATGTAGTAATCCATTAAGTGAGGCATAATCATCCCCTTCAGGTATTTTGGTTTTGAAAATTTCATTAACTATGTCAATTTCTATATCTCCATTCGTGATTATAGTATCTTGATCAATTCTTTCATATCCTGTTTCCCTTGTAAGGTCTGTTTCATCTTCTATTTCACCCACTATTTCTTCTAACAAATCCTCCAGAGTTACCACTCCTTCAACTCCCCCATGCTCATCAACTACAATTGCCATGTGGGTTTTTCGTCCTTTCATTTCTTTAAGTAAAGAACTAACCATTTTTTCTTGAGATGCAAAAACAGGTTTTCTTGCGATTTGCTCTAAACTGACTGCCTTGTTTTCTTTTTCTAATTCTTTGAGAACATCTCTTACATGAATAAACCCAACAATATCGTCTCTTGTTTCTCCATAAATTGGAATTCTTGAATGTCCACTTTGATTAATTAACGGCAATGCTTCAAACAACATCATTTTAGAATTAAGGGTAAACATCTTTGTTCTAGGTGTCATTACTGAACGAATTACGGTATCATCAAACTTCAAAGCTCCATGAACTAACTCCATCTCCTCTTTTTCAAGTGCTTTTTCTTCCAATCCTTGATCAATAACTCCTTTGATCTCTTCTTCTGTGATTGGTGGAGGTGCGTAACTACTACCTGTCATTTTTACCACTCCTTTTGTGATTACTTCAAAGAATTTTACAATTGGATAAACTGCATAACTAAATGCTAATAAAACTGGTGCATATCTTAATGCAATTTTAGTTGAATTTGCATTACAGTATGTCTTTGGAGTTATTTCTCCAAACACTAGAATTAAAAATGTCATCACACCTACCGCAATTCCCAATCCATCGTTTCCAAATAATCTGATTGCAAGACTTGTTGCTAGTGCCGATGCTCCAACATTTACTAAATTATTCCCAAGATTTACACTTGACATCATCCAGCTAGGATTTGTTTTTAATTTGTGAAGTGCTTTTGCGCCCTTTTTCCCTTCGTTAAGTAATTGAACAACTTTTGATTTTCTTACACCCACTAATGCTACTTCTAACCCACTGAAAAATCCTGATAATCCAATCAAAACAGCTAGTGCTGCTATCTCTACCCATAAATCTACCATGATATACTCCAGAAAAATTTCTTAGACAAACTATGCCGGTTACTCATTTAGTTTTTTAACACCATCTTTTGGTTACTAATAATTTACAAAACTCAGATTTAACTCTTAAGATACTATTTTAGATTTAATTAATTGAGCCCAAAATATGAGGCTAATTTTTTGGTGGGTTTGCAAATTCATTTTTAGGATTATTATGATAATCTACTGGTAACATTGCATCCTTTTGTCTACCTGTAAGGATTCCTACTATTTTGTCATCTTTATTGATTATTCCTTCATTGATTAGTTTTTTAACACCTACAGCAGATGCTCCTGATGCCATCTCACAATCAAATCCGTTTAGCCCTACAACTGACATTGCATCAAGCATATCTGAATCCGACACTGTTGTGACCACACCATTTGTAAATTCTAGTGCACGCAAACCTTTCAAAATATTTGCAGGTCTTCCTATTTGGATTGCAGTAGCTTTAGTTTTTGGACGTAATCCTTCTTTGTCTAAATGATCATAATATCTGGAAATTAATTCTGTATTTGGATTACCTTTATTCCATCGTAATTCTTCATCTTCAAATTTCCCGTTATACAAATCTGATAATGTACTTGCACCTTCAGAATTTATCACTGCAATTCTTGGAATTTTTTTAATCCATCCCCATTCATATAATTCCATTAATGCTTTCCCACAACTAGATGTGTTTCCTAATGCTCCTCCTGGATAAACAATCCAATCCGGTGCTTCCCAGTTGAGATATTCTAGCGCTCTAAATGGAATTGTTTTTTGCCCTTCTATTCTAAATGGATTAA
>PVBE011631126.1_pt1 | contig 12553 bp, 5 predicted proteins | sample 1631181 | NCBI WGS metagenome assembly PVBE01 (sample SAMN08397723, study PRJNA350692) | Marine metagenome, whole genome shotgun sequencing project. | isolation source: water | place: Pacific Ocean | collected 2012-04 | reverse complement strand
CTCGCGCGCTCCGCATGGGACCACGTGCGGGTGATCGAGGCGCACGTTCTCGGCGCCAGCCTGCATCGGGGCAAAGAGGCTCTGCAGTCCTGCCCACGGGAGTCCGACATCGCAGCTCAAGCCACTCAGCCCTTTCCCTTGCGTCGCCCCGCGGCCCCGTTTGAAGGGCCGGCCCTGTGATTCTGGCCGTCGGCTGGGCTTCGGTACCGGTAGGGATCCCCAAGCGATGACATCGACGTCAAACGGGCTCAGGGACGGGAGTGAGGTGCTGCGTCGGCGCGGGCTGCTCCTCCTGTGGTTCGCGGCGCCCCTCTTGCTGGCCCAGGCCTTCCTACCCACCGACCAGTTCATCCACCGCGGCGATGACGCGTTCTACTATTTCGGCCTCGCCGCCAACTACCCAGAGGTTGGATTCTGGACCTTCGACCGGATCCACCCTAGTAACGGTGTGCAGCCGGTCTGGGCAATACTGCTGACCGGCGTCGCCGAGGTGTTGCATTGGGTGGGCGTCACGGACAAGGCCATTCTCAGCAGAGTGTTCGTTGCGCTGGCGGCGATCGTCCACTTCGCCTCGTGCCTGCTCCTGTTTCACATCCTCGCCCGCACCGTATCCATCGGTACGGCCATCGCCTCCGCGGGGGCGTTCCTGTTTTCAATGGGAATAGTGTGGCAACGGGTCTGGGGCATGGAGAATGCCCTCTTCGCGCTCATGCTGCTCAGCACCGTGGCGTACTTTCATTTCGTGCATCTCGTGCGTCCGCGCACACGGACGGCCCTTGTACTCGGTCTGCTGCTCGGCCTGACGGCCCTGACTCGGCTCAATGCGGGCTTCTTTGTCGCTTGTTTGCTAGTGCACTACGTGCTGCTGGGTCGGCACGGCAAGTTTGGAGAACGCATGCGTTTGGGAGCCGTCGCTGCTGTGGTTGCTGCAGTGTTGATCGGCGGGTACCTGCTCCACAACCTGTCCACGACTGGGCACCTCTTGCCTGTCAGCGGCGCCGTCAAGCAGTTCGAGGCGGAGCGTTTCCTCGCATCGCGGGGATTCGATTCGATGTTCAACTTCGATGCCTGGACGGGGCTGTACTGGCACCTGCGCTCCAGGATCTTCTGGTTTATCACCTCGCACGGTGTGGACGGCTTCTGGATCGCCGGCAGTCGGCTGATTTTCAGCCAGAACAGCGCCATTCCGATAGGGCTCTTCTGGATCCTGTGCGCCGGCTTCGCCCTGATCCCGGCGCTGCTCGGCAGACCGCTCGAGTGGGCGCGGTTTCTGCGGACGCGCCTGGGAGCGTTGGCCCCCTTTGGATATGTGCTGGCTTTCGGGGTCACAGATGCCCTCGTCTCCCTCAGTCTCTACCCGAGCCAACTCTCCTACGCCATGATCAGGTGGTGGTTCGTCGAGAACGAAATCGTGGTGACCGTGGTGACCGCGACACTGGCAGTCGCGGCTCTCGCGTATGTCGGTGCCCGGCTGTTTGATGCCCGGCGGCAAACACTCATCGCCACCTTGGCCCTGGCGGGCCTCGTCGCCTATCACGTCCAGGAGATGCCCCGCTTCTATTGGAGCGGCGTCAAGACCCACCATGACTGGAACCTGTCGTGGAACGACGAGAGCTACCGCGCGGCCGTGTGGATCAGTGAGAACCTGCCGCAGGACACCATCGTGGGGAGCTGGAATGCCGGCGTGGTGGGCTACTACAGCGACCAGCGCGTCGTGAACCTCGATGGCCTGATCAACAACTACGAACTCCTGCCCTATCTACTGGAAGGTCGGATCGGCGACTACATCCTTGAGCAGGGGGTCGAGTACATCAGCGACATGCAGGGGAGCATCAAGGCGGAGGGCGCGCTCGATCAACTCGAGCTTGAGACCGTCTACAGCCACCATTCAAGATTCCTGCGCGAGGACTACCGGATCTACCGAGTGCTCGGTCGACGACCGTGATCTCATTCGTGACCATGCCCTTCTTCGGGGGCGGGACTTCGGCCTGTCGCCCGCGCGAGGGGCGTGCCCCCTCCGGCCGTCCTTGAACCAGTAGGCTCAGTGGCGGGGGCCATACTCCTCGAGCTTTGTAATGATGAGTCCTGCGCTGGCTGTATTGGTTGCGTCGGGAATGTTGTGCACGTCACAACTGCGCGTTGGTGTGGCGATATCGGGCTCGTGAGGGTGTGCGTTCATCGGATCGCGAATAAATATCAGTGCCTGACAGCGCCACCTCCTCTTCTAGGGTCCCCACTTCGAGTTGCTTGGCACCACGCAAGCAGGGATGATGGAACGGATCATGTGCGGCACGATCCTGTCGGGAAGTGTCGGCACGGTGTGTGACTCCGTATCTAATGGATGGTGCTGTCTGTATCATGGCACGCCACCGAGAGATGAGCCGAACCCCTCGAACTCCCATCCTGAGGATGCTGATTCCCTTTGTTCTGCTAGCCTGTCCTGGCTGTGGTTCATCGACCTCCGGTTCGTCGGAACAACAAGCGGGGACGACTGGATCGATACGTCTCGCCGATCGCCTCTCCGGGGCGTCAATACGCTCGCCCCTGACGGAGATCCAAGCGCGTAAGACCCTCGATTTCACCGAAGATGTGCGCTCCCAAGTTCTGTTCGAAGAGGATTTCGAGGAGTTCGATCTACAGCAGGCCGGATGGCCGGAGAATTCCGAGGGCACGGTGGTCGAAACCGATCGCGGTCGCAGCTTCCGCCTAACGGGTCGCACGCGCGTCAAGCGCAGGGCTTGGACCATTTCCGCGGAGCCCGGTACCCACTATCACTTCGAGCGCTTCGTGCGCAGCCTCTCTCCCTTGGCTGCGGATTTCGAAATCGTCGAGGTACACAAGTCCATGAGCATTGACGAACTCTTGGCTGGTAGGAGCCGCATTACCTCTCTCTCCAGAACTCACTTGGTACCGCCGCCTAAGCCCGACGGCACATGGCAGCACGGATCAGTCTCGTTTCTCAGCATGCCCTACACGCGGGCTTTTCTGATCGTGGTCTGGGCGACCCCCAAACGCTTGGCCGAGTTGGATGCGGCGCAGACTGGGGGCGAGGCCTGGTTCGACGACATCCGCCTGTCGCGATTGGACCCCTCTCCACAGCAGTCCATCGCCTGGATGAAGGCTCAGGATCTGGCCGAGGACGCAGACCCCGAATGGGGAATCCGCAAGCGGGGCCAATTTCTACCCCTGGTTTCACAGCGCGGTGCACGTGCATCGCCCGAGGAGAACTACTCCTTTCGCTACGGCCTCTATGGCCCCCCTCCCAGTGAGCTGGGTTTTCCTCTGACCCTCGGAGCGCAAGCACTCCTGCGTTTCTCCTATTGCCTCTCGCGCATGACTCAGCGTAGGCACACGGCTCGCTTTGAAGTTCTCGTGGAATCGATGGGAAAGCGGGAGTTGCTCTGGTCGGATTCCCTGACCGCCCTTCCAAAACAGTGGCATTGGCACGAGGCGCAGATCGACCTCTCTGCCTTTGAGGGTCAGCCCATTGAGATTCTCCTGCGAACCAGCGCCGATGATGACTACACCCACCCCATGTGGGGCAATCCCGTCGTGGAGATGCCCTTTGAGGGCACCGGCGCCAGTCACGTCATCTTGATCGCCGTCGATACCCTGCGCGCGGATCGCCTCTCTTGTTACAGCTACGACCGTCAGACATCCCCGCACATCGACGCCCTAGCCGCCGATGGAGTGCGCTTCGATGCCGTTGTCAGCAACGCCACCTGGACCTGTCCGTCGTTCGCGTCGATTTTCACCGGCGTGGTTCCCTCACGCCATCGCGTGTGGGATTCGGGCGCTCTGTGGGCGCAGCTGCCGGCGCACTTTCAGACCCTGGCCGAGAGCTTCCGCGCCGCCGGCTGGGCCACGCACTCCATCGCCTACAAGGCTCCCATCTACCGCAGCGGCTACGACCAGGGTTTCGACGTTTCTTTCAACGTCCCGCGCACGTTGGCGTGTGCCGATGACAATTTAGCCAAGGCCCTGGAGTGGCTGGATCGCGACTCTCGGCGGCGCAATTTCCTCTTTCTGCACTTCGACGATCCGCACCAGCCCTTCGGTCAGCCCGCGCCATTCGACAACGCGTTCGGCTCATTGGCAGAAGGGGCCGAATGGCCCTACTCGGTGCCCCTTCACCCCCTCAACAAGGAGGCTCGCCTCTCCGCCGGGGATCTCTACGACGGCGAGGTGGCCTACGTCGACGACCGCATCGGTGCCTTCCTCGACGAACTGAAGCGGCGGGGCCTTTACGACGAAGCCGTCATCGTGTTCGTGTCCGATCACGGGGAGGAACTCTGGGAGCACGGGGGCTTCGGGCACGGTCAAGGAAAGCTCTTCGACGAGGGTGTTCGCGTCCCCCTGATCGTGAAGCCGGCGGCGGGAACAGCTGTTCCGGGCCGTGTCGTGCAGACCCAGGTGCGCGCCTTTGACGTCATGCCCACCCTGCTCGAACTGGCCGGAGTGGCTGTCGGTGAGAATCTCGATGCCCAGTCCCTGGTGCCGCTGCTCGCCGGCGACACGAGTCTCGCACCCGACCGTCTGGCGGTCACCGAGACCTTTAATGCGGGCCTCTCCGTGCGCACTCCACAGTGGAAGTACATTTCGAGATCCTGGCGCGATCCAGATTCTTCCGAGGCTCTGTTTGATCTGCAAACGGACCCCAGCGAACGCCGCAACGTGGCCGCAGAGCAGCCCGTGGTCGCCGCCCGAATGCGTTTGCAAGTGCTCGACTACCTGATGCTGCACCGCTCAGGCTGCTACATGGTCGCCATCGAATCGGGTTCGGGGGACACCTGCGACTGGCTCGTGCACGGGATGGAGTCGCCCACCCATTTGCACGGGATTGAGGGTCGTCCCCTCGAGGAGGGTCAGGTGCGTTTCGAAGGGAAGGCGGGAGACCCCCTTGCCGTCGTCTCCCGCTTCGTACAGGTCGCGTCCCTGCACGTGGGTGACGCGCACTCCCCCGAGCGTTCTTGTGTGCGCTATCGGGCCGGCGACCTGGAGCGCCTCTTGCTGGCGCCCCAAGAGGGCGTACATTTTTTCGGGGGACCCTCCACCGCCAAGGAGCAGTTGCTCCCGCCTCAGGTCATGGATCCGAGACAACTAGAGGCCCTACGCGCCATGGGGTATCTGGGCGATGACACGGAATCACCCCCCCTGTCCGACCCTACGGACAAGTGATTCCCAGGGACCAGGTGAGGGCTTTGCGGATGATCGGCGAACAAACCCTGGGAACCTATTTCCTGGTGCAGGAGAGGGCTCGTTAAAACGGTGGCGGTGTACCGATGAGGTGCGGGCTTCCCCGTCGCAGTCTTGTCTCTCCGCGCCCGGAACGTCGCCGTAGCCGCGGTCCTGTTCTTGCGCGTGCCCCTTACCAGAGGGTCGGCGTTGCGGTTCCCCCACGGAGCTGGGCCTCACCGCCCTTCTTCTCGTAGACACCGTAGAAAGGTGAACAGGAATCCAGCCACACCGTGATGCGACGCAGGGCGTCCGGTGGCAGGTCCACGTCGTAGTGACCATTCGAGAGGAGCGCGTACAGCTTGGACGCCCTGGCCCCGAACTCACCGGGCGTAGTCCGGTACCACTTCGGGTCGTTGAAGTCCTTGCCGCCGTAGTCGTAGAACCCGAACTTCGGAGTGAGAGTCACGTACGAGTTGGAGTAGTTGGTTCGCGGGTTCATGTAGCCCCCTTCCTTCGTCTTCGTGATCCCGCCGTCCAGTGGCGGCGCCAGGTTTTGGATGTGGCACTCCACGCAGTGCTGGTCGAGGATCGGTTGCACTAGGAGGGGATAGCTGAAGGGATTGGTGCCATGGGCCTCGGGCTCGAGGCGCGAGGGGGCACGCCTCATGGCTAGCGGCGTGATTGTGGACGGTGTCGTCGGAACGCTGGGCTTCGACTCGTGGCAACCAACGCACGACGCCGTTTCGCCGGGCTGAAAGTGCGTTCCGGAGCGCATGGAGGTGATGGCCAGGCCGTCCTGGTCCAAGACCTGGAAGAACAACTCCGCCCGCGCCGGCACGATGAAGTTGGCGCTGCCGTCCTCCTCTACCGGGACCGTCCCCAGCACCGCGCGCGAGAGGTTGATCGAGTCTTTTGCCTGTGGGATCTGATAACCGGTGGCGTGGGGGACCCTGGCGGAAGCGACGGACAGCGGAAAGACCTGGTAGACGCGCAGAGCTGAGACCTTCGTGCCTTTCGCCCACGGACTCCGGGTGTTGTAGACGTTGACGACGCTCACCGTGGCTTCGTCGGTTTGTTCCGTCGCCAGTCGCTGCGACACCTCCGGCAAGACCGGCGGCGCCGGACGTGACGCGGCGGGAATCGGGCTGTGGCAGGCGATGTCGGGATCACGGTAGATCAACTCGCGGTTGCCGAACGCGTCGATGAGGTAGATGCCGTATTGGCGGGTGCTGGGGGTCCCGCCCTGTGGTTCGTACGCGCAGAGGTAGTAGTTCTCGCTCAGCGGCCAGGGCTGCCCGTAGTGCATAGCCGAACCGGTGCTGGCTTGTGTCTCCGGAAATCCGACGTCGGGGGTCAGGCGCTTGGCCGGACTCATCAGATCGTCGTCTTCGACGCGCGGGTCGATCAGCACCAGCGATCCGAACGACTGACCGTGGTGTGGAGCGGCCGTGGCTACGAACTTCTGCGATCCGGGAATCGCGCGAGGATCGGTCTCCATGTCCGGACGCTTGGGGCGGGGAGAGTAGTTCCCGTGAACCGCGCGCGGATCGCGGCCGTCAGGGGTCGTGATCCAGGGGAAGTGCGCGGTGACACCGTGCCGATCCACATAGTCCCAACGTGTCCAGATGATCATCCCGTCGTGAGTGACGCTCGGGTGCCATTCGTTGGTCTCGTGATAGGAGAGGCAACTGATGCCGGATCCGTCAGCAGCCATGTCGTGCAACGTGTAGGTGGGACACACGCGCCCACAGCGCAAATAGCCGCCTCGTCGTTCGCTGATGAACGCGATACGCCCACTCGGCATGAAGCAGGGATCGAAGTCGTTCCACGTTCCATCGGTCAGCATTCGCAGGTTCGTTCCATCAAGTCCGACGGTGAAGACATGGTAGGAACGCTGCTCGGCCCAGTGTCCGCGCTGTGGGTCCGTATGGTGGTCGTGATCGCGATCGCCGCGGCATTCCACGTAGGCGAAGGCCACGTTCTTGCCGTCGAAGGAGAGATCCGGCGAGAGGAAGGACCCGCCTTCCGTCTCGTCTCCGCCAACGTGACCCATTCCGTCGTACTGGACCGCCCAGGTCCGCTTGGGTCCTCCGGTAAGACGTTGGCCCTTCAGTCGCCCGTTCTCCACCACGGACTCGGCGAGGAGGTCGCGGATCTTCGGGTTCGCGCCGAATGCGTCGGAGAGCACAAAGAGCCCACCGCCGGGCTGCTGCGCGGCGCCGTAGTACTGATCACACATGTGATTGTACTTCGTTGGGTGGCGCTTCAGGATCAACACGTCGTCGAAGTCGAGCAGCGGGTTTGCGAACGCGATCCGTCGGCGCAGATGGCAGGCCTTGTCGAACAGCACCCTGCGCTCGGCGAGGTGCTTGACGTCGGTTCCTTCGGCAGCGGTCTTCAGTTGGGAGAGCTCATCGGCGAGCGGTTTCAGACCCGGTGCCGTTGGTGTGCGCATGCGAACGAGATCGGCCAGCAGCGCCTTGGTGCGCCGGAGGATGACATCCAGCGGGTCGCGGTCGCTGTCCAAGATCAATGACTCCTTGCGGAACGTCTGGGCTTCGACCTTCTTGAACTGCTGACGCTGCTCCAGGTCGCGCGTGAGAGCCTGGAAGCGTCGTGTTTCCTCACCGGCCGGGTACGCCGCGCCCGAGGGGGCGGGCCCGACCCAGCGGCTCGCCTGGCCCTGCGCCGCGACCGCTCCGAACAGCGAGAGCAGGACGATCGACAGATTCAGCGTGATCTTGCGCGAGTGCTTCATGGTGTCCTCTCCGCTGCGGGGTGTGGTCTGCCAGCCGCCGCTGCATTGACGGGTCCAGGCAGCAGTGCCCAGCGGTACGTCTCCAGTCTACCCTCTGCCCACCTTGACCCAAACCCCCGGTGCTGGCGCATGGACCCGGGGTATCCTCCGAGCCGGGGCGCACGAAACTTGCCGGGCGTTACCCCGATTACCGGTGCCACTCTGGTGCAAAGAAGCTGGTGGCCTCTTCGAAAGTCGGCCTGCGTCGAAAATCGGTCGGCTCGTAGGTGGGCTTGTTGGGATCCGGCTTGACCCACAGCGCGTGGTGTCGACCGTAGTAGGTGCCGTAGAACTGGTAGTTCGTGTCCACCCACCGACTCAGGATCATCAGCTCCATTTCCGTCAGCATCTGCGAATGGTCGTGGTCGACGTTCTGCGGGTGAACAGCGTGGGTGAGCATGTCGATCATCGTGCTCTTGGCACAACCCAGACTCCTCGGCGGGAGGAACCCACCGTTGTAGTTGCCTTGGTCGCCCCGGCGGAACGACGTGAACTCTGAGATGAGCGGTCCGGCCAGCTCCTCTTGGGCGAGCTGCTCATAGGACGTGTTGTAGTAGGTGGTGACTTCGTCGGTCAGCCTCAGTCCTCCGGCAGGTTCGGTCTTGCCGTGGCACGAGACGCACTTGGCGTTGAAGATCGGCTGAATATCCGTGGGATAGTGAATGACCTGCCCGGCACGGCCGTCGCCGCCGTTCTCTACCAGATCGCACGGTTGCGGCTGCAGAGTGCTCGGTGCCCGTGCCAAGGCGAGCGGAGCCACTGCACCCGATGGGGAGGGAGCGCGGCTGGACCGCCCATGACAGCCGGTACAGGAGCGGGTCTCTCCCGGCCGGTAGTTCGTGTAGGTCCGCTCGCGCTGGATCTCACGGAAGCTCTCGTCCAGGACCTGGAAGAATATGCTGCGGTCTGCCGGCACCAGGAAGTGGGCCGAGCCGTCCTCCTCCACCGGCACGACACCCCACTGTACCCGTGGCCACAGAGCGGCTTTCCAGGCGGCGCTACTCAGGGAAGAGCCCCACCGTCTGCCGGTGTCCCAGTAGCGTGGCAGCGTCTCGTTGATCCGCAGCCACTTGACTTCGCCCGGCCGAACCCCGTCCATACCTTCGTAGACGTTGATGATGACGCAGACTGCTTGGTTGCTGGTGGCGTACTCGGGGTGCTGGGACTGTCGGATCGGTGGCGGGACACGTCGAGCAACCAGTGGCAGGGGATGCCAACAGGAGAGCTCCTCATCCTTGTGGATAAGGCGGTGCCCACCCTCGACGTCGACGAGATACAGCGCGTAGGCGTCGGCCACGTTCTTGTAGTGATCTGCGGGGTCGACCTTGTACGAGACCAGGAACTCCCGGTCGTTGATCGGATAGGGGTGGGTGTACAGGTGCCCTTGGCGACCGTTTTGGTCGTGGACGTACTTGCCATCCTTGGTACGGAAATGCCACCCGGGCTCGGTCCGCCGTTCGATGAACACGGCGGGAGTAATGTTGGTGACCGCCGACTGGTCATCCCACTGGACATAGTTCGCCTCGTCCGGATCCGGGCCCCGCACCCGCGCGTCCTTGCTGCTGTCGATCAGCATGATCGCCCCGAGACAGCCACCCTGTGGAAAGTGGCAGGTTCCCACGCAGACCAGGCGGTGAACGCTGCCGGGTATGGGTTGTGGGTACATGTAGACCGTCGTCGTGTCGTCGGCCACCCCGTAGATTTCCTCGGGTTGCGTCCCGTCGGGATTCATGGACCTGATGGTCTTGGCGACGCGAGCGCCCTTGTCGACGTACTCCCAGCGGTGGTACATGACGCGGCCGTCGTCGAGAACCACCGGGCAGAACTCGCTGACTGGGCTTCGGGTCAGCTGTTCGATATTGGTCCCGTCAGCGTCCATCCGATGGAGGCCGGGGGCCACCAGGGCGGCTGATCCACCACAGAGAATGGTGTGCTCGCAGCGGGTCGAGGAGAACATGATCTTGCCGTCTGGCAGGTAGCACGGGTGGATGTCGTCGGTGTGCCAGGGCTTGCCCCAGCGTGCAACCTTGTTCGCTTCGTCCGCTGGCGGGAACGAAATCTGTCGCAGACCCCCGCCGTCGATTCCCACCTCCCAGATGCGAAAACCTGAGCCGGGATCCTGCCGGAAGTCGAAGATCACCTTCTTGGCATCGAAGGACAGAGAGATCTTGCCGATGAAGCCCTTGCCGCCAGGCATCTCGGCGGCCGTAACGACAGCACGCTCTGATCGGGTGCGCAGGTCGTAGATGTAGATGCCGTTGCCGGGGAGGAAGCGATCGCCGGTGGTGCCGTTGTCGATGTCCGTGTAGTAGTGATCGGAGGAGTAGGGCTTGCGCTTGACGAAGACGATCTCCTCAAAGTCCAGCTCGGTCGCACTGATGGCGGTCGCTGTCGTCGGGTTGCTGCCGAGCATCGCCAATGTCACCGAGCCGAGCAGGATCAGGACGGACGGTACCGTCGAGAGTCTCTTGGGACTGAGGTTCAAGCGCTTCCTGCAGTGGGTGTTGCGCATTGCCGTTCTCATTTGAGCCTTCGTTTGACTTCCCCCCGCCTTCGTGGACACCGGGGTTCAGTATGGATTGCAGCCCTTCCGCGGCTCGCGGTCAAGGGGTCGTCTTACCTGGCTCACGGAAGTGCCGGCCTCGGCGAGTCCGTGCAGAAGCAGGCCCCTGAACCAGGCGGCGCGACCCAGGGCCACAAGGGGTGGCACCTTGAACCATACATCATTCAAGGAAAACCGACCGACCCCACCTGCCCCCACGTCCTCTGCCCCTTCCCAAGCTGCCAAGACCTGGATCCCTGGCTAATCCCATTCGTTCGGGCTACCGTCGGCAGCCCTCCAAACCCCTGCGTGCTGATAGACCCCTCGCTGCCGCTGGCGAATCGACTCCTGATACTTTCCATGCCCAAGAGCTTCCTGCTGCCCATCCTCTTTGGCCTGAGTGCTTGCCTGTGTCAGGCGAATGAAACGGACAAGCCCAACGTCATCTTCATCCTCGCCGACGATCTTGGGATTGGCGATGTGTCGCCGACCAACGCGGACTGCAAGATCAAGACGCCCCACCTGCAGAAGATCGCGGATGAAGGGATCACCTTCTTGGACGCCCATTCCTCCAGCGCCGTCTGCACCCCCACCCGTTATGGCCTGCTCACGGGGCGCTACAACTGGCGCTCGCGCCTGGCCAAGGGCGTGCTGGGCGGCACCAGCAATCATCTCATCCCAGCCGACCGGCCCACCGTCGCTCACATGCTGCGCCAAGCCGGGTACCACACCCAGATGATCGGCAAGTGGCATCTGGGCTGGGACTGGGCCAAGGCCGACAAGGAGGAGGGCAAGTGGCAGAACATCGACTTTGCCCGTCCCGTCAAGAACGGGCCCGACATCAACGGCTTCGATGGCTACTACGGGCACTGCGGCTCCCTGGACATGGCTCCCTACGTCTGGGTTGATACCGGCCGGCCGACCTTCGTCCCGACCCGCGAGGAGGGGGTTACCTCAAAGGAGGATGCCTATGGCTGGTACCGCAAGGGCCCCATTGGGGATGACTTCGTGATCGATGAGGTTCTTCCGCACCTGTTCGACAAGAGCATCGCCCACGTTCGCGAACGCGCTCCGGAAGCCAAGGAGGGCAAGCCCTTCTTCCTGTACCTGCCGCTTCCCGCACCCCATACGCCCATCGTGCCTGTGCCCCCCTTCAAGGGAGCCAGCGACATCAATCCCTACGCGGACTTCGTCATGCAGGTGGACCATCACGTGGGTGAGCTCATGGCCACCCTGGAGGCCGAGGGTCTCGACGAGAACACCATCGTCTTCTTTACCAGCGACAATGGCTGCTCCCCCCAAGGAAACTTCGGCGTCCTGAAGGAGCACGGACACGACCCCAGCGCGGGCTACCGCGGCCACAAGGCGGACATCTATGAAGGCGGACACCGGGTGCCCTTCCTGGTGCGCTGGCCGTCAGTCATCAAAGGCGGCCAGCAGACCTCCGCCCTGGCCTGCTTGACCGACCTCTACGCCACCCTTCGAGATATCACGGGTGAGCCCGCGGAGGATCTCGGCGGCGAAGACTCCTTCAGCCTGGTCCCCGCGTTCAAGGGCGCCGCCACAACCGAGCGCAGTACCCTGATCAGCCACTCCATCGACGGCTCCTTTGCGATGCGCCAAGGGGACTGGAAACTATGCCTCTCGGCCGGCAGCGGAGGCTGGAGCGCCCCCCGCGAAGCCCAGGCCAAAAAGCAGGGCCTGCCACCGATGCAGCTCTTCGATCTGAAGGCAGATCGGGGCGAGCGGACCAATCTGCTGGAGAAGCAGCCAGAGACGGTGACCAAGCTCTTGGAGCAGCTAGAGCTTGAGATCACGGCCGGCCGCTCCACGCCCGGCAAGGAGCTGGCCAACGATCGCGAAATCACCTTTCGACCGAAAGGGGCCCAGGCCCCCATCAAGAAGTAGCTACACGCCCAGGACCGTGGGGAACTCCGATGGGGTCCCGCCCGCGCCCTAGGGCTCCTCGGCCGGATGCATCGCAAGCCTCCCGACATCTGAGTCAGCAACTGAGCCCCTAGGGGGCTCTACAAAGG
>PVBE010726881.1_pt1 | contig 12553 bp, 13 predicted proteins | sample 1631181 | NCBI WGS metagenome assembly PVBE01 (sample SAMN08397723, study PRJNA350692) | Marine metagenome, whole genome shotgun sequencing project. | isolation source: water | place: Pacific Ocean | collected 2012-04 | reverse complement strand
CAAACAAAGAAACGCACGAACGAACGAACAATCAAGCTCACAAATTAAAAGATATGGATGTATTGGAATTCAAGACTTGAAATTTTTTCTAATTGGAGAAATTATTTTTTCCAAACTCTCTGAAATAGAATTTTTTAAATCCATTGGATGAAGATTTCCCGAAGAAAAATCTTTTTCAAGTTCCGAATAACTTTCATAAGTTTTATTTCCACCAAATTTTTCGGGACGTGAAATTTTCATTTTTTCCAAAATCGGAAAAATTATTAATTTAGAAATTTGTAAAATTGGATTATCTTTAATTTCTTTTTCCGGACAATACGCCCCCCTCAATGTTTTTTCTATTTCAGATTTCGTTTCTATGATTGAAATTCCACTTCCTTGAAGAGATTTAGACATTTTTTGTCCAGGACTTTTTAGAGAAGTAATTAATGGCGTATGAAGTGCAACAAATTCGTGATTAAATATTTTTGATAAATCTTTTCCGAGCATATGAATTTTTCTTTGTTCTAAACCTCCCAATGCTAAATTCGCGCCAAGATATTTTATATCAACTATCTGCATCAAAGGATACCACATTTGAGAAATTGTAGCATTTTCAATATCTCTCGCAACCTCTTGCATGCTTCTAAGTCCCCTTTTAATCGTGGAATGTTGGGCCAAATTCATTATTTCTTTTTGATAATCTTTTCTAAACTGAAAACTGCTTCCTAAAATTATTTTGAAATTTTTATTTATAGCTTTTAGTGTTTTTTTCCAAGCAGCAACTTCTTGTTTGATTAATTTTTCATTCCCCTTTTTATTTAACATGGCATGAACATCTGCCAAAAGAATTTTAACTTCAAATCCCGCCCTTTCTAAGTCATTTAATTTTAATATTGTTACAAAATGTCCCAAGTGTAGGGGCCCAGAGGGTTCATATCCACAATAAACAACCGGTTTTTTGTTTTTTCTAAGTAAATCTAATAGTTCATCTTTTCGAACAATTTCTTCAGTATTTCTCTCAATTAATTCCAATCTTTTTCCTGAATTCATATTTGTTAAAAGAGGAAAGTTACTTTAAATCTTTCGTTCTAATTAATTTATGAGAAGAATCTCTTTTATTTTTGCGATTTTAGGAATTTCTTTTTTATTTTATATATTTTTATTCGGAGAAACCAGCGTTGAAAGTTTTGAAGATTTAAATAAATTAGAAATCAATTCTCAAATTATTTTAGAAGGGATTGTAACCAATGAAAAAGATTTTGGAAATTTTAAAATTTTAACAATTAAGGAAATTGATGTGATTTGTAATTGTTTGGGAAGTTATTTGGAAAAAGAAATTGTTGTTGAAGGTGTTGTTTCAGAGTATTTGGGGAAGAAACAGATTAAAGTTCTTTCAATAAATTTATGAATATTCGAAATTGATTAATTTGATTAGGGGGCTCGCCTTTTTTCCGATTAATTCAGTTAGTTCTTTTTCTGAAGCATTAAAAATATTTTTCAGAGTTTTGAAATGTTCTATTAATTTTTTAGTTGTTTTTGGACCAAGTTCAGGAAATCCTTCTAAAATAAACAACAACCTTTCTTTTTCTGAAAATGTTTTTTTAGAAACTCTCAACGAGAATTCTGATTTTTTTTCTTTTTTCGCAAACACCGAAAGATATTTAGCAGTATCTTTTTCATTAAGGGTAAATATTATTGGAACTTTGTATTCATTAATGATTGAAAGTAAAAATCCTCTAAATGCATTTTCGTGCATTCCTCCAGAATACGGAGATTCATTTTCTAAACCTTCTAAAATTAGAAAATGATTTGGATATTGTTTCAGTTCTAACAGTTGATTCACAATTCTTTTGTTGATTATTGAAGATTTGAAATCCGAAATTGTTTTTCTTTCAATTGCAGTCTGGTTTATTATATAATCTGCGACTGGAAGCTGTTTAAATTCTAATTCAAAACCTAACTTCATTAATTCCGAAATTACCAATGAATTTTTTTCACGATGATCAACAATTATTTTTTTATTTTCTTTTTTAATAGGATTTTTTGAGAAGATGTTTTGGAAAGGCATTATAAATTCCTTGGAGTTCTCCCCATATTTCTAATTATTTCTTTATTCATATTTTTAACTAACTTATTCGAAGATGTCCAAGTTTTATCTTTTCCCTCATTTCCCTCCAAGATTTCTTTAAATCTCTTCAAATTCCCCTTTGCAAATTGAATCATCAACAAAGGAAATATATTTTCTTTATTTATTCTTCTCCAATATGATTTATAATATTTCAAACTTCTTTTGGCAAAATAAATTAATTTTTTAACATCATATTTCTCCCTTATTTCTTCTTTTGAGTTAGAGATTATTCCTTGAAATGCGTGTTGATGGAAAAGCCACAAAATTAATGAAAGTTTTTTAATTAGTTGTTTATTGTTGGTTTTTTTAAATATTTTTTCAATGAACTCTAGATTTTTGTAGGTAAATGTAAACTTGTAAGATTTATTCCAATAGATTTTGTTTTTCACATCTTCTTGTTCTTTATCAAATAGGAACTTACTTAATTTTTCATATTCTTTATTTTTATATAGTGTTTCTATCTGATTCATCTAAAATCTCTTAATGTTTTCTCTTTACTCTTAATTTCTTTTTGAACCGATTCAATTGTTTTATACATTTTTTTCTCTTTTGCTGCCGAAGCATAGTGGTAGATTTCATCTCGGGTATTTTTCGTGATTAAAATATATAATTTCCCAGGCATTAATCTTGCAGTTCTTCCTGCTCGCTGGATTTTTCTAATTGCGGAAGGAACCGGTTCATAGAAATAAACTGCATTAACTTCTGGAATGTCCAAACCTTCCTCGCCTATGGAAGTTGCACAAATTATATTTGTTTTTCCTTCTCTGAATTCATCTATTACTTTTTTTTGTTCTTTTTGCGAAAGTCCGGTAACTCCGGAAGAATTTGTTCTTTTAGCTTGTCCGATAAATAGTTTAGCATTTGCTTTGGGAATTTCGTTCAGTTTTTTAGCAATTGTTGAGGCAGTTTCTCTAAATTGTGAAAAAATCATAATCTTTGGGTTTTCTTTTTCTTTGAATTCATTTTCTATGTAAATTTTTAATTCTTCAATTTTAGGATGTTCAGTTTTTTTAGCAATTAAATGAGTTAAATTGACAAAGGCAGCATTAAATTCTGCAGATTTTACTAATGTTTGAACTCCTTTACTTTTTTTCTGTTCTGCTTGTTTCATTAAACCTTTCATATATTCATTTACTCCAGAGATGGTTTGAGTTTCAAGTAATTCAATTGCGTGCGAAATTTTGATTGCTTGAGCACACAACGACATTCCTATCATCGCCATGTAATTTCTACCATTGGCTTGGAATGCTAATTTTTTTTGAAGTTTTAGCAAAGTTATTTTATTTCCTGGGCCAAATAATAATTTTCTTTTTTTTAATTGATAAACTTTAGAATCATATAATTTTTTCAAGAGTTCCCTAATTTCCATAAATTCTGCAGGAAAAGGAACTTCAATTTTCTCAAATTCTCTTTCTTGTAAATGGGGTTTTACATCTGGAGATTCTCTTGTTCTGACTTCCATTTCGTTGACAGCAAGATGTTTACAAATTTCCTCTACTTGTTTTTTTTCAGAACCCGGAGAAGCGGTTAGTCCTAAAATTTTCTGATTTTCCGATTGTCTTTTATAAAATTCTACAACTTTAGTATAATCATAATTTTTTAGACATCGGTGTGCTTCGTCAATTACCAAAAGAGAAACATTTTTCAAATCATACAAACATTTTTTCAAATCGTTTGCGATACATTGGGGAGTTGAAAAAATTATTTCTGCAGTTTGCCAAATTTCTTTTCGTTTATTTGCGGGAACCGCACCCGTAAAAATTTGCAAATCTGCGAACAATTCTGGAAGTTCTTTTTTGAAAGATTCCAGATGTTGCTCAACCAATGGTTTCGTTGGAGCAAGAATTAATATTTTTTCCAAAGGATATTTCTTTAATCTTTCAATTGATAACATTAAAGCGATAAGAGTTTTTCCAACACCCGTCGGTAAAACAACCAAAGTATTATTTTCTTTAGCAGTTTCCAAAATTGATTTTTGATAATCTCTTGGCTCTATGTTTAGCATTCAAAATTAAACTAGTGCAAAAGCATAAGCAGTAAATATGAGAGTTATGATTGCAAGAGTTGCCCAGAGAACTTTTGAGCCGAAGAAAATTTGAGACCCATCAAGTTTTGAAAATGGAATCATGTTTGAGAAAGCATAAAACGCTGCAAATTTAGAGAGAGTTTCTAGTCCCGAGTACCAATAACTAATAAATGAAACCAATAATAAGGCCACAATTCCAGACGCCCCCACAAGTGCAATATGCCAATCAGTCATTTCGGTAAAACTAAACGCCCCAAATCTTTTTGCAGCTCTTCTTTTCAAAGCTCTAGTTTCATAAGTTAGGGGAGTTAATAGCTTGATTATGCCTAAGGAATATATTGAAATAATCAATGGAAGTATTATTCCCAGAGGAATTGTTTTTTTAAAACGCCAACTAGGTTTAAATCCAAATCTGCTCCATTGCCAAATTTCATGTTCAACGTCCGAATCTAATAAGTGTGCTGCAAATTTTTTGGCAGAAATATTGACTCCTATCAAAATTCCTGAAAATACTATCGCAGTTCCCAAAAATTTAAAATTCCCTCCAATTGCTGGAGATATTGAAATAACTATTGCTACAACTAAAATTCCTATCAATATATGTATGATTTCTTTTTCTTTCATGTATTGTGAAAACTTATCATTTATATAAATATTTCTAAGCTTCTGCAAAATATATTCTGTATAATCGTAAAGTATAAATACTATTCTGGACAGATTGAGTTATGCTTAGAATAAAAAAGGTAACCGATGCTGTCGGCAAACAAGTTTATACTTCAGAGGGAGATTATTTTGGACAGATTGAAGATGTTAATTTAATGGATAATAAAGTTGATGGATGGAAAATTAAAATAAGTGGAGGATTTATGGGGCTTCTTGGAGGAGCAAGAGGAGTAATAATCCCTCAGCAATTTGTAAAAGCAATTGGAGATATTTTTATTGTAAATAAGGGATCTTTACCTTCGAGAGATGATTCGATGGAAATGCCTACAGATATTTCTGAAAATTCTGAACCCCAATTCGAGGGGTTTAATTAGCAATCTTTAAATAGATTAGATATTATTTTTAAACATGGCCGAAACAATTTTATCAAGTCCAATTTTTACAGAAGTGGTTTTACCATTTGTTTTAATTTTTACAGTTGTTTTCGCAATTTTACAAAAAACTTCTATTCTTGGCAAAGGCAAAAAACAAATTGATGCAATAGTTTCTTTATCGATTGGTTTGATTGTAGTATCTTATGCAAATGCTGTGGGCATCATTTCCGATTTGATTCCATTCATGGCGGTTTCAGTAATGGTAATATTAGTATTTCTGATATTATTTGGAATGGTTTTCAAAGAGGGAGAATTCGAACTAAGTAAAAAAGTTAAAAATGTTTTCGGAGGATTGGCAGGAATTGCAGTAGTTACTGCCACATTATATGTAACTGGGGCTTGGGATTATATTAGGGATACTTGGATTGGTGGGGAGTCTCAATCTGCAATTGTAACAAATATAATTTTCTTCGTTATTGTAGCAGTTGCCATCGGAGTAGTAATGTCTTCTGGAAAAAAGTCTAAAAATTCAGATGAATGATTAGAAACATATTTAAATAAGTTTTATTTGGTTTGTTTATGATGTTTAGTAAAATTCCTATGTGGTTTATGCAATTTAATGTTGTAGACTTATTGAATCAATGGGAAGCTGTAGGAATTTTTAGTCATGTGTTGCCCTTTCTTTTAATTTTTGCAGTAGTTTTCGGTGTTCTTCAACATTCTGCAGTTCTTGGACACAACAAGGGAGTTAATTTAGTTGTTTCATTAGTTTTAGGACTTCTAGCCATCCAATATTTACAAGTAACCACGTTTATTGGAGCGATCTTTGCTAATTTGGGTATTGCTCTATCGGTAATTTTAGTTCTTATAATTTTAACAGGATTATTTGTTTCTCCAGATAATCGGAAAATGTGGACCAAAACCGTTTTTGGAATTGCCCTAGTTTCTGTAGCGGTTGTAGTTATAGCTTCTTTGAATGATTTTTATTGGTTTGGTTCGTATTGGTGGCAAGATAATTGGGTTAGTATTGTGTGGGTTGCGATTTTCTTATTAATAATTGGTGCGTTCTTAAGTGGTTCGGATAAAGATAAAAATCCGTGGGGACCATTTGAACCAGTTAGAAAAATGTTATCAGAGGGATCATAACTGTGGTGGCAGATATTTCAGCAATAGCTTATTTTGCACCAATTCTTTCATTTTTATTAGTGTTTGTTTTAATGTTTGCAGTATTAGCAAAAACCAAAACTATGGGGGAAGAAAAATTTATTCAACTTTTTGTTTCGTTCATTATTGCGACAATTTTTATAACTGCCGCAGGCGTCAGACAATTAGTACTTGATGTAGTCCCTTGGTTTGCAGTTTTCACAATTGCTTTGTTTTTTATATTGATTCTTGCAGGATTTATGGGGAAAACCAAGCTAATTGGAAAGGGCACGGGTTGGTTTTTCATAGTTTTAATTATTGTAGTTTTCATTATTTCTGGAATTAAAATTTATTCAACAACTTTCACCCCCTATTTTCCAGGAAATTCTTACGGTTCGGGAGGGGATTCAAATATTCTATATTTCACAGATTTTCTATATTCTACAAGATTTCTCGGAGCGATACTGTTATTAGGAGTTGCAGCATTAGTAAGTTGGGTATTGGTCAAAACAAAATAATTATTTAGTAGTTGTTTTTTTAGATTTTCTTTTTAGTTTCGGAACTAATTTTGAAAAAGTTTTTTGAGTTTCAATCAATTCCTTTTTTATATCATCCACATTAGTTACATAATCTCCCACTTTTCTAAGTACTGAGGATTGTAACGTGTCAATTATTTTTTCCATTCTTTTTAATCTTTCATTCAAAGATTCAGTTTTTGCTTCAATAACTGTTTTAAAATCAATTACTTTTTCAAGATGTTTTCTTGTTTCAGATAACTTTTCCTCAACAACTTGTTCAGATATTTCAGTTATAACATCTGAACTGATTCCGCTACCCACTTGGTTTTCATATGCTGGGTATTCATATCCTTCCCCTCCCATCGCCGCAGGCTGTCCTGGCGCGGGCGCCCTATATTCTTCTATCGCCCCAGGCTGTCCTGCCGCGGGCGCCCCATATTCTTCCATCGCCCCAGGCTGTCCTGCCGCGGGCGCCCCATATTCTTCCATCGCCCCAGGCTGTCCTGGCGCAGCAATATATTCATCCATCTGTTCTTCTTCTTGTTCAGGCATTGATTCAACATATTCTTCAGCAGTATCTTCCCTATTATTTCCAGATTGAATTGGCGCCAATTCTCCAGGAGTTTCTAACATAGATTTTTGCATAGATTGTTTATTTTTTTCAGTCGTCAAGGATGGTTCTTGCTCGGTCACGGGTAAATTTTCTTGAATATTTTCTGTTTGGGGTGTTTGTTCTGTTTTTTCTTCAGGGATTTGGGCAGCCATATCTGGAGCAGAGGGATGGGATTCATTGGAGGAAGGATCTCCAACCGCTGCTTTAATTCTGCTTTGAGCAAGAGCTTCAGAAATTTCTTTATATTTTAATCCTTTTTGTTGTAATGATTGAATTATTTCATTTTCAGACATCCCTTGGGTTTGCATAGTTTTTACTTCTTCTAGTGCTGCCATTTTATTTTAAATTTGGTTTGAATATGTCGAATTGCCTTTGTAAAATCATTAGTTCCTCTTTTCTTGCTAATTCAGATATCTGTTCACCCATTCTTTGAATAAATTCTTTCATTTTTAGATTATCTTCTTTTAATATTAAAACCATTTTTTTAAGTTCTTGGATATCTTTGAAAGTGTCTCCCTTTTCATCAATGAGGTTTTGTCCAATTAATAATGTCCTATCCTTTAACAATCTTTGTTTTTCTTCTACATCTCTTAATCTTGTGCTTATCTCCGAAAAAAATTGAGAAGCAGGGTGTTCTGGTTTATCCATAATAATTATAACAGCCCTTAGTTTAAAATAGTTTTGATAGAAATTTATTTAATACCTCACAACTAATTTTTGTAATGGTTTTTAATATTGATTCTCCCCTTTATTCTGTAGAGGTTGAAAGAAAGGGCGGTGAGAATTTAATGTATGTTAACTATCTGGGAGCATCTTTTACTCCTTCAATTGCCGAATCTTCAGAGGTAATGAATCATACAATCGATTCACTTATAGATAATCCCAATGTTTCTAGAATTATTTTTGTTCAACAAAGAAATTATAATTATCCTTTCAAACAAGTTTCACTACTTTCAGAAATTTCTCAACTTTATAATTATTTAATTAAGCAAGAAAAAGTATTATCTCCGGAAAAATTGGAAATTGTAGCAAATGTTCCGATAGCTCATGCAGATGTTAGTTATATTGTGTCACTATTAAAGCAAGATCCAGTTGCAGCATATTTAGAATTAAAAAAATTGATCAAAACTCATCGCTCTGAAATTTCTACAGAAAATGCTAAAGAAAGCCCTTCCAGAATTCATAATTATGTCCGTTTCTTAGAACGAATTTTGAAATTGATTGAAAAAACAAATCTAATTAAAGAATTTTCTGAAATTATTAAATCAAGTAATTCTGGAAATAGAAAAGTTTATGATAAAATTTTTAGACCAGATATCCTTCCCAATTTTACATTTACTCGATTGGTTGCTCAACTTCCTGAAAATTCGAAATTAATCGATCAGTATGAAATAGAGGTAGAGGATGAATCGGTAATAGTTACAATTTTAAAAAAACAAGATGATTCTAAACATCTTTATCACATAATGCCTCCAGAATATTCTTTAAGTGAAGAACACCACATGTTATTAAATTTGGCAAGGGGAGTTATGTTGGAACACCAACCCCAGGCAGAAGAGTTCACAGATCCTGAAAAGGTTAGAGGAGTATTTTTCAATATTGCTAGGGATTTAATTGGAGAATTGGCGGAGAGCAAAGGCATTTCTATGAGTTACCGAGAATTAATTAGACTATCTAAAGTTTTAGTTAGACAAACAATCGGGTTTGGACTTATAGAAGTTTTACTTATGGATGATAAGTTACAAGATATTTATTTAAATTCTCCAATTGCTCAGAATCCTATTTTTATTAGGCACGGAGTTTACGACGAGTGTGTTACTAACATTATGCCTAGTTACGAGGATGCTGATTCGTGGGCCTCTAAATTGAGAATGCAATCTGGAAGGCCCCTTGATGAATCAAATCCAGTTTTAGATACAGATTTATCTTTTGGAAATGTTAGAGCAAGAATTGCTGCAATTCAAAAACCTCTCTCGCCACAAGGCGTGGCTTATGCCATAAGAAGACACCGAGATTCTCCTTGGACACTCCCCTTATTTATAGATAATAAAACTATTAATTCCTTTACTGCAGGATTAATGAGTTTTATGATAGATGGTTCGAGAACTTTACTTATTGCTGGAACAAGAAGCTCAGGTAAAACTTCTCTTTTGGGTTCCTTAATGTTAGAGATAATGCCGAGATTTAGGACAATTGTAGTTGAAGACACTTTGGAATTGCCAGTAGATTCATTGAGAAAAATAGGATTTAATATTCAAAGAATGAAAGTTAGAAGTGCCTTGCTTGAGGCTACAACCGAGGTAGAGGCATCAGAGGGAATAAGGACCAGTTTGCGTCTAGGGGATTCAGCTTTAATTATTGGAGAGGTTAGAAGTAAGGAAGCTAAAGCATTATATGAGGCAATGAGAATTGGAGCATTAGCAAATGTTGTTGCGGGAACTATTCACGGAGCTTCTCCTTATGGGGTTTTTGATAGAGTTGTAAATGATTTAGAGGTTCCTGGGACAAGTTTCAAAGCAACAGATTTAGTTTTAGTCGCTAATCCGGTAAAAACGCCAGATGGATTACATTCTATGAAACGAGTTGTTAGTTTAACAGAAGTTAGAAAACATTGGACGAAGGACCCTATGCAAGAAGGAGGGTTTGTAGAATTACTCAAATATAATGTCGAAAAAGATGAAATTGAACCCACTGAAGAATTAATTAATGGGGATTCAGAGATTATTAAATCCATTGCCGGAAATGTGAAAGGGTGGGCGGGAGATTGGGATGCAGTATATGATAATATTATTTTGAGAGGCAAAATAAAACAAGAATTGGTGGATGTTGCCCACAAATCAAAAATGCCTGAATTAATAGAGGCAAAATTTAATGCTTTTTCCAGCGATGCCTTTCACAGAATTAGTGCAGAAATTACTAAAGAAGTAGGATTGCCAGTTTCTGAAAGAGTGTTTCCAGAATGGAGAAGGTGGTTGATGGAAAAAGTTAAAACTTATCGATTATCCTAAACTTCCTAATGCTACATTTGCTAAAAATGTTAATGCGACTATGGAAATTAAAGCAGTAGCAATATAAAGAAAAATTCCTCTTTTTAGATTTTTAGCTAACTGACTTTTTTCTTGTAATTTGTCCCTTCCAGAATCTACTGTGACTAATGCAGTAGTTAATATGAAGATTATCTCTACGATATATAATCCAATGGACACTTGGATAAAATAAGGAGGGATCATTGTTTCAACATTGAAAATTTGCATTATGTTCCCCATATTTCCCAATCCTGCTAATTCTGCAGTGCCCCCCTCTTGTGCTGAGAGAGTTGTTAATTTATTAAGAATGGAGGTAATCATTGTAGCCAATCCTACCACAATTCCTGCCAGAAGGGGCGCTAGGAAGATCATATTTGAACGCATATCTGAAACTACTTCTGCTAGTAAATCTTGTAACCTTTCATTTATTTTTTGGATATTTTTTACATAATCTGAGATGGACATCAAGCTTTTAGCAGCTACTTTCAAACCCTTTTTAACAGATTCCACAAGAATTTTCATACTTGTCGAAATGAGTGCTGAAGGATAATATATTATTGCGCCTCTTTTTTTGTCAAAAATGGCTTTCTCAACAGGCATTCCAAATTGTTGAATATTTTGATTAACGATTGCAAAAAAGTTTTCAGTTTTTTGACCCTTGGTCGATGAAGCTACTTTTGCGAAGGCAATTTCTGCAGGAGTTCCATCTCCTAAGCGATTACCTAATTGGAATAACGAATTAGTAAATTCTTTTTCCAAATCTTTTGTTTCATTTCTGGATTTTATCAAATCTTTAGTTTTTGCCTTGTAAACCATTGAAAAGAAGAGTGCTAGGGAGAGAGGCAATAATAAACTTAACAAAACGGCTGTGGGACTAAATGGCCCTATTGCCGAACCACCTATTTCTTTGAAATCGAAAATTTTATTATTTTTAAGAAAACCCATACCCATTTCTGCAAAAGTATAATCATTTTTTAAACCCAAAAGATTTGTTAAAAAAGATATTTGAAATAAAAACGGCAATAAACTTATTACAAATAATGGGAAAGCAATAATAAATGCCTTAATCCAAGGTTTGTTGGATTTAAATTTTCCATAGTTCGGATTCATTTCTAATACGTCGGTTTCTCCATGTCCTCCCGGACGTTTAAGCAAAACCTCTGAAACCATGTAAAATACAAAAAATGGAATAATTATATTGAATAAAATAAACACGTGCTGCCATGAAATCATTCCACCCAGAAGTGTTGAACCCAAAGGCAATAATGCAAGGCCCAAGGTTGGTAAAATTATTCCCAACATGTAAAGATTTGTAAGGGGGGTCCTTATAGATCTGGAAAATTTCAACATTTTCTCATATACTCCATCTAAAATAATTTGAAGAGATTTTTCTAATGTTTGAATTCTTTGGGCTTCAGATGGTTCATAAAGGCTAGATTCAATTAGATGGAAAGATTCTACAAATTCAGGAGCATACGATCTCCATTTTTCTAAGTAATTATCAAGTGATTGTTTTATCGAAGAAAATTTTCCAAGTTCTACATCATAAAATATTTTTCTAAAGTCTAGTGCCAAAGGGCCTTCAAGATGCTGAGCAGTAAATTCTACAGCTCTTTCTAAGTTTGAAGTATGTTTCATATAAACAACCAAGTATAAAATTGCTGGAACCATTTGTGAAGATGCTTTCAATCTCCAAGCATTTGCTAATCTTTTAGGGAATGTTGAGACATAATAATATACAAAAACGCTAGCCATTAGTCCAAGGATTATAAATAAAATGGGAATTTCACCAGAAATTATAAATGAAATAACTGAAATTAATAATACGAGTATGAAAATGGTTAACATCGAAATTACTGAAAGAGTCATTGCTTGTCCAGGAGTTACGTCTACGTGGGCTGTTTTTAGATCATCTTGTACTTTCTTTTTATCTTTTTCAGGAACTTTTATTTTTATTAAATTTCCCAGAGTGTCAGCCCACCGCTTATAGGAAGTAACTTCTGCAAGCGTTTCCAGGTAATTATCGTCACGATTGAAGGATATCATCTCAGCCACCCCAGACATGAGCTCACCGAATGTT
>PVBE011802757.1_pt1 | contig 12554 bp, 9 predicted proteins | sample 1631181 | NCBI WGS metagenome assembly PVBE01 (sample SAMN08397723, study PRJNA350692) | Marine metagenome, whole genome shotgun sequencing project. | isolation source: water | place: Pacific Ocean | collected 2012-04 | reverse complement strand
TTTATCGAAAAACCCCACAGTTGCGTTGGCTGAAAAGCCGTGAGGCGAGGTTCAGGACCTAGTGGGCATTAGCCCGTATTGGTTCGAGTCCTCTCTTCGGCACTGACTTTTTTCTCTGCGACTCTTTGCGCTAGTTCCTGAAACTCCCCCAGCCTTTCTCTCCCCGGCTGGGCATGGATAATGGGGGCAGCCACTATCTGGGGGCAAATCTCTGAGGGCAACTACCATGCACAGAACCATTCTCGCCTGGGGCCTCTTCTTGCTCGTCGCCTGCGCCGCGCGGTCGTCGATCGCGCAGAGTCACCCGTCGCCCGGCTTTTTTGCCGAAACACTCCGGGAGGGACGTGTGGTTGATCTAACACACACCTTCAATCGCGACACGATTTATTGGCCAACCGAAGAGGGCTTCAAACTGGTGAAAGAAAAGGCAGGCTTCACCGATAAAGGTTATTACTATGCAGCAAATCGCTTTGTCGCTGCCGAACATGGCGGCACACACATCGATGCGCCTGTCCATTTTTCTGCCACCGGAAAGACGGTCGATGAAATTCCGCTGAATCGGTTGATCGGAGAGGCGGCGGTGATCGATGTCACCCGGGCGTGCAAAAAGAACCCCGATTACCAGATCAGCATCGCGGATCTACGCCGCTGGGAAGAGGCACATCAACGGCAGTTGGTCGACGTGATCGTGCTGCTCCGCACGGGGTATGCAAAAAGATGGCCGAACCGGAAGGCCTACTTAGGCACCGACGCGACCGGGCCGGAGGCGGTTGCGGAACTTCACTTTCCGGGCCTGGCCCCGGCTGCTGCTCATTGGTTGACGCAACACCGATCCATAAAAGCCGTGGGGATCGATACCGCCAGTATCGATTACGGGCAATCGAAGCGATTCGCAAGCCACGTGACGTTGTTTGAGCACAATGTACCCGCCATGGAGAACGTCGGCGATATGAGCGGGCTGCCGACCGCAAGAGCCACAATCATCGCGCTGCCGATGAAAATCGGCGGTGGATCGGGAGGCCCGGTCCGCGTACTTGCGATTCTCCCAAACGGTTCCTGAGCAGAGCGAATGCAAACCGCTGACGCTTGGGTGGCGCAAGAACCGCGTTGGCTGCTAGCGGGCCGGGTTTTCATACCAGATCAAACCCAGATTATCGCGCTCCTCACAGGTGATCACATCCAAATCACCGTCCCGGTCGATGTCGACCAACTGAAGCAGGTCAAATTTAGTCCCTTCGCGATTGCTGATCGGGTGGACAACAGGCTGGAGGTCCTCCTTCGATGCACGCGCCAGCCAGGTAACTCCGGGCTCTCGCGGAGGTGGATTGGGCTCGGTGCTGTGGACCAAATCCGTCACCCCGTCCAAATCGATATCCCCCACACGTACCGACTTGCCATTGCGCGATTGAAACGGGGCGGCAATGGCCGCCTGCTGCCACGATCGATCCCCATGCTGCTCGAGAATGAGAATCTCACCTTGATGTGTCGCCGCTACGATGTCGTTGCTGCCGTCGTCATTCAGATCGGCGTAATCGATGAACATCACTTCATGATCCCGGCCACCGATGGAGTGGAGAGACCAGGGAGTACCGGCTTCATTCAGGCCACGTCCCGGATGCTCAAGCCATTTGATGCCGCGCCCCGCGCCGCGTCGATCACTAAAGAGAATGTCGGCAAAAGAGTCTCCGTTCACGTCCGCTTCTATCAGGGACATGATCCAGCCGGCATCCGCCAAACGGTGATAGTCCCATTGAGTTAAATCACGAGCGTTCTTTGGCGCTTCGAGCCAGCCGACACTCGCACCGACCCCTTTTGAAGAGATGACCAGATCGACCCCGTGCTTCCCATCCATATCTTTGGGAAGGGCAAACATCCAGGCCTCTTTGCCCTTTGTGGCTGGAAACGGTTGTGTCTGCCATTTTTCTTCTTTAAGGTAATCACGCGGATCCTCCGGTGCCCAGTGGACAAACATCGTTTTTGTCACGCCTTCGCAGCTACTGACCACATCGATCGCGCCATCTGTGTCGAGATCGACGAATACGGCATCTTCCGGAGAGGCTACTTTTCCGACGGTCACCCTCGGCCACGGTTGCTCCGCACGTTGAGCCCCGGGATGTAGATACACCCGAATGATCCCGCCCTCCTCCCAGGGAGTTACGAGATCAGGCAGACCATCGTTATTCACATCGGCCAGACGCGCACCATCGGCGCCACGCGATCCGTTATCAATCGTATGACGCAGCCACGGCTCGCTCGCAAACGCGAAAGCGGGAATGGCCAGTACGATGAAGAGCGGCTTTGTGATCACGCGCTGTCAATCCTCAAGCGTTTTGGGTGGGACTCGGAAGCTTGCGTATACGACTCTACCACAGAATGCGACTCAAAAACCTCTTCGCCGTCGGGCACACGAGGGTCTTGTTTTTGCGACCGCCTTACCACCTGCGCCCAGGTACCAGTCTTTCTCTCCACGACTGAGCGTGGATAATGATAAGATCACTCAAAGTGCATTTGTGATAGGCTGACATAGATTAAATAAGGGTAAGGTTCGCACGTGCTTCGCGTGCTATGTTTTCGACTGTTCTGAACCAAACAATTTTTAGAAAGGGCAACATGGAACCACTCAAGCATTCTGGGCTGGGAATTGCTTCATTTGTTACAAGCATTTGTGCGGGGGGCATGCTTTTTGTTGTTGTGGTTACCGCTGGGGTGATGGAAGCTTCAGCCCCGGGCGGTATGGATGAAAAATCTGCTGGCGCGATCATTATTGGTTTGTTTATGTTCTTATTGCTCTTTGTAGAGCTAGTGGCAATGGGAATCGGTGTCGGAGGCCTTTTTCAAAAAGAGCGGAAAAAAATATTTGCGATACTCGGGATCGTGTTTTCTTTGGCGAGTATTCTGGGAGTCATCTGTCTGATGTTGATAGGTTTATCATTGAAATAAGAAATATGTCGCATGATATTGTTCTTTCCGCACGGTACCCAGCGAACCGAAAATACGTATGCTCGTCCACCTGAGGATAGAGCCCGGATTGCTCTCTTTCTCTACGCTGCTCGGCGAGGGTAATGCGTAGGGATAGACGCCACTGGCGTTCTCGGGATTTCAATGACGGATGATTGTCTATTTCGTTCTATGGATTGCTCTCAATCAAGAAATGCAAGATAGGTGACGGCAACCACAAGCGCCAGGAAAACGATCGCGATGATCCCCCGAAACAGCACAGATAAAAAACGATCGATGCCCCGTTCGGTCTCCTCCGAAAGAAACCGGCCGTAGGACAGCTTGCTGCAGTAATCGATCCAAGCCTGCATCTGGATCGACCGCTGAATCGACCAGCGAGCCACTAATGTGGCGATCACCCAAAGCGCGGTCCAGGGTACATCGGCCAAAAGATCGTTTGAAGAAAAGGAGAGTAAAGGTGCTCCGCACAACACCATCAATGCAAGTGTGCAGAGAGTGCCAAGGAACATCGCGGTGCCGATGTACGCTTTGCGCTCTCTTGAGGGATTGAGTGTGTCGCTGACCATCATATGTTTACCCATTTCGGGAGTGTATCCACAACACAATATGTCGCCAAATAGGTGCCGGTATTCTATCTGACAGACAATCGGACCAGGTAGTGTGCCACACCCGCTTTTCTTGCCAACTGCAGAATACTGTGGCAGTGAGGGCCGAATTTTTCTGCTCTTTGGGACTGCAGCGGCGACCTCTCCCGGAGAGAACGGCATGTATTGCGAGGATTGGAATACGATCGGAAAAAACAGACCGACCTTGAGTCTGGCCCTTAGCATGCTCGGTTCGCTCTTCTGCCAGTCTCGGACCCCGCCCCCCCCCAAAAAAAACCGCACTACGGCTTTTATTCCCGGATAACGAGGTCTTTTTTTTGGGGTGGGGCCTTATTATCCTTGCCCCAATCGCGAAATGGGTTATCCTGATTTATCAGTACGCGGTCGCTTTTTGGATCGAAATCACCTTGGCGAAATCGTAACTTTTTTGCGACCCGGTGCTTTTTGGAATTAGGTTTCGGAAGCTTTAATAGCTACAGGTTCTATTGGAGAAGCCGAATGGACAGACTGCTTCTTACTCTTCTTTTTTGCCTGCTCGGCTCCGTTGCGAATGCGGAATTGATTGTCGAGAAAAATATCGCCGAGACGGTATATATCATCGATGCTGTGGCGCAGAACGACGTAGAGTTTCGCGTTTTCGTTGGGAATCCCGCTAGCGGCCAGCCAAACGTCCACATGTTCGAACAGTTCTTCGACGCAAGCGACGTCGGGTCTACCTACGTGTTTGATTCGGGCAACGATTTTACAGAAGCGGTTGCCCTCCTGACCAACGGGGTGGACGATTTTGTCACGGTGTTTGTCGACTCCATATACCAGGTTGTGCAGGAGTCTGTTTTCTTCTCAACCGCTCCCGATTTTTCGGGCCGCCAGATTACATCGATCGAAGCGACCATCGATGCATTGGATTTCAACGTGGTGGGAAGTTTTTTGGGCAATGTGATCACCCAAATCGATTTTTCGGGAGATCTTTCGGTTTACGCTGCGGTCCCAGAGCCGTCGGGCTTCCTGCTCGCCCTCTGTGGGCTGTTGGCGGCTGCCTCCTGCCACCGTGCGGGCCGGTCTGCCGGGCGGAGTTAGTCGCGCCCGGCGAAATGGTCCAGAAAATCGGTTCGACCCGTAAAATCGCCCCCCCAGCAGAAATCGGCAGCAAAAGAGCGCGCATTCTCTTGGCCTTGCGGGCCGCGGCCCGTTAAAATGACAAGTTGACACTTGGAACATTTTTCTACCGGTAGCTGGGACTTCCGTGCCACCAGGGAACGCGCAATGGGCTGGTACTACCAGGTTGAGCAGCAGCAGTGGGGGCCGGTTGCTCCTGCGCAGCTTTTGGAACTGCTCCGCACCGGGACAATCCCATCTTCCACCCTGGTCCGGCAGGAGAATGAAAGCGAATGGATCAAAGCGAGTCAGATCAAGTCGTTGCTGGTTCCATCCGGTTCTCTGGTACCGCTGGCGCGGAAACCGCAAAACACCAACCCGCCACCGAACGAGACTCCCGAAAGCGTTGCTCCCCAAAGCCGCCGGCGGTCGAGCGGGGCCCAGGGACGAAGGATGCACTCTCAGCAGTACCGATCTGAAGGGCGAACGCACCCGCTGCTCGTTGCCATCGGCACAGCCCTGTTAATTTTAGTTGTCCTCTTTATTGCGAGGCTCGAAAGCCAGCCGAAAACCGGCTCTGATAAAGCGGACGCATCGAAGCAAACCAGAAGTGCTCCGGCAACTACCGAAGGCGGGCCGACGAGAGAGTCCGTGCGACCGGAAGTACGCCTCGACACGGAACCACTGGTCGTCACTGAAGGTTCCGGTGATGAAGATGCCATAAAAAGACTCGATCGTTCCGTTGTCGCGATCGAGGCAGCCGGGCGCACCGGGAGCGGGTTTATCGTCGACCAAAAAGGGACAGTGGTTACCAATCTTCATGTGGTTCAGGATTCAGGTGCGGCGCAACTGCAGTTCGTCGACGGATCGATATATCATGTTTCCGGGTTTGTTGCGGTTGCCCCGGAGAAGGACCTCGTGTTGTTGCGGATCGGCTCCACGCGAGGTGATTTCAAGCCGTTGCCGATCACCAAGCTGCTCCCTCACAAAGGTGAAACCGTCTATGCACTTGGCTCACCACGTGGATATCTCGGGTCGATTACCGATGGGATCGTCAGCGCCATTCGCACGGGAGAGGAAATCCGCAAGATTGCGATGGGGCAGCGAGATGGTGCGGGGCGGGTCAGCGATTCGCTTAAATTTAGCGATGACATTACCTGGATTCAGACATCGAGCCCGATCTCACCAGGAAATAGCGGCGGGCCACTGGTGAATTCCAGCGGTCAGGTTGTTGGCGTAAATACATGGATGCAAACCGATGCACAGAATCTCAATTTTGCCGTATCGGCCACTTCGCTTCTCGAACTGCTTGCCGAGGCCGGAGAAGAAGTTCAGCCCCTGGCCGCGCTGCCGGCGTCCGGAGACGATCCGCTCTTTGTTGCGTATGAGCGGAAGCAGACTGAAGAATATCGCAAACAACGCGAAGAGAGAGAAGCAGCGACGACACTACAACGCAAAGTAGCCACTGGGGCACGTGGTCGACAGACTGCGAGAATTGCGCAAGAAATTGCCCACTTGGAGAGACTTTTCAAACAGTTGGGCACCGAGATCAGTAAACTTGAGAGTGAGCGGGAGATGATTGTCGCCAAACGCAAAAGAATCCGGATGTCGACAAAAGCGGTCTATCTCCAAGGCCAGAACGCACTCGATCTGATGCGGAGAGGACAGGTGCAGCTCAACGGACTGAACAAAAAACTCAATGGTCCCAAAGCGAAGGCGGATGCCACAGACCAACTCTGGGCCGAGATGATTGATAAACGGGATGCCATCAAGCAAAGCCTTGGCCAGATCCGAACACATGGAAAGATGATTGAAAAACGTTATGAACAGCTGAATACACAAGATAAAGATCTGGAGGAAGATCTCAAATACAATTTCACCCAGTGGCAAGCGAGGAAGAAAGAATTATCTCTCTACGAGATACGGCACGGGGAACTGCAGGTGCAGTTTCCTAAATAAATGCAGTTTTTCTGTGCCGATTCAGGCACGTCCCCACTGGGACAGATAGTCTGTCACGACCTCGGCAGTCGTTCCCACGATGGCCACCACACTATCGGGTCGCACGAGTACGACGCCCTGTTCGTTGAAGCCAAAGGCATGTGCCAGATCACGGACATCATCAGCGTCTTGGCCGACTCGGACAATGTTCAGCGGAAAACCACTCCCGTTCGATCCAAAAGAGTCCTCTAGGGCAGCGACATCCACATCCCCCAGGACAATGCAGGCCGCTTCGCTACCTCGCAATAGTTCGGTGGACGGGATCTGCCTGCCAGATATCGAAATGGGCACATCGGGAAAGGCATCTCCCGGCTGGACATCGGCCCTTTTGGTGAGCGGTCCCGACAAACTGCTGTCGCGTAAGTGGACCGTTTCTTCGTTGAGAAAGTCAGTCAAATGGTGCCGCACTGCGGGGATGGCTAGGCCAATATGCAAGGCCATGTCGCGCAACTGCCGCAGGATCGGGTTGGTGATCATTGCAGTCCGCAGCATTCGTGCCGTGGAGTCAACCACTTCGCGACCTACCGGGTGTCGTTCTTCCTGATAGGTTTCGATCACTGCCCGGTCAGCCCCGCCTTTCCAGGCCAAGGCAACCTTCCAGGCGAGGTTGGCGGCATCCTGAATGCCGGTGTTCATTCCCTGTCCACCTGCGGGGCTGTGCACGTGAGCGGCATCTCCGGCCAACAGTACGCGGCCTTCGACATAACGCTCGACTTGTCGTTCGTTGACGCGAAACTCACTCCGCCAGTGCGATTTGACGATCTTCCAGTCGCGATGGGTCTTCTGGTCAAGGATCGCTTGCAGTTCCTCCTCAGTGGGATCGTCAAGCGGGGTGTCTGCATCGACCTCACCGGTGTTCGTCATAATCCGCCATCGCGATACTCCCACTGGAAACATGGCAACAATTCCACCAGGGACACTCTCGATGACCGCCTCGTGCGGGTCTGTTGCTGTATCGACATCGACATCGCCAAGAATCCACCGCTGGTCCATCGACTCACCTGGAAAATCGAGATGGATTTGGTGGCGGGTAACAGAGTGCGCGCCATCGCATCCGATTAGCCAGGAACAGCGGCACTCTTCGTTGCCGTCCGGTCCCTCGAGTTGGCAGGTGACACCATCCTGATCCTGCGAAAGATCGAGAAGTTTTGTGTGCCGTTCAACCGTTACTCCCTGTTCGGCAAGTGCGGTCGTCAGAATCCTCTCGGTTTCCGACTGGGGAATAAAGACACCCCCAGGCAGTTGATGCGATGGATTTGCCAGTGGTATCTCGGCGAGTAACTTACCATTGGCAATCATGCGGATGTGCCGCGCTTCATGTCCGGCAGCGAGAAATGTTTCGTAGGGGATCGTTGCGTCGAGAACCTGGAGCGTTCGCCGCCAAATGACGAGTGCTTTGGAGAGCGGCGTAGGCTCGCCGGCCATATCAATGATACGAACCGGGACCCCGTGTCGTGCAATGCGATGTGCCGCAGTGAGTCCTACCGGTCCTGCACCGGCAATGAGCACATAATTCTGCGACATTGCGAAAAACTCCAGGGAAGAAAAATTTATTCTATGAAATCATCCGTGACAGTCCAGACGCCATTTGGTGCCTGAAACGCAACGATCGTCTCCAGGAAAGGGAGTGTTGGAATGATTGCACGAACATTGACCCGAACTACCATCGAAAGTTATACTGTCTTTTGCCCGTCCGGTGTCGACCGGGGTTGTTCCCGGTGCCCGCCTTAGATGTACCCTTCCTTTTCATCGGCCCGGCCATGCCTATTTTGAAAAAAACTGCCGTTTTACCGCCGAGCAGAAAATTTGTCCCGGTGGTGGTTGCCTATGGCGTTTTGGCCCTCGCCCCGGCCTGGTCGCTTGTTTCGGCAAATGAACAGACCGAATTGTTTGAGCGCCACGTTCGTCCCCAGTTGGTTGAGCACTGCACCTCCTGCCACGGTGAGGACCAACAGGAGGGAGGGCTGCGGCTCGACTCCCGCCAGGGGCTGCTTGAGGGTGGCGAGCGGGGACCGGCGATTGTGCCCGGCAGAGCGGTCGAAAGTCTGTTGATCCAGGTGCTGCGGCATCAAAAAGAGGACATCGAGATGCCCTCCGAGGATGAGGCGCTCGAACCGGATGTGATCGATGCGCTGGCCCGCTGGGTCGATCAAGGGGCAACTTGGCCTGAGGACGAGCCGCTGCTCAAAGTGGCTTCCTCGAAGCCACCCTTTGAGGAAGTACGCCAGAGCCACTGGGCATTTCAACCCCTGCCGACAAACCCGCCACCAGCCGAAGGCGAAACAGCGGCCCTCTCCAGTCCGGTCGATTCGTTTATTCTTGCGCGGCTAAAGTCTGCTGGCCTCTCTCCTGTTGGGCCTGCCGATCGCCGCACGTTGATCCGGCGCGCGACCATGGACCTGATCGGACTGCCGCCCACGCAGGAGGAGGTCGAGGCTTTTGTTGCGGACGATTCACCCGATGCCTACCGGCAACTGATCGATCGTTTGCTCGCCCGACCCGGATATGGAGAACATTGGAGTCGACACTGGTTGGATCTGGTGCGATATGCTGATACCGCAGGAGATGCCTCCGACTATCCCGTGCCCGAAGCGTATCGCTACCGCAACTACGTGATCGACGCATTCAATCGGGATCTGCCGTACGATGCATTCATTCGCGAGCAGATTGCGGGTGATCTGCTCCCGTTCTCCGACGACGATGAGCGGTGGCGGCAGGTGGTTGCCACCGGCTATCTTGCGATGGCGCGCCGGATCGGTGTGAGTCCCCACGAAAAAAAACATGTCATGCTCGAAGATGCAATCGACAACCTCGGCAAAACATTTTTGGGCTTAACGCTCGGTTGTGCCCGCTGCCACGATCATAAAATCGATCCAGTGTCGACAAAAGACTACTATGCGATCTACGGTATTTTGGACAGTTCCATCTTTCCACATGCAGGTGCCGAGCACAAACAGCGGCGAGAAAACTTTGTCTATCGCCTCTCTCCGGACAAGGTTGCAACATTTCTTGCTCCCTACCGGGAAAAGTTGGACCCGATCCAAAAGAAGTTTGATGCCGCCAGCGCACGAAGAAAAGAACTCCGGGATCAGCCCGGAACAGAGGCCGAACAGAAGAAACTGGACAAACTGCGGATTGTGTATTGGAATGAGTACAAAAAACTCGTCGTCACCATTCCCGCCATGGAGACGGCGTACGCCATTTCTGAAGGAAAGCCGCACGATGCCAAACTGCAGCAAAGTGGAGATCCAAACCAGAAGCGAGAAAAAGTCCCACGGGGGTTTTTAGAAGTTTTGGGTGGACAGCAGTTGCCGAAAGGACATCCGCAAAGCGGCCGTCGCGAACTGGGGGAGTGGATTGCAGATGCCGAAAATCCGCTGACAGCGCGGGTGATGGTCAATCGCATCTGGCAGCACCACTTCTCGCGCGGGTTGGTTGCCAGTACCAGTGATTTCGGCATCCTCGGTCAGGCACCCACCCATCCGGAGTTGCTCGATTATCTGGCCCGCTATTTCATCGACCACGGTTGGTCGATCAAGGCGATGCATCGGTTGATCATGCTCTCAGACACTTATCAGCTTTCGGGGAGTTCGACGGCTGAAAATCTTGCATCCGATCCGGAAAACCTTCTGCTCTGGCGGGCCAATCGTCGCCGCCTCTCTGCAGAACAGTATCGCGATTCTGTCTTGATGCTCAGCGGTATGCTCGATCGGACGCCCGGGCAACGGCATCCCTTTCCGCATCAGGACACGTTTCGCTATCGGCAGCACGACCCCTTTCAGGAAGATTATCCGACCAACAAGAGAAGCATCTATGTGCTGCAACAGAGACTGCGAAAGGTTCCTTTTCTCGACCTGTTCGATGGGCCGGACGGGAATCTTGCTTTGGCTGAACGTCGCGCAACAAGCACGCCGCTCCAGTCTCTCTATTTGATGAACTCACCCTTTATCCACGAACAGAGTCAGGCAATCGCAAATCGTCTCTCACAGCATGAGGAGGGGAACGAAGACTGGATTGCAACGGCCTATGGCGAGATTTTTGGCCGCCCCCCTACGGAAGAGGAGATTTTGCGTTCCAAAGAATTTTTGGAAACGACAGGAGAGCAGATCGGCCAAGTCGATCCCGACCGTCCCTCTGTAGCGGAGCAGGCACGTGCGGCCCATGTCCGCAGTATGCTCAGCAGTAACGCATTTTTGTACATCGATTGAGAGACCATTTAAAATGCCCACTTCCCGCCGATGCATGATCCGTTCCCTGGCAGCCGGAGGACTTCTGCTTCCGGGCATGCTCCAGGAAATGCTTGCGGGCGAATCGTCCGGCTCCAAGGTCGGCAATAGCCTTGCCGCGAAAGCGCCGCACTTCGCCCCGCGTGCCAAACGGGTTATTTTTCTCTTCATGACCGGGGGCGTCTCGCACGTCGATACGTTCGATCACAAGCCGATACTCAATGCGCGGCACAATCAAAAACACACAAATGGAGATGTCCTTAAAGGGGCAGACTGGAAATTCTCCCGCTACGGCGAATGTGGCATGGAGGTGAGCGACTTGTTTCCGGAAATCGGGAGCGTTTCCGATGAAATCAGTCTCATCCGATCGATGAAGGGAGATAACGGCGATCACTTCGGGGCAACCATTGGAATCCATACAGGATCGACCACATTCAACCGCCCGAGTATCGGGTCGTGGGTGAGTTATGGTCTTGGAACGGAGAATCGCAACCTTCCCTCGTTTATGGTGATCTCCCAGGGATTGCCGTACGCCGGGGGGCAAGTCTGGGGTTCAGATTTTCTGCCGGTAGTCCATCAGGGGACGCGGATCGTTCCGGGCAAAGAACCGATTGCCAACATGCGTCGTCGCAGCATATCGAGCGATTTGCAGCAAACCGAACTGGACATGCTCGGATATTTTAATCGCCAGCATCTTGTGGGCCGCGAAGTCGATTCGAATCTCGCTTCGAGAATCGCGTCGTATGAAACAGCGTTTGGGATGCAGACCGAAGCGCCCGAGGCCTTTGACCTTACCTCGGAATCGGCCGAGACACATGCACTCTACGGCCTTGAGCCGGGTTCTCGCGATTCTTTTGCGTGGCAATGTCTCATTGCCCGCAGGCTCGCCGAGCGAGGCGTGCGGTTTATTGAATTGATCGATTCCGATTCGAGTTCCGCCCGGAACTGGGATACGCACGGCAAAATGTCCCGCTACAACAAACTTGCCCGTAACGTCGATCGTCCGATCGCCGGACTGATCAAAGATCTCAAGCGCTTAGGGATGCTCGACGATACGCTTGTGGTCTGGACCACCGAATTCGGTCGCAACCCGTTTGCCACATTTGCCGGTGCGCTCGGACGCGGACACCACGCAAAAGCCTATTGCTCCTGGATTGCGGGCGGCGGAATTCGGGGGGGCACGGTGTATGGAGCGAGTGACGAGTTGGGCGATCAGGTGGCCGAAAAACCGGTTGCCGTCCACGATCTGCAGGCGACGATTCTGTACCAACTGGGTCTGGAACACAAGAAACTTACCTACCGCCATGCGGGTCGTGACTATCGTCTTACCGATCTCTACGGCCAGGTGCTGCACGAGATTCTCGCCTAACCTTGGCGCACAGGGGACCTTGGCGCGCGGGAGGCATTGGGCCGCGGCCGCAGTCGGGCCGATCTTTTATGAAACCGAGGTTTGCCGTAGAGTTATACTTCTGTGCCCGTGCGAGCGTTCCAACACAGGGCGCGGGCTGGCCGCACGGCGGCATCGACGCAGAGAAAAAATGAAAGACGAAGACGAAAAGTACCAAAGAGAGAAATCGATGAGTCCATTTGAAGTGAACGATACGGTGGGAGATCTGGTGGCCCGTTGTCCGGTGCTCTCTCGGGTGTTCGATGAAGTCGGTGTCGACTATTG
>PVBE010797870.1_pt1 | contig 12554 bp, 9 predicted proteins | sample 1631181 | NCBI WGS metagenome assembly PVBE01 (sample SAMN08397723, study PRJNA350692) | Marine metagenome, whole genome shotgun sequencing project. | isolation source: water | place: Pacific Ocean | collected 2012-04 | reverse complement strand
TCGGCATCATGGCAATTGAAACAGTTGTTGTTCACACCGTGGTCCAACACGATGTTCCGATGCCGGGAAATATTTCGGGGGACCATCTTCGTATTCTCGAAGAGGGCGTGGCACTCCATGCACTTCATATCAAAAGTCGCAACTTTGATGGTTGCAGGATCATGCATGGCAACGCGAATCGGGCGCGGCCCAAGGCGCGACCGATCCACGTTGACCGATTCGGGAATAGGATCACTCAACTGAATCGGTGCCCAGAGGAACAGGCCGGCAAGTATCAGCAGCACAGCCGAGATGCCCCATCCAATCACGTTTTCAAGCAATTGATCCCGCATGAGTTGGTTCCCAATAGAGGGAAAGAGTCAGATCAGAAGCACAGTTGAACCTGAGAGCGAATGAGCCACTGGCCATCGCCAGCATCCGGCGTCCATCCGGTCAGGTTGGTTCCGCCGTTGCCGACGGCCCCGGGGGCCTGAACAAGATAGAAGTACTCGCTGGGAAGTTCATTGAAGGAGTAACCCACGTCGGTCGTCCATTTGAGACGCTGGCCGTACCAGTACACGTTGACGCCGAACTGCAGCACACTCAGATCATCCGAGCCTGCATACATCGAGTCGGCCCATTCGTACCGGGCAAAAGCCTGCACGTCGTCGGCAAGGAAGAATCCGCCCTGCAAATTGAAGCCCCAGACCGTGTCCCGCTCACGACCGCCGTAACCGGCGGCTATGTTGGGATCCTCTGAAAGGTTGGCCATCACAACAGCGGCTGCGAGCGAACCGCCGTCGAAGTTGGCGGTCGCATCCGCGGTCCAGCGAAGATCCGTTTGTTGGCCAGATCCGCCGAGTGCAGTAAGCCCCTGATCGAGCGTGGAGTACGCGACGGCGGCGCCGAGCAGGATGGAAGTCTCGCTGGGCGAGAAGGCGGTGTAGTTCTTCACATCGCCCCAACTCCCCTGCATGAGGTAGTCAAGTCTCGCTGCAAAGCCAATGCTGTCCGTTGTCGTGCCGATCGGCCCGATACCGCCAATACCCGTAATGTTCTGGAAGGCCTCAAGAGCGGCAGCCGTGAAACGGATGTTGTCGCCCATGTACTGAGCCTGAAGGCCCTGCGAGCGGCCGATGCCGAGGTAATACTGCATGAGCGTACGGTCGACAGCGAGTTGCTGGTTGTATCCAATCAGCGTCTCCCGCATGAATGGCATCCGGAACTTACCGGCCTTCACAGACCAGCCACCATCGAATGACTTCCCAATCCACGCATCAGCCAGGCCATTGCCGTACTGCGAGTTCCACATGCTCTGAATGAAGTAGGTAATGCTCGGATCAAACGCGTGCCCCTTGAAGATCAAGGCTGTTCGCTGATTCGAGAATCCCCAGAGATCATCTTGAGTCGGATTGATCTGCCCGGTGCTGACCGCTGCGGCACTTGGATTATCTCGGTGATTCCACGCAAAACGGAACTGCATGTTCGCGTTCATCGTGAGCTTGAAGTTTCCATCGGGCGAAGCGATGAAGAATCCGTTGTCGTAGCCGCTGGTCGCGCCGTTGCCCTGCAACGATGCGCGTGTGTCGGCATCTGCGAGCACATCCTGCACGAGCCCACGAATCTGCTCGGCACGTACTTCGCTTAGCCAGTTGTCCGACGTCTCGGCCCGTATGCGGTCGAGATCACCTTGTAGCGAATCAAGCAGCGAGTTGGTTTGCTGCTGCTGCGCTTCGAGTTCGGCGATCTTTAATCGAAGAGCCTCGCCGTCATCCGCCAGCAATCCAGGCGTTACGACGCCTGCAAGTGCCAGCCCAATCATTCTTGATACGTTCATGAATCGCAACTCCTGAGTACCGCTCGATTCGAGCGGCTGGCGACAACATATCCTATATCTAGAGCCAATAATCTCTATTATGGCTCGTCTTTCGGGCACTTTGTCGCATATTTCACAAGCTGATTATTGCGACTGGCTCTCAGTGTTTTTGAAGCCAAAAAGCGATATTTGCTTTCTGACGCTTTTTTACAACCCGTCCATTCGGGGCTTCCGCCCTCCCTACTTCAGCGGCAGTCTTCATAAATATGGAGTTATTACTCCATGTTTCTGCGCCTCCTTTATGAGGAGGCGGGAGGGCCGACAAACCACCAACCAACCTGAACTGCGTCTGCATGACGATGGCCGCGCCTTCTACACAGCATCCGGACACGATCACCGCACATGGACGCATCCCCGCTGACTCGGCAACCGGCTCTTGGGCAGAAGCCCCACCGACCATTCTGCATGGGCGGCTCATGCGAGCCAACTGCATTCAGTGCCACATCGAAAACGAAGTGATCGCCGGTCACTTCATCTCCTCTTCGCACCACCGGGCACATGCCCATCGCTTTCATAAGTCGTTGCGGGCCAGGTGTATAAAGTGACAGACAGCCACTTAAAACTGCGTCGATCACCGAAATCCCTACCATTGATTCGGCTTTTGGGTAGGCAAGCGCGGCTCGTCGTCTTAGCATCCGAAACCGGAGACTCCCCCATGCCTTCGCCTCGCAAACCGGAACACAGCACAAGCGGCGGCCTGAATATCCTCGCTGCTACCGATGGTTCAGCTACCGGCAATGCGGCGGTGGCATGGGCGGTCTCCGTCTTCGGAAGTGCCAACGTATCGCTGCGAGTCGTTCATGTCATTGAACACCGGCGGCATGATGCCGATTCCAACGACCCGATCAATGATGCACTTCGTACCATCGTTGCTGGCGTAGGCGGCGACATGGAGGCTATTGAGACCGCAGTGCTCCCGCACGGGGCAGCATGGGAATCGATCCGAGACAATGCCGAATCGTTTGGCGCAGACCTGCTCGTTCTCGGCGCTCGCGGGCACTCCCCCTTTGAGTGGATGCGGCTAGGTACGACAACCCGCCGACTTATTCGCACCGCGCCCTGCCCGATCCTGACGATTCCACCGTCGCACGCCCTGGACGCAGACGCCCCGATACACGGACTCGTCGGCGTTGACTTCTCTGAAGAATCATCTCGGGCAATCAGCGCGGCCGTCAGGCTTCTAGACGCGACCGGCTGCGGCGGCACACTCACGCTGCTGCATGTCTGCGAAACGCTGCACATGCCCTACGAGGGGATGGGCTACAGCCCTTCCGCCGTAACCGACGAATTGGTGAAGCACCGCAAGGTCGAAGCCGGACACCTGCTCGACGGGCTCGCCGCCGACGCAACTTCCGAAACCATCACGGTCAACACGCGAATCGAGGCTGGGCATGCGGCGACGCTCGTACTTGAAGTCGCCTCGCAACTCGGATGCAGTTTCGTTGCCACAGGGACGCGGGGCAGTCGTCTCATGCATCGCCTGTTCCTCGGAAGTGTGGCCACGCACCTGCTGCAGGCACACTCGATTCCAGTGCTGACAACACGAGATATTCAGCAAGAGCAGCTCGTACCGCTGTCGGCCCACGCTGCTGAGAAGGTCTCGTCTTGAGTCAACCAACTGACATTCCGGATCCCACGACGAAACGGCGACGCCGCCAGATGATCTACGGCTCGACGCCCTCAACCGAAGCGATCATGATTCATGATGGCAGCCGGACCACTTCGCGGTCATCGCCTTGTGTCCGGCGACCATTGACGTACACATTCCCTCTGGGGACTTCCGGGGCCTGAAAGGAGACGCTAGCACACATGTATAGCAAGCAGACCGAAACAGCAATTGCGTCAGCCTCTCGACTCGCCGAAGTCTACGACGGCGGCATCACTCGACTCTCCGCCACCAATATCGCGGACTCCCGAGGACTTCAGCGGCCCTTCGTCGCCAAGATCCTCACCATGCTCTCGCAAGCGGGGCTCGTCTCGGGTGCCCCCGGCCCGGGAGGCGGGTACACCCTGACACGACCGCCGAAGAAAATCCGGCTCTACGACATCTACCGGCTCTTTGAGCGGGAAGACAACTCGGATGCATGTCCCTTTGGGGGAGGCGTTTGTGGCGTCGGTGAACCGTGCCCACTGCACAACAAACTGGTTGAAGTGCAGGATGCCACGGATCGCCTGCTTCATGAAACGACGTTAGAAGCATTCCGGGTTGCATACCAGGAGGATGGGCTCAGGCCAGTCGCCAAAGGCGAACATCCCTCTGGAAAGCGGCAAACGTTCCGCGCAGCAAGCAATCAGCGATAGTGGGTCGCAAGAGAAAGCATCAAAATCCGATCGCTGATCGCAAAGACTGTTAGGCTTGTTGTCAGGAATGCCCACTGCTGATCTCCTTCATATCGGTCTTGCCACGGCCCTCGGCCTGCTTGTCGGTCTGCAACGAGAGTGGGCTGGCCAGCACCCGGCGGGTCGAACCTTCACGCTTATCACGCTCTTTGGAGCGCTGACCGGCCTGCTCTCCCGAGATCTCGGTCAGGTTCCGCTGGCGGGCGGATTTCTTGTGCTGGGAACCTTTGTCATCACCATGCGACTTGGCCCCGCCGCCCGCGGCGGCGTGACATCCATGGTGGCGACCGCGGTGATGTTCTGCGTCGGCGCGATGTGCATGCGAGATCTCGCGGGCGCAGCGGTGGTCGTCACCGGAATCACCACCGTTCTTCTTGAGTGGAAGCACCCACTGCGGCGGATCATTGCCAAGACCAGCAAGGAAGACATGCAGGCCGCAGTCAGGCTGATTCTGATCGGAATGGTGATTCTGCCGGTCCTCCCAAACGAGGCGTGGGGTCCCTATGGCGTACTGAATCCCTTCCGGATCTGGCTGATGGTGGTCCTCATCGTCGGAATCAGTTTGGCCGCATGGGTCACCCAGCGGCTCTTCGGACAGCGTTCCAGCACCGCGGTCGCGGGTTTACTCGGCGGAGTCATCTCCAGCACAGCGACCACGGTCGGAATTGCCAAGCAGTCCAAATTGGGCGACACATCGCCGGGCGCTTCGGCCGCCGTGGTCATGATCGCCTCGACCGTTGTCATCGCCCGGGTGCTCTTTGAGATTCTCGTCGTGGCGAGAGGCATTCTCCCAACCCTGGCACCCCCGCTCTTGGTCGTCTTTGGCTGGCTCGCAATCCTCTCATTTGCATCCTTCTTCATCTATTGCCGCAAGCCGGTCGAGGCAAGCGTCAGCCACGCGCCATCCAACCTCCGCACGGCGGCTATTTTCGGAACGCTGTACGCGGGCGTCCTTCTCGCAGTTGCGGCTGCACGCGAATACGTCGGTGATTCAGGTCTCTACGTTGTGGCTGCACTCTCCGGCCTGACCGACATGGACGCCATCACGCTCTCAACCGCGCAGCTTGTCGAACAAGGCGATATCGAACCCACCATCGGATGGCGGCTCATCATCTCCGGGCTCGTGAGCAACCTTGTCTTCAAGACGATGCTGGTTTCCAGTCTCGGCGGCCGCACCATGCTGCTCCGCGTCCTGCCCTTCATGCTGCTCGCGGGTGCAGGCGGCATTCTGGTCATCATGTTCTGGCCAAACTGAATCTGAGTAGGCCGGGTACTCTGGACCGCCTGTGGTTTTATTAACCCAAGTGCTCCGATGTATCACGTTCTGATCCCCAAACAAGACGATGAGGGATCTCATTCACGCTGCTCGTGGGCGATCTGAAGAGTGGGTGTTCATGGCTCACCTCTCCCCCGATGAACGCAGTCTCACTGTTCGCGCCTCCGTGCGCAACGCTGTGCCGCGAAGGCATCGTCGATGCCGATGGCCAAGTCAATGTCGCGGATCTACTGGGGTTCATCGAGTTCTGCGGAACCGACAATCCCGCGGCCTACTTTGATAGCAACGGCGTCGTCAGTATTGACGACCTGCTTGTTCCGATGGCAGCCTTGGGTCCCTGCGTCTGATCTGCGCAAACTCGCCGGGCTGAGACCACTGGTGGTCTCAACCCGGCGCTGAAGGAAGAAGGCTTATTGTCAGGCACGGGTCAGCCAGTGCCACACCCGAATTCGGCAAGCATGCCGAGAAGGTCATCGATGACGTAGGGGTTTCCGAAACCGCCGAGTAGTTGCAAAGCGTCATCAATGTCGGTGTCGCCATCACCGTCCAGATCCCACAAGCACGACGATGCGCACTCATCCGGGACCCCGTCTCCATCGTCGTCGCTGCTTGTTCCAGCAGCGATATCACAATGGTCCGCCACACCGTTGCCGTTGCAATCGAGCGTGCTGGACCAGGCGAATGTTCGGCTTGCAGTGTCCTGCCAAGTTTGGTCGGACGTATCACGCCCTTGGAATAAGGCTTCGACCATGACCTCGGAACTCATTCCAAGCACCGTAAGTCTGGCGATACGAACGCCGTATGTGGTCTCGCAATCCTGGGTGAGGAAAGGCTGTGCCTCGCCCTGCTCATGAATGGGGAGCACGTACCAAGTTCCGTTTCCGGCCGAGACCGCGCCGCCACTCTCAAAGTTGCTCCAGTCAATACCGATATCTCCGAGATTATTCTGGTCAAACGGGGCACCCGTGCTGTCGAGCGAGCCGATCGTGACACGCGAGTCCCACTCGAGGCTCGGCTCGAAGTCGTAGAAGGCTGGATTGACATCCTGTGATGTTGGGCCGCCTACAGCGCTCTGCCAGAATCCCTCACTGCTCGTGATTGTCTTCTGCTGGACCGAGTTGCCAGCGACGGCATCCAACCGCTCGCCGGGGCCGAGAACGGCGTACACATCCACCGTCCAATTCTCGCCGATGTCATCCACGAGGTTTTCGCCGACGATGGCGTACTCGATGCCGGAGAACCCGGAGTTGCTGCACGGATTGTCGCCGCAGTCGGTTCCTTCACCAAGCCACGTTCCGCCGCAATCGGCCTCTGTCTTCACAGAACACACGCCAACATTGCAGCAGGCGCCTTCCGCCGCTACTGCGCAGGGATCGCCTGAGCATGTCGTACCGGAGCCAAGCCATGTACCGCCACCGCCTTCGCAGTCTCCCTGCGTTTCGATCGAGCAGGATGTACCTGTGCAGCAACCTCCGGTGGGATCACAGGGCGAGCCCGAGCAGTCTGAGCCATCGCCCAGCCACGTCCCGCCTGCGATTTGGCAATCCATTTGTGTGCCTACTGAGCACGATGACCCGACGCAGCAGCCGCCGGTCGGATCCGGCGGCCCGCAGTCGAGGCATCCGAGAATCGAATTCCGATACGACGCAATGTCGTTGATTGAGTTGTTTGAGAAGTCGTTTGAACACGTGATGTAGGGATTCATCGTGTTGCTCGTGCAATTGCAATGGTCAGCCCCCCAATTGTGTCCCATCTCATGCGCTGAAAGATCGGTCGCACATCCGAACGATCCGCAACAATCGGACTCCACGACGCTGTATGCATAACTCGTGCACACGGCGCTCATCCAAGCAATACCGATGGTGCTACCGGAATCGCTTGCGCCGGTGAACAATTGCACCATGTCTCGCTGAATGCTGCCCTGGTTCCACTCCCATTCATCCTGCAATTGATACAGACGATTCTCCATACTATTTCCGGAGTAGGGATCGCTGGAACTGCTTCGGACGATGATCGTCCCAATGGCGTGGCTGATATCAACCTCCGCTTCGTATTGCAGATTGACCGTTGCAACGACCGCATTGATCCGATCTTCGACGGCGGAGACGCTTCCATAGTCCTGATAGAACTCATAGTCGGCGTCGCACGCCAATTCGGTCGTGCAGATAGTGGTTCCTCTCTGACCGCCCCAATCATTACGCGACTTGGCGCCACCAACCTGTCCGATGGAATGCGCGGCTGAATCGGTACCACACCATCCCTCGGGAGAGATGATCGCTTCTTGGGGATACACCGCATAGTCGCCAGGTGCTGCGCCAGCGACGCGGCCGGAGATGTCTTCGATCCACCATCGGGTGTCCGAATCGAGCTGAAGCCCGACCCTCAGGCCACCATCCAACATCGAACCAATGGCACGGCTCTGCGGCTCATTGACGACCGAACCTCGCCACGTGTTGACTTGTCCGGATGGATGCTGCACAAGCGTGCCGCGTCCATCAGCCACCAGCACCTTGTAGTCAGATGATCGGACCGACCAACGCTCAAGTTCAACTGTCATCTCGATGCCATCGAGGATCACATGAAACTGCAGTTCGTCGCTGCTCGAATGCAGCACATCGATCTGCTGCACATCAACCCATCGCAGGTCGAGCATGGACTCGATATCTCCGAGGTTGGGTGCTGCTGTAGCAGCAGCCGCGCATCCAGTCATGGCAAAGGCGGTGATGACGCGGCGAGGCGTCCCGGCGTGACGTTCGTGGTTCACGCTTCTCTCCTCCAAGTTGTCCTGAGCAACGCTTCCGCGAGCCCATCCACACACCGCCAGAGCGGTCCTCCACCACGCAGGCACGTCCCGGAGTTCAACGACACTGATTCCAGGGCAGTTTCCAGGGCAAGGTTCACGCAAAGCGACCAAGCAGCATCCTGCCGCAACCAGCCACTCCACAAGAGGCCGCAGCGGCGGCCCCTGATACAGGTGGCTTCGCAAGCCCGCCGTCCCGGTTGCCACAACCCGCCCGAAATCCAGAACTCCCCCTCAACACCCCCCTCACAAAGCAACCAAGCAATGACCGTCGGCCGCCCTATCTCGTTGTGCCACAGCCACTTAATAAACTCGCAAGCCGTCGAGTCGTTCTGACGCAAGTCTATAAAGTGATCGGTGGTATTTCTTGGCTTCAGAAATCGAAGCTCAGCCCTGCGTATGCCTTGAGGTCATTGGCACTCGAGTTGCCTGTTGGCTGCGAATCGTAGATGTTTCGCAGCCCGATATTGAGCGCCCACGGCGTATCGGTCCCGAGCTTCATCTTCCAGTCCACCGAGATCGTGGCCAGGTAGTTGTCCCAGTCCATGGGTTCCGGTGCAAGGGACGCCCCGCCGGTGAGCGTTTGGCACTCATCAATCTTCCAATCGGTGCTCAGTTCAAAGAGCAATTGCGGATCGACTTGATCTCCGTTGTAGCGCCAGGTCGCACCAAGGCCGCCCTTCAGCGTCAGCGTAAGGTCCTCCTGATCGAACAGTTTGTACCCAACGCCTCCATAGGGGCTCACGCGGTGTTCCCAGTCCTCAAACTGGTCATATTGCCATGTCCCCTGCACAAAGTAGAGCCAATGGCTCTCTGCAATGAACCACTGTTGGTCGGCTTTGACAAGGATGTCGTTGTCAGACGTGTCACCGTTCGATTGATTCCAATACCAGGATGCCGTGATATCAAACTGCTCGGTCTCAAGCTTTCGATGGGCCTCGGCGGCAAATCGGATGTTATAGCTGCTCGTTGTCGTCTTGCTTCCCGTCGCCGCCAATGACACAGAACCTTTCCAAGGGCTCTTCGGCTCCGGTTCAATAGCGGCCTCGGCGTCATCGCCGCTCGCTGGTGCGGGGTCCTCGTTGGTGACCTTGGATGCATCAGAGGTGCTGGATGTACTGGCAGACTTCGACTCGTCAACAACGAATGATCTCGGAACCGTCACATTCCCAAGAACCGCATGGTGAATGACACATGCGTCACCCGACTCGGAGACGAGTTCACCACTCAAGCGATCACCGCCTGGGAAAACAATCTGAACCTGCTCGCCGGCCGAAGCAGAGGCCACGATCAACGCCACGGTTGCCGACATCATATTTCGAATCCTCTGCACGCCACTTCCTTCCTCTAGAAACTCAGCACAACACCAGCCCATGCCTTGAAGTCATTGTGAGTGGCTCCCGGCGACGGCGTCGAATCGTAAGTATTGCGAACGCCAATGCTGAGCGCCAGCGGCGATTCTTCTCCAAGTTTGATCTTCCAATCACATTGGAGCGTCGCCAAGAAGTTCGATGAATCGTCAACGTCTGGCGCGATCGAACTGTAGGCCTGCAGCGACTGGCGATCATCAATCGTCCACGAAGTCGTGACTTCAAAGAGCGTCTGAGGCCGAATGAGTCCGGCATCTTGCTCCCACGTCATGCCGCCACCGGCCTTGAGCGTAAGCGCGAGATCATCTTCGTCAATCAGCCGATAGCCCAGACCGCCGTACGGGCTCAGTCTGTGCGCCCATGACTCGAACTGATCGTACTGATACGTGGATTGCGCAAAGACTTCCCAGCGTGAGTCTTCACTGAACCAATTCTGCAGCCCTCGAGCAAGCAGATCGTTGTCTGTCACGATCCCATCGGCCGAGTTTAGATAGTAGGACACGCTGAAATCCGTCCTGCTCGTCGGCGCAGTTCGCTGAAGGGAGCCGCTCAGCCGCAGGTTGTAGGTAGAGGTCGTCGTGTCACTCGCCGTCACAGCCGCCCCGACCGAGCCAGTCCACGGCGCTGAGAGGGCGGGCGGTGGCGGAGCGGCCGGTTCAATTACCGAAGGCATGCCAGCCACATCGGAGCGGCCAGCACCGTCGACGATTGGAACCGGGATCGGGGTGGAACGTTTGTCGGCCGTATCACTGGTTGCAACAGCCTCGTTCGGGGATTGGGTGTCCGGGGGTGTTACTTCCGGGGGTGTTTGGATCGAGGCGACCGACTCAATGTCACTGAAGGGAATACGCATCTCCCCGAAGATGGGATGTTGGAGGATCATGATGCCTTGATCGACGCCAACGACTTCGGCGAGAAGTTCATCGCCGCGATACAGCGTGATAAGTTGCTCTGCGGAGCTTGGCGCTCCAACCAGCGGCCCGATGGCCCCTATCCACGCAATCATCATGGGTTGCAGGGTACTGCGGGGCGGCTCTGCGAGGGGGAAGATCTTACCTCTGTGCCCTCAAGAATCGCCGGTCTTCTCCACCCTCACGCCAACCGCGGGTTCGGAGGCATCCAACTGTGTGAGTATCTCGAGTTCATCATCGAGTTGGGAATCCGCACCAATTGGCATCGGATTGTATCGCTGAATGGTTCGAATGAGCACGGGTGTAAGAATGGAGAACAGCACAACCACTGCAAATGCGGCGGCACCGGTGATGACAAATGTCCCCACACGGTGGATTCCCCCATCGCTCTCTGCGTAGGCGCCGATACGGCTGGTCGCAAAGCCGAGGAGTCCGATGGCCAGCAATACGGAGCCCTGCCAGGTCGCTTGCTGCCGCCGGGGGGCCAGGCGTGTGATGAGTGCCATATAGACGGGCGATATAAGTATTTCACCGATGCTCATCAGGGCATAGGCACCGACAAAGACCCCGAGCCCGATGACAGGCGCTGCGGTGACACCAGAGGGAATCTCCATGGCCAGCCAGCCAAGCGTGACGACTGCGGCGCACGAGAGGAGCCCGCCGAGAACCATCTGCAGCACAGAGTGCGGGAACTTGCCGCGTCTGGCGAGCCAGGTCAGCAGCAGTGCCAGCAGCGGTGTCGCCAGAACGATGATGGCCGGTTCAATCGAGTTCATGGATGCCGCTGGAATCGTCCAGCCAAGCACCTCCCGGTCGACGTATGCGTTTCCAATCAGTTCACTCGTTGCGCTTCCAGCGAACACACCGTAGGCGAGTGCCCAGACCATGAAGAGCAGGAAGATGATGCTGAGCATTGTCATGTTGACCCGAAGCCTGTGGTGATCCTCCGCGATCGGGTCGGGCGGTTCGGGTACGCCATCTATCTCATACCCGGGCCTTCCACGCTCGGTGTGGGGCACCAGTGGTCGCGCGAAGACGAGTACGACGAGGGCAAGCGTCATGCCAAGTCCCGCCCAGAGAAACGCCCAGTCAAAGCCCCAGCGAACCTGAATGATGCCAGCGACGAGCGGCCCAATCATTCCACCGATGTTAATCATCATGTAGTAATACTTGAATGCGCGATCGCGGCGCATTCGGTTTTGGCCGTAGAACGAACTGACCAAGCAGGGCATCGCTGGCTTGAGCAGGCCGGTTCCAATGGCAATCAGCCACAGCGCAGCCCAGAAGGTCGTCAGGTTCGTGTGGTCACCGAAGAACAGGGTGGCATGTCCAGAGACGATGACCATTGCCCCAAGGACAACAGCGCGGTAATGCCCGACGAATCGGTCGCCAAGAAACCCGAAGATGACGGGCAACCCGAAGGCCATCAAGGTGTAGTCGCCGGAGATCTCAATCGCATCGGAGTTTGTAAGACCAAGGCCACCGTCCTTGGTGGATGCAATCGCGAAGAGTGCGATCAGGGCGACGATGCTGTAATAACTGGCGCGTTCCCAGAGTTCGGCAAAGGCCACCAGCGTGACGCCGAGAAAGTGGCCGCGGCGAACATTGAGATCGGCCACGTCGGGCGGTTGAGCACTCGCATCAGCCACGCATCGCTCCCTTCACTGCCTCGAACAGAATGAGCACTACTGCCACAGCGGGGCTGACAAGCACCAAACTTCGCACACTCAAGGCCAAGGCACCATGCCAGCATCGGAGCGAACCTATCTCCAGCATACAGGCCCCGGGAACTCCGGCGGCAACGACGAGCCATGCCCAGGAAGGAACCTGCTGATAGTCGTAAGACCAGGCCGTCAAGGTGATGACCGCAAGTACACCTCCGAGCACAGCGCCGCCGATAGGCAGGCCGACTTCAGGGCTCGGGCTGATCAGTCGAATGAGCCAAACTGCAGCAAGTGATCCAGACACAGCTCCGGCCATGAGCGACAGGGTCATTTGGCTC
>PVBE010728558.1_pt1 | contig 12554 bp, 6 predicted proteins | sample 1631181 | NCBI WGS metagenome assembly PVBE01 (sample SAMN08397723, study PRJNA350692) | Marine metagenome, whole genome shotgun sequencing project. | isolation source: water | place: Pacific Ocean | collected 2012-04 | reverse complement strand
TCTCACCCACTGCAGCACACCATCACTGCCACCTTGGTCATCAATGGCGATGCCGATCCCTCCAACAACACAACCTCAACCATCGTGCTGGGACCTCAACCGATCACAACCTTACCGTGGACAGAGACATTTGACGGTCTTGGGTGGAACGGATTCGGCGACGGCTCCAGTGTCCCGCCCCCCTGTTGGACAAATGTCCAAGGAGAGAACAACAGCGGAATCGGCAGCGACTGGCTGTTTCGAATCGGTGCCACTACGACCCCCAGCACAGGGCCATCCATGGGTTTCAGCGGCGGCGCCTCTGACTTCTACGCATTCTGTGAGGACACTGGATCCGACCATAACGCCGTCGAGCTGCTGACACCTTTCATCGATCTCAATGGTATCGCAGGGGCGGAATTCTCGTTCTGGGCGCATTCGGTCAACGCCCTCGGGTTCGGGATTGGCGAAAATCAACTTCATGTAGACCTTGTGCTCTACCCTACGGGGCAGGTCATCAACGACATCTATCCTCCCATCGGTCATACACCCGGAGGCTGGAGCAAAATCAGCATCAACCTCAATACCTGGGTTGGGAACCTGCTTCGGATTCGATTCCGCGCTGAGATGGATGGGGGTGTGAGCATGGATACCCATGACATCGCCATTGATGGCGTCGAGGTCGACTACAGTCAAGGCGTTGATCTCAGACTCGACAGCATCGATTCACCAATCGCAGGTCCCCAACTCACATGCAACAGCGGCGCACCTGTCAAGGTAACAGTCAGCAACCTTGGCCCGGCCGACGTCGGATTGGGGACGCCTCTGCCGCTCTCCTACTCCTTTACCAATGGCAGCGGTCCCCCGATCACAGTCAATGAGACTCTGATGCTTTCAACACCACTGTTGGCAGGTTCGACTCTCTCCTACACGTTCAGTACGCCGCTCTCGGTAGCTCCCACAACCACCGTTGCATTGACCGCGTCCGTCACGCTGCCCTGGGACTCAAACCCGTCCAATGACACACTCTTCGGCTACCAGTACACCAATGCAGGCGCTCCGCTGACCACGACGTTCCCCGCCATTGAGACCTTTGATCAAATCAACTGGAACGGAAGCGGGTTCGGCACCACCGAGCCCCCCGCCTCCTGTTGGATCAATATCGCTGGAGAAAATAGCTCTGCAATCCACGACGACTGGTATTTTGCCAACGGGTCAGTCGGCGTCAGTTCAACAGGTCCAACAGGCGATCACACGTCTGGATTCGGATCCTACGCGTATGCGAAAGCCGACGCCATCGCGGCGCCTCACACAACAACGCTCATTTCACCGGCATACGATGTCACGCAGCTCACGAATCCGACGGCCTCTTTTTGGATCCACAGCATCAGGGGTTTCGGAGTGGCTGCCGCTCTGCACGTCGATCTTCTCCACGGCGCGACAAACGCACTCCTTGCAGCTGACATCATTGCCCCCGTTGGAGACCTCGGAACAACAGACTGGACACCAATCTTTGCATCCATCGATACTGCGACATATGGCAATGTTGTCCGTCTCCAGTTTCGGCTCGAAGTCCCCGCTGGCGCGTCTCTCCACGATATCGCCATCGACGACCTGACTATTCGCAGCGTTGAAGGCCAATCGGCTGTCATCGGATCTGCAGAGTTTGACATCTCAGGCGCAACGGACGCCTTCGGCTTCGGCGTTCAAACAGGGATCGGTGGACCATTCCAATCAACGCTCAATTCGGGCGCTCCCATGAGCCTCTCTATCGTCGGGCCGACTCAAGCCGGTTGCCTTCTGCTTTCCGGCCCTCTTAACCTCGGCATCCGCACCTATCCCGGCATCGGGCAACTAGATCTCGGCATTCCACCCGTCCTGCCATCACCTCAAGGCGTTACGATTATCGTCGATGGCATTTCTGGAACGTCGCTTCTTGACCTGCTCTTCAACACGGGGCCCTCGGGGGTGCTGTCACTCAACCTCAACGTCAATATCCCGCCTGGTAACACATTTCCACTGCAAGCGATCGTCGCCAGCGGTGCCAGTGGAGTCATCACCCTCACCAACGCCATTGTCTTGACAGTCCAGTGATAGACTACTTGACGGTCTTTCGACACAGGTTCTCCTCGAGACGACGCTAGAACGCTGCATCTGCACCATCGAGAAAGGCCGACTTCCCTGAGACTTCCATGCGGAGCAGCGCCTCAGCTGACGGGAAGTCAGCGGGGCCTTTCAGGAGTCCTGAAGCCTCTGCGAGTCGGGCGACAATCCCCCGCTCAACATGCTCAGATTCCCAATCGTCTCGGACAGGAGACCACATCCACCAGAAGACCGATGGCCTTGGGCGGTGGACTGTCCACCTGAGCAGCCAACTGTCCAGTGCATGTGAATAGAAGCGAGGCGACCGAGGCGACAAGCAGTCGCCTCGATCGAGAGTCCTCGCAGCAATCAGTATCCGATGTTGAGTGTCAGTGCATTGCTGAACTCCACCACGAAGCTCTGCGGATTGATTGTCGCAGCTTGCATTGTCAATGAAGTGGGTGGCCCGCCAGAGGCGATCGTCTCCACAACCTGGCCGTTTGCATCGGCCACAAACCCAGACAGAATCGCGATGAAAGGGATCCCCGGGACAATCGTCCCAGTAGCGAAGGGGCGCGGCAATGCATAGGTTGAGATAACGACAAAAACACTGTTGTTAGACGCGGCACCGGATATCACGGCAGAGGCGACACCCCCCGGGAGGTTGAGGTCATCGCCGCAGATCGTGAAGTTCAGGTTACCTGGCCCTGCATGACCCAGACTCGGCTGGCAGGTCTCGCACTCGTCTGGAATAAGATTGCCGTTGACGTCAAGGCTGGTCTGATTGGTGAGGATGTCCACAAGGTCATTGACACCGTTTTGATTGCAATCGTCCTCGTACACCGAGACAAAATGCGCGAAATCGACCTGATCAACGTCGCCGTCCTGATCAATGTCAAACACAGCTTCAGCATCGTCGGGTGCATAGGTGGTCGTCAAAGACCCTGCTTCAGCGGCGAGGAATCCCTGGAGATCGGAGTAGTCCACGTCGTTGTCGCCATCGGAATCGAATTCTGCACGACCGAGCGAATCGAGGAAGGCTACGACCTTGTCCTGATCACCCGAAGACAGTGCAAAGAACGCCTGCGCCGAGGGCTGAGCCTCACTCAACAGAGCGTCGTGAAGCGAGATGACACCTCCCGCACCGCTGATTCGATCGGCGAAGGTCCCACCGGCGACGCGACCGTCATGCCACATCGGGTCACGTACGCGTACACCCCAAAGAGAGGGAGTCCGCAACTCGCGTTGAGTGGCGCCACCCTGTTCGATGAAGTCTGCGGTCTGCCCCATGTCATGCAGTAGAAAATCGGAATAGGGATGGATGACCTGGCCTGACAGAGAGGCTTCAAGACCTGGCGCACTAATGGTTGTGTACTGCGGAGTGTGGCAAGCAGCGCATCCGATGTTTGCAAAGATGGTCTCGCCGCTCATTCCACTGCGCGGTGTCTGAGGTGGCGCCGCAAGATAGCGCTGAAAACTGGTCACTCGATCAATGAAGTGAAGACCATTTGCATCGGGGCCATCCTCGGGATCTGCAACGGCGTCGCACGACGCAAGCAGAGTCATATTTCCGTTCGGCGCATTCTCCTGACCAACCAGGCGATTGGTGAGACCCAGTTCATTGAGTGACGCGTCGCCAGAAAACGTCAAGACGGTCGCAACCTGTGCCTTCCAGCCAAATCGCCCTACGCGCAACGGGCCGTTAGGATCCTCAAGCACACCGACCATGTGCACCTTTCCGCTGACGCCTGACGTACCGACATTGGCCGAGATATCGGCGTCGTCAATGGCTTCCACAAGACCTGCGCCGAGCGCTGAATTTGTCACTCGCTTCGCAGTCACATTGGCAATAGTGGGGACGATTTCAGCACAGGCGACTGAGATCGACTGTGACTGCTGAAGGGATCCGCCGAGATTCGCCAGTGGATCAAAGAGACCTGTCTTCCCAGAGACCAGACCAAAACGAGTCACCGTCACCGTTCCAGACCCACCTGTCGGGTTATTGTGGCAGGTACCGCAGCTATTTTGGTTGAAGATCGGTCCAAGCCCTTCGGCTGGAGTAAACACATGATTGAAATCTACCTTGCCTGCATCAAACGCAGCGAGCTGGGACGGCGTAAGGCCATTGAGCGGTGCACCCATCTTTGGCTGCGGAGTTACTTGAGAGAAGACAGGTATCGGTGCAAACAGGAGAATCAACACTAATCCTAAGACGGAATTTATTTGTCCACTTGGTGTCATGAGCTACCTCACATGAAGGTCAAAGTTGTTGGCAGCGCCACATATAGATGCAACAGTGGCGCAATAAAGGTACGCGTCCCAGCGCTTATCTGTCTTAAAGGTCGTTATTGCCGAAGGTCATCCTACGGCAGGAATATGAGTCGAACTCCGTTTGTGAACCCAAGGCCAAACGGCAATGATGAAGCAAGCTGTGCCGCTTGCAGATAGAAAATCTGCACGCCGCCACCGCCTGGGATGGCAGGTATGCCCCATTCACCCAACCCGTCAGTCACGAAGGGCAACAGGAGGAATGGGCTGCCGTTGATCGCGGTTCCATTAAAGACGGGAATGGGAGATAGAGAGGTCGCCGCAATCAGGAACGCCTGCGAATTCGGCTCAGCACTCTTCACCTCAAGCGCGGCTGTCGTGCCGGATGACATGTTGCCGCCGCAAATCGTCAGCGTAGCAGCACCTGGCCCTTGCAAGCCGATGTTCGCCTGACAGTAGGCTGGCGGTGCGCACTGCAGTTCTTCTACAGTAAAAGCATCGATCGCCGCCTCCGTGACGCTATCGTTCGGATTATCAGCAATGCTGAAACGTACCTGCACGGCCGCCGTAGGCGTAATGTAGTCACTCACCTTGAACGTATGTATTGTCCACGCATTGCTCGGTGCTCCTGTGACAGGGTCACTCGCGCCGACGGTTTCAACGGTAACCCATGTGGACCCGTCGCCGGTGACAGACACGTCGAGTGTGTCTGACCCGTTGGAGAAAACCCAGCGCGCATACGACACCGTTGCGTCAACTCCGAGGAGGTTCAACTGAGGCGAAATCAACTGCGTGGGTCCGCCGTCGACGTCTGCAGCGCCGGCACTGCCACCGGGCGCGCCGTTTTGCGTCACATAGCATTTTGTGCTTTGGACACTGGAGTCAGCGTCGACGGAAGGCGCCGCTAGCGCGCCAACGTAGAGCGTCCCTTCAGGCGTTGCGACTTCCCACGAACCGGACGTCAAGGATGGATCATCGATGACTGTCCAGCCGGTCACCGTTCCTTCAAAATGTTCATCAAGCGTGATGTTTGTGCCGGTTGCTGCCACACCGCCATAGGCGTTTGCTGGAGCAGTCGGTGGGTCTGACGCTTGTGCGCCTGTCGCCGATTGTGCCGTTATGTAAAACTCCATTCTATCGAGGCAGTTTGGCATGGCGGCAAGGGTGCCGCGGAATTGTCCGCCTCCAATGGAAGTCATCGATGAAGCGGAATAGGTGCCGCCAACTGCACGCTGGTGCAATTGAACCGATGAAGGGTCAACACTGCTGCTTGTACCGACGATGGCCACGTCAACAATGGTCGCCTGCCCCGGATTCATGTAATACGGAAGGCCGCTTGGATAGGAAAAAATGAGCCCGGTCGGGGGCTGATTTATCCACACAGTTGTGCCGATGGAGCGGCCGACGACCATGTCTTTCCATCCGTCGCCATTGATATCGAAGACAGCAATGTCGTGTGTACCTCGCAGTAGCGATGTCGGGATGCCACACACTTCACCAGACAACGTCTCTTCCTGCAATGTGACCGATGGAGCGTTGCCGAGGTTTCGATAGATGTGCGTCCTACGCGATGTCCCTGAGATGTCCACATCAACATCAGTGATAATGACATCGTTCCAGCCGTCATTATTGAGATCGACAATGAGGTTATTGCCGCCGAATCCATCATCGGCACCACCACCGACAAAACTGAATGTCTGAGACGGAGCAAAGGTCGCGAAGCCATTGGCATCGTTGCCTGTATTCAGGCGATAACGATCGTCTCCGTCATCGGTCACAACGAGGTCAGGCATATTGTCATTGTTGAGGTCGCCGACGGCAATGTGATACGGAGCAGAATTGTGAACAACTTCATAGGTTGAGAAATAGCCCTGCGATGTTCCGTCGTTGTAGCTGATCGAGACTCCTTGCGGGCTGTTGAGGGCGTCGTCCTTCAGGATGTCCAACTTGCCGTCACCGTTCATGTCCTCAATCGCAGTGGCCATGGCGAACGATGACTCGAGCATGGTGGCGGTCATCCGCGCACTCGACTCATCCGTGAAATAGCCGTTGCCGTCATTGATCCAAAGGCGATCATTGAGGTCGATCGTTCGGGTACCACCCTGTTGATAGTCGCCGAGATACAGATCGATATCACCATCGCCATCGATGTCGCCGGGTGAAACAGAACAGAAGCGCGGCTCATCGGGCATGGTCGGTACGCGGTTTTCGTCATCAAAGTGCAGCCCCCGCCAATTGCCACCGGCGTCGTTGCCCAGGTTGATGTAGATACGCGGGTGCGAAATGTACTTGGGCTGAGATCCGCTGAGCGTGACAGCTGTCACAACATCAAGCCAACCGTCACCATTGAGATCGGCAATGGCAACGTCGCGGTCATTTGTACTGTCCAGAAAACCCTGGCTGCCGGACACGGACGACGAACTCGCCAAGGTGGATGAGCGATCCGTCAAAACACCGTTCTCATTCATGAAGAGGACGTTGGGGAATCGACCGGTTGTTGTCCAGGGCTGTTTCCGAACGCAGATGAGATCGATATCTCCGTCCTGGTCGAGATCGGCCCACGCATAGTCCTTCTCCTGTGTGTCGCCGGCACCCAGTGTTGCGGACGCAACCATGCGTGCACTAGTTTGCTCGTCGAAGTCAACCCACTGTCCAGAGGCACTGCAAACAAAAATCGAAACGACAAAAAACGCGGTCAAGATATGACGAATAGCGAGCACAGGCAGACTCCGACAAATAAACTTAAGCGGCAACAAATTACCAAGACGGCATCCCCCACCCGACTCTCTACCTGAGGCCACTTTTTAGAAGCACTCATTCAAAGAGAAGTTCTGATATGGAATCGACTTGCAACGAACCTCACCCTACACAACCACTGCCATTTATAAGAAGAGAAAACCCATCTCAATTTGTGATTACCCACAATCAGTGGCGTGATGTAGGATTCGGGAGGTCTGTTAACCCAGAATTTGTCTCCCTGCGCGAGAAATCAAGAAATCATCATGAGCCAAAAATCGAAATCGAAGAACGTAAGTCGGCGAAATTTTGTCAAACTCTCCTCAACTGCCGCCGCCGCAAGCGCACTGGCAGGCCCGCTCAGTGCCATCAATCCGATCATTCAGGCTACTGGCTCCGACATCATCCGTGTCGGCCTGATCGGCTGCGGCGGACGCGGAACCGGTGCGGCTACGAACGCGCTGCAATCTGCTGAGGGCATCGAGATTGTTGCCCTGGCCGATGTCTTTGAAAACAAGGTTGCCACCGCACGTGGACGCCTTGAGAAATCAAAGCATGGGGCCTCTGTCAAGGTCACGGACAAGTCGTGCTACACCGGCATCGATTCCTACAAGAAACTGATCGACAACCAATCCGTAGACCTCGTGATTCACACAACATCGCCAGCCTTCCGAGCCACTCACCTCGAACGCGCCGTGGCTGCCGGCAAGCACAACTTCATCGAGAAGCCTGGCTGTGTCGATGTGGCCGGCTATCACCGAGTCCTCACTGCAGAAGCGGAAGCCAAAAAGAAGAACCTCGCGATCGTTACCGGCACGATGTTTCGTAGATCCAACAACTACGCCGATGCAGTCAACGGAATTCACGACGGTCTGATCGGAGACATCGTCTTCGCTCAGGCCCGCTACTGCTCTGGCGGAATCTGGTACCGCAAGCGCAACAAAAGCATGACTGACATGGAGTACCAACTCAACAACTGGTACCACTTTGTCTGGCTCTCCGGCGATCAAATCGTCGAGCAGGCTGTACACAACATCGACGCCATGAACTGGGTCATGGGAGGCCCACCCGTTCGGGCGTTCGGTTCCGGCGGTCAGCGCAATCGCCCTGACGACAGCGAGATATACGACTCTATGTCCATTGACTTCGAGTACGCAAATGGCGCGACGGTCAGCTTCATGTGTCGTCAGCAACCCGGGAAGAATCAAGTGTCGAATAAAGTTGTAGGCACCAAGGGCGTCGCCCACATCCCTCCGTTTGGCGTCTCCACCATTAAGAGTCACGACGGTGAGAAGCTCCTCCGCTCGAAATACAAGCCGGACGCCTACACCATCGAGCACACCCACCTCATGGCATCCATCCGCGCCGGCAATCCCATCATCGAGGCCACCGAGATGCTTGACAGCTCTCTGACAGCCGTCATGGGTCGCTTGGCGGCCTATACAGGGCAAGAGGTCACATGGGACTTCCTCACCAAGAAATCCAAACTCAACCTGATGCCCGATGACATCGACAAGGACACAAATGTCGCGTTTGGCGAGCCCGCTCGCCCCGGCAAGACCCGACTCGTCTGACGGATCCGTCAAAGCCTCCCGTCGCGGTCGATCTGGCGAAGTCCAGTTCGACCGCGACTCACATTCTACTGAGTCCGAATGGAAGCCCTTAACAAACAGGCACTTGCATCCACGACAAACGCCCTTGCCCTCTCGCTCGCGTTCTTTGCGAAATATCAATATGAGCTTTATTGGAGTTTCATCAATAACTCAGTGACAATCAGCCTCAGGTTACTGTACCCTCTCCTTGAGAGACATTTGCCATGCCGCGCCGAACGCGGCCACTTTTCAAAAACCCGGAGATACCCAATGCGATTTGCATCCCACGTCGCGCTTTCACTGCTTTGTGCCTGCGCACTGATCGGATCGGCCACTGCCCAATGCACTACGGGCGGCGGGGCGGTCGACCTCACCCTTAATGGAACGATCGGCATCGGCCAGACGATCGCCATCGAGATGCCCTCAACTCTTGACATTAGCCTCATTGACAATGTCGCTCCGGGAAACGCCTTCATCCTGGTGGCGGGTAACGGCATCCTCTGTGGCGCCATCCCCTTGGTATGGGGAGGTTCCATCGATGTGGCCGCACCAGCGATTGTTGCGAACGGCGTCACACCATCCACGATCATCGACTTCATGTGCACCACCGACTTCACCGTTTCGGTGCCGACTAGCTGCACGATGGCAGGGCTAACCGGGCCTTCGTTTCAAGCGATTCACGTCGACCCAGCCGCAGCGCCGTATTTCTTCAATCACACGGGTGCTGCAGAAATCCTCTATTCCAACGCCGCGACCATGACAACCGTCTACGACGCAATGGCTGACGACTCGTCCACTCAGCATATCCTCGGCATGGATCCCTGCTCCGGCTACAATGGCATGTCCATTACCCTCGGCGGGAACGTCTACAGTAGTCTCTTCATTGGATCTAATGGCCAAGTCACTTTTGGCGGTGGATCGACTGACTTCACCCCGACATTAGCTGAGTTCTTCAATGGCTGGGCCAGCGGTTTAGTTGGTGTCGCAACTCTATGGACCGACCTTGCACGTACAGGCGTTCCCGACTCAGTCGTCGTAACTGAAGACTTGGGACTCGGCACAGTCAAGGTTGAGTACAAGAATCAGCAATGGTGGGGCTCTTCGACACCCGCCGGCAACTGGAACTGCACCTTCGGCGCCCTCGGCATTGACACGTTCACCATCGACCTGACTGCTGTTCTGCCCGGCGTTAATGTCACCGACGGAAACCCCATCGTCGGCGTTACCGACGGAGTGGTCAGTGGAACAGGTGACACGTCGTTGGATTATGACGTTGCTCTCGCAGCAGGCGGTGGCACATACATAACACCCGCTGGGAATGCGCCAGAGTCTATCTGCGAGCAGTATCTACAGGCTGGCGGTAGCCCAACTGCACCGCTTGACAACATCGTCCTCTCCTTCTTGGATGTCTCCAGCACATTCGACTGGCTTATCCTCTAAAAATCATTCACTGCCTGCCATTGAATGCGGGCCAATCACAACAAGGAACATAAGAAATGAAGAACACTACACTCATGGCGCTGATCATGGCCATTGCCCTTTTTGGGGCAAGCGCTGCAGCTCAGTTCACTCTACCCACTACGTTTGCCAGCAATAATGGACAGTCTGGCAACCAATTTGACTTGGTCGGACTGAGTTCAGTCATCATCAACGACTTTGATGTCAATGTTGATCCAGGAACCTGGAACTTTGAGGTCTATATCGTCACAGGCGGTGGTTCAAAGAACGGCAACGAGAATAACCCCGCAGCGTGGACTCTGGTTGGAAGCATGCCTGGAGTCATTGGTGCCGGCCTGAACCTCCCCACCAATCTAGGCATGGCGTTGGCCATCCTGATCCCAGGTGGTGCGACTCAGGGCATCTATATCACCGTCACGAATGGCACAGGCATAAACTACACGAATGGTACCGTTGCCGGCGCCGTCTTTGCTTCGGATGCCAATCTGCAGTTTCTGGAAGGCTCGGGCCATAGCTACCCGTTCGCCTCTAACTTCACCCCCCGCGTCTGGAATGGCAACATCATCTACTCGCCGGCGACCACGGTCACTGACGACATGCGAATGGGCAGTATCGATGCACCAATCAGCGTTACCGCTGGCTGTGGCATGCCGCTGGCCCTTGAAACCATCACTGTCACCGTCATGAACATGGGCTCCAACACCATTCTGACTGGAACGCCGATCGCCATGACCTATCAGATGGATGATGGAACCAACCCACCAACCCTCGTCACTGAAGTCCTTACGCCCGCTGCTGACATTTTGCAGTATGCCTCGGAGACATTCTCCTTTGCAGCACAGGGTGACTTCTCCACTGCCGGGTTGTGGACTTTGACAGCAACTGTCACCCATGTCGGTGATTTGGACCCGAGCAATGACAGTGTCAGCGAAACGATCCAAAACGGCATCGGCGCCAGTGCGATCACAACGTTTCCCTATGTTGAGACCTTTGACATCGGCCCGACAAATCTTGGTGTCACGCCTCCAGCTGGTTGGGAGAATGTCGTTGGTGAGAACGCCGGTGGCCTCGATGCAGATTGGCGCTTCAGTAATGCGTTAAGCACAAGCTCTCTCAATACCGGACCGGTGAACGGTGACCACACCTCAGGCACAGGCTTCTACGGTTATATTGAGGATACGGGAAATCTCGCAGCGATCTCTCTACGCTCACCCTGCATCGACCTATCTAACATCCCCGTCCCAGAAGCACGTATTTGGGTTCACAGCAACAACGGAAACTTAGGCCCTGGCGCGGTCAACGAAAACTTCCTCGCATTCGACATCGTTGATTACAGTGCAGGAGCACCGATCGTTATCCCCGATATCATTCCCCAGGTCGGGTCCCTCGGTCCGAATTGGACGCAAATCACCATCTCGCTGCCATCAGGGCTCGGTGTCGTACAGTTCCAGTTCCGCGGTCGCAGCGACAATGCAACTTTCACTCACGACATCTGCATTGACGACTTCAGCGTCTTTAATGCTGTCCTCGGTACAGGCCAAGCCCCGCAACCAGGCATAGCAGTCATGGATGTCAACAATTCAGTTGACATCACCGGCGCTCCTGTGAACACCAACAAGCCCGGCCCCTACACCACGAGCATCACATCAGGTAGCAACATGAACCTGAAAATCTCGGGTGCATCTGGGCAGCCGATCATTCTTCTCTCTGGCGACATCCACGAAGGGTCTTCAATCCTTCCCGGTATCGGCCAGTTCGATATCGGTTTGGCAAGTGGCGGCCCAATCCCCAGCGGGCTCACCGTCCTGGCAGACGGCATGTCAGGCAGCGGTTTCCTGTCGAACTTCTTCATCACCGACGGCAACGGTGAGATGTCCATGAGCCTTACCATGAACGGACTTCCTGCGGGCCTCATCTTTGGTCTGCAGTCGGTCCTCTTCACTGGCGGTCCGACGGTAATCGGCCTCAGCAACGCTGTTGAAGTCACCGTCAACTAAGCTTCACGCTCTTTTGAACAGGGGCTGCTTCCCTTCGGGTAGCAGCCCCTGTTTCTGTGCTGCGCTCATTCAGGCACCCTACAGCTCGGAAGTGGACTGCAGACATCACCCCAGACGATCGGGCAGCGCTCGCGCAAAGACCTCGATGGAGTCCCGTACTTGACGAAATGCACTGAGGCATTCATCTTCATTTGTCGCATTGGCCGCGAGCCTGGGCGGGTCATCGAAACCAACGTGCAGGCGTCGCACGGCACTTGGCAAAGTCGGGCATGTTTCTTCGGCGTGGCCACAGACAGTAATCACCCATTCGACGGCGCCGAGGGGCAAGGCACTGAGGAGCTTTGACTCATGATGTGAGATGTCGACACCCGCCTCTGCCATGACTTGAACCGCTCGAGGGTTGAGCCCGTGCGTCTCAATCCCGGCGGACAACGCACGAATG
>PVBE011503901.1_pt1 | contig 12557 bp, 11 predicted proteins | sample 1631181 | NCBI WGS metagenome assembly PVBE01 (sample SAMN08397723, study PRJNA350692) | Marine metagenome, whole genome shotgun sequencing project. | isolation source: water | place: Pacific Ocean | collected 2012-04 | reverse complement strand
GTTCCGCCCGCCCCGGTCGAGCCAAACCCGCCGGCGCCGCGGGACGTCAACCCCGGATCAAACAAATCGTGTACGAACGTCGGCGCTTCCCCGGTTACCAAAACGACGTTGGCTCCCCCCATGTCGGGGGGAATGAGCTGAAGGAGTGACTGGCCGCAGTTGATTTCAGAAGCTCGCGTGCTGGACGGCTGGAGAACATCGAGCCGGGCCTGAACCGTGCCGCGGTAGGTCGGGTCGAACGTCGCGGGGGTGTTTCCGAGCCGAAAGCGCGTTTTCGTAAGGCTGCTCCGAGGAACCATCGCGAAGCCGCTGGCGGCCATTGACTCGGCGTGGACGCAAATCACCCGCACATGAAAGTCGACCGGAAGGACCGCTCCGGAGAATTCGCTCGCGCGGGTTCGGAAATGAGACACCTCGGCGATGTGTGGAAGGTCGACCCCGCACTCCGTCGACCTGACCAAAGCCGGGTGCTCGCGCAGGGCGTCGGGCGAGTCGAACAGCGCCGATCCGCCGTCGGGGGACCAGGGCCGTGCGTACGGGGCCCAGGCCGCGGCTGCCTCCTCCGTGTCCGGCCGCACAAAGAAAACGTATCCAGACTGCATAATAGGAAGAACTTTCGTATCGGCGCCACCAGAAGCCGCCATTGTAGACTCGGGTCGGGGTCGCGGGCTCGGGCGAGATCGCGCGCTCGGGTCGGGATTTGACGGGGCGCAACCCGCGGCGATTTCGGTGGGGCCGGGAATAGCGGGGACGGGATTCATTTGGCATGAGCGACGGACCCGAGGACTCCGGCCAGAAGTGGACCGCGGGCCAGGCCCAAAGCTATCTTCAGCTCAACGGGGGATTTGTCGACGGGCGTCCCCTGTGGCATCCGGACATTCTTTTCCAAATCGACATGCGGGCCGAGGAGCACTTCTTTCTTATGCCCGACGGGATCACGGGCCGAACTGCTCTTATGAAGGCGCAGCCTTTCGATGCGGTGGGCCAAACCCCGGAGCGGGTGTTTGAAAAATTGGGATTTCTATGCGACGAATCTGACGGAACGATAGAGCTCCACACGGCGCGCGAGTTGCATGAGCTGCGCGCCACGCTTTCGCCGGGTTCGGACGTGGTCGAATCCAAAAACCTTTGGCGCGCGGGCGAGGGGTGGGAGAACTTTCGGAGTCTGGTCGGCACGGTCCGGGGGTTCACGAACGCCCTGGCTCTCACCGACGGGTCGGACTTCGGCCGCGCCTCCGAAGACAAGCAAATCAAGGTGTTCATGCGGGGCATGGCGAAGATGAGCGGTCTCCTGCTGGCCGACGCGCCCGAAGGCGAACGAGGGGCCGACGCCCCCCAAAAAACCACCGCGCCGTCGCGCGTCGGTGAGGGTTTGGGCGCGGTCGTTATCGAGGAGCTTCCGCGCGTTTTGACGAAGGTTTTGGGTTCGGCCCTGGCGGGTCTGGTCGGAAACGACCACACCGTTGCCGCGTTCGTTCACGCGGCCGGATTGATGGAGGGGCTTTAGGCCGCGAGCTCGATCTCGCCGGCGGTCCGTGCCGGATCAAGGACAGTTAGCGCCCCGCTAATATGGGCAGCCTCCCAGCCGCGATCCCGCATGTAGTGGGGCGTGGGCCGCGAATCCACCGGGCCCCGCGACGGGTCTGGGTGCCCTTCAGGAGCTTCGGCTGACCGAGCTGCAGCAGCGAACCGGCCTTCGTCCGCGCTGTGGCGGGTCGGTGCGTTGGTACCGGAAAGGTTGGCGTCGCCGACGAACGCCTCGGCCGTTCGCGTCGGGCCGGCCGTCCGGAGGCCCGACCGGCTGACGATCAGCTCGTAGATGACGAGAAACGCCGCGATGATGAGAATTGCCAGCATCGCGCGCCGGTGCCTATGCGTCGCCGCGAGCGGAAAAATGCCTCGATTTCGGCAGGGGCCCGCACGCCCGGGACCCTAAAGGCCCCGGCCGGAAACAAAGCCGTGCCCGCCCTCGGACCGGGCCTGGACAACGTCGATTTGGCCCAGGTCCTGGCCGCCGCCTTCGCCGCGGGTGCCTCCCTCGAAGCCGCGAGCGGCCGAGGCCATGAAGAGCCCGGTGCGGCTTGGGCCGCCGACCGAATTGGGGGACGATAGGTCGCCGTCTCGCATCATTTGCTCCGCGAGGATTTGGGCCCAGTCTCCAAACGAGGGGTCGGTGGGCGGCGCCGGCCGGGTGGTTGCGGGCGGTGTGGGGGGCGGCGGGTCCATCCCCTCCGTCGACTCCTCCGAGAGGTGGTACATGATAAGAATCGCGGTGAAGCCGAGAATTGCGATCTCGGCCGCGTTGTAGGTGGGCATCGGGTCGAATTGTTTGGGGGCGGCGGGGACAACTCCGTTCGGATACCTCCCGGCGGGGGAACTTCGGAAAAAACTCGGGCCCGGCCCCGCCCCCGAACAAAAGGGCTCGGGCGGCGACTGCCCGCTCAACGTGCGCTGCTATTGGAGTCGGGAAATATCTTCGCACGACGCCCGAGCTCGGAAGCGAAACAACGATGGCCGCACCTGACATGACCCCCGTTGCGCCCCCTCCGGCGCCAGCCACGGCGGAGGGCGCCAGGGACGGCGAGGGACGCCGAAGGGTGAGGGATATCCGGGAGGTGCATGACCAGATCTACGTCTTTCTGGAGAAAAACCGGGCGGTCGAGTCGAGTCGCCCCCTCGAAGAGCACTGGGACGAGATCGCGCGGTGCCGGAGCCTCAACAAAGTTTTCTCCCAGAGCGTGGAGGCGCATCTGCTGACGATGGACCAGGCCCACCGCTTTATGCTGTACATGGTAACGGACGTTGGCCCTCTCTTGGAGAACTTGGTCGCGGACGGAAACCTCGAGCCGCTCGAGAAGCCATCGCCCTTTCGCGCCGACAGAGCCCTAACCCTCGTGGCCGACTACTACGACCTGGGCGTGGCACACCTGGCTGGCCCGCCGGAGGACAGCGACGAAGAAGACAGCGACGACGGCTCGGGACTGGATGAGGTGGACGAGGAGGAGGCCGGGGTCGGGGCCGGCAGCTGAGGCAGGCCCCCGAAAAACAAGCCTCACGGCATTTTTTGTCGAGCCGGTCCCGGGCCGACGGTAGGTGATATTTGCTTCAGCGGCGCCTGCGCCGGCCGTCCCGACCGCCCCGCGCACCTCGGCGAGCCTCGCGCGCGATCGCATCTTCGAGCGCCTTCAGCGGGGCGCCGTACTCGCGAATCACCGCCTGCATCCCGCCGGCGAACGGTCTGTCGCAAACAAGCCCATGGATGGTTGGCTTCGGATCCGTGGCCCCGACCTCCCGGCGCGGATGATCGACCAGAGTCGGGCGTCCGAGGCACAAGCCAACGAGAGAGACGAGCTTCATTGCTTTCACCGCCGGAGTTCCCTCGTTAAGGTCGCCGTCCCGCGCGGGGTTGTGAAGCGGCACGTGACCCAGGTCAAGGTAGCGCCCCAGAAGGGTCAGGGTCGCAGCGCAGTTCGCGCACCCGTCGAAGCCCTCGGCATGACCGCCGGGAACGTCCTCGCCGAATGCCCGGGCGAGGGTTGGGTTGAAGAAGAGCGCGGAGTGTTGCCCCCAGCGCTCGGAGGATACGGCTTCGTAGTCCGCGGGGTCGACGCGTTCCTTCCTCACGCCTTCCGGCAACAGCCACGCTTCGGACGACCCGTACTCGCCCCAGTACGCCCGACGACGACTGCCCGAATAGCAGATGAACGCCCTCGGACCCCGCTGGCCGCGGGTACTTCCTAGTGACGGCACATGTACGTACGGTAGCCGCTCCCAAATAAGGGAGTGCGGCGGGCCGAACGCCTCGCTTTGGGCCGCGCCGTGAAGCGCGTCCTGGGTGATTTTCACCCGCCCGATGAGGTCCTCCTGGTCTTCGAACGAAAGAGTTGAGCGGGCCCCGTCGGGGCGGTGGGTCGTCTCTCCCCGGTGGTCGATCAAGAGGAAGAACGGGTCGCCGCCGCACGAATTGCGCGCGGCTTGCACGTCGTCGACCCCCGCCGGATCGGGACTGGAGAGCTCGACCGTCGCGGATGCCCAGGAGTACCAGTCGCTCGCGAGTTCCGACTTCCAGGAGCTGCCGCCAGCGCCGCCTGCGCCGCCTGCGCCGCCTGTGCCGCCTGTGCCGCCTGTGCCGCCAGCGCCGCCAGCGCCGCCCGAAGCATCCGGAGTTGGTTCGATGACAATTTCGGACGCTCGGCCGAACACGCGCCAGCGCATGGTCGGAAACATCGCGGAAAGGGCCGCGACGGCCCGCGCGTAGTTCGGTCCGCTGCGGGCAGTTGATACGAGCGCCAGGCCGGTGCGCGCCCCGCGGCTGATGAGGAGATCGAGAGCCGCGACAAAGAACGAGTAGGTCGGGTCGTTAATATGAGCACCGTCGGCTCGGTAGGTTCGGGGGTGGTTTTCCCAGTCGGGCTCCATCGTTCGGGCCGGCTCGGCGAAAATCGCGGCTTGGAACGCTTCAAGAGTCGAGGTCTGGGCGGCGGAGTAGCCCGGGTCGCCCTTCATGCGGACGAGAGTTCTCCACATCTCCGAGACATCCCGGCGGACTATTTCGTAGCTCCGGAAAGCATCGGCACTCCGGGCGCCGGAGAGCCGTTCCCGCTCCTCGGGCGAAACAGCCGGCGGCCAGGGAACGGAGCGAAGCGATAATACCCCATCTAGGGTGATGCCTGGGCCCGAGCCCCGCGGACGGCCGAAGCCGGAAGACCTGCCGTCCATGGGAGATGGGATCCACTCTCAGGCCCGGGCTTCAGACCACGCAACGCCACGCGGTCTTCCCCAGGGGGTATGCTTCGCGGGGGGTTCAATTGAGACGACAGCCCGGGCGGCGCCCGATCGCCGGCGATCAAAAAACGGGCGTGGTGCGGGCCCTGCACCGGAGGAGGACCGTTTCTCGAAAAAATTCGCGAGGAATCGATCCCGTCGCAGTTCCCGAGAAGAAGTGGCACCCCGGCCGCTCGCCGACCGGCCGCTGGGTCGGAACGCTTCGCATCTTGACGGTAAGCCTTCGGTCGCGACGGGCCGACTATATCGGAGCGATTGAGGGACGTTTTTAAAGGGGCCATCCCGGCGATTGGGGCGCGTCCCCAAAGGGACCATTTCGAGCGATCGGGCCGTCCTTGGGGGACTATTTCGGAGCGATCGGGGCGCATTCTTGGGCCGCCCTCCTGGCTCTCGCGCGCGCGGCTTTTTTGGAACCCTCGCCGCCCCTCCAGCGCTCGGGCTGGGCCGCCTTGTCGAAGCCGATGATTTCCTGACGCCTGTGCTTCATGGGATAATCGGGAAAATGCTCCGCGATGTAGGGGCTGGGCGTTCCCGAAAGCTGCTGGTCCGCGTTGGCCGCTTTAAACCGCCCGAAGGCTTCCTGAATAAAGGTCGGAGGTCCGGTGTACCGTTTATTGAGTGTCGGAAGAGTCCCGTCGGCTTCCCGCTCCTTTCGCCAGCGAAGTCCCCAGCGCTCACAAAGACCGTCCAGGTCCTTTTGTTTGTGGGCCGGGAGGGTGACCCTTTTGGCCCCGCGCCCGTCGGACTGATTGACACAGGTGAGGGTTCCGGAGAGCCGCTCCATCGGCGTGGCGTCGAGGCCGACAAACCCGCCGATGTTAATTTCGACCATCGGGGGGACGCCGCCGTTGGCGGCGAGCCAGGAATCCAGAAACTGGATGCTCTCGGTCCAAGGGTAGGGACCCTCGACCCCTCGGGTCTGCCAGTCGGTGAGCGTTTCGAGGTCGGCCGCCTGGGCCGGGGTAATGCCCGAGGGTTTGCCCTCGGAAAACTTAACGTACTGCTCGGCGACCCATTTGTACCACCGGTGGAACGGGATCTCGATCGTCCCCGCCCTCAATTTGTCCGTCGTCTTAATGTACCGCCGGAGCTTCTCGACGACCTCCCGCATCCGGGGAAAGGCGACCTTCCACGGAATGCGGACGGTGCGAAGAAGGCGGTCGGTCTTCGTTTTCCCGCTGGCCCCGTAGCGCACGACCCGCCGGAGGGCCGAGAGGAAGTCGGCGGCCGCGACGGGGGCGCTCCCCGGCGGGGGTTGACGGGCCGCGGCCCACTCCACGAGACTTTCCTGATTGGCCGCGGGGTCCAGGAGGTACTCGTAAAACGCGGGGTCCTCTTCGGCCAGGGCGTCGGCGAACGGGACGATCGTTGAGAACCGGGAAAGGTTGACCGGCGCGTCCGGGGGAAGCCCGGCGTCTCGGCGCACGGGAAGGTAGACCGCGGAGGGAACCTTTTTGCGCCCGAGGCCGTCCCTTCGGTTGAGCGGGCGGCACAGGCTCTGGATGATCTCGCGCGGCGCGTGCCGGGGGGCCGCGAAAAGAACGCCGTTGAGTGCCGGAAGCTCCACCCCTTCCTGAAACAAGCGGCAGTTGAAGAGAATGCGGCGCGCGGGGGCGGTCGGAAGCGGCGCCCCCCCGTCGGCGAAAAGCGCCTGGCCGTCCTCTTTGTCCTCGGCTGCGAACGCCCGGGTGGTGGCGGCGACCAGACTACTGCTCATGCGGCTGTGGGCGCTAAAACAGACGGGCCCGACCCCCCAGGCCGCGGGCCAGACCCCAGCAGCGATGGCTTCCTCTGTCGCGCGCTGCAATTTCTCGGCATGAGCGATGTTTCGACAGAAGACGAGAAGCTTGGCGCATTCGGCAGAAGCCCTTAGAACGTGTGCGACGCCGGCGTCGCCGTCCTGGGCCGATTCTGGCGCGCTCGGCACGTCTTCACCGACGAACACGAGCCGGTAGGGGTTCACGTACCCCGCCCGAATCCCTTGCCGCAAGTGGTACCGATAGGCGACGCCGCCGAACAGAGTCGCGTCCTTCATTGTTACGAGCTTCGGCTCGTTGCTGGGGGTCGCCGTAACGAAGAGGCGTCCCCGCGGGGTGGTGTGGTTGAGAAGAACGTGGGCGAACGGCCGGCCGGGATCGGCCGTGCCCGTGACCCGGTGGGCTTCGTCGAACACCTGGTGGGTAAAGACGTCGGGAAGAAGAGGGGAGCTCTGGTAGGTGCAGACGACGAGCCGGCGAGGGACGGCGCCGGTCAGCGCCCCCCCGATCCGTGCAGGATCGGTCGTCATTGAGCGCGGCGAAACGTCCCCGCCGAGAGCGACGGGCCGGGGATCCGAGCCGACGAGGAGAAAGACGGGCGGGGCATGCCCCGCGGCGGTGGCGTAGGCCGCAAGCTTTTGGGCGGTTTGGCGAAGAAGATGGAGCCCGGGCACGAGAAAGAGGACGTGGCCGGTGGCCGGATCGGCCAACCACCGCTGAATGACCCCGTAGGCCACCCGCGTTTTGCCGCAGCGGCACGCCATCTGGAGAATCCCCCGGCCCGCGCGCGCGACCTCGGCCACACATCTTTCGACCGCCTCGGCTTGGTACGGCCGCTCTTCAATCTTTTGGCGCTGAAAATCGTTTTCGCAAAGGCTGCGCCTGTCAAGAACCCCGGCCACGGCGTCTTCCATGTCTTCGGCGCTCGGCCCCACGGCGGGAGCTGGGCTTGCTTCTTGACTTGGGGGCTCCCCCCCGGGCGGGTGGCTTAAGGAGCCCCCCTCGGGCGGGTGGCTTGAGGAGCCCCCCTCGGGCGGCGGAAGGGGCTCGGCCGGGGGGGCGAGCCGTTGGCCGAGCCCCTCCCGCCGATGCATCGCGTACGCCGGCGCCCGGACCAAACGCCACGAACCGGGAGCGAGAAGGCGAGTGGCCTCCTCTTCCGCCGCAACGGTGAGCACAGGGGCAGTGGCCGCGACGAGCTCGCGACCGTCGAGACGCAAAGCTGCGGCGCGATAAAGAACGGAGCTTTCGACAAGTTCGGCGTCCGCCCTGGTGGCGGTTTCGACCGTGGCCACGTACCGCCAGCCTTCTGGAAAGCAGGTCGTGTAGGCGTCGTCGCAGAGCCGAACGCAGAGGTCGCCCGTCATTCCTACCTTGTGTACGGCGCCTACCCCCCGTTCGGCGTCAAGCCACCGGTGGTGAGCGATGTAAAAGCCCGGAATGGCGGGCGTTTTTGGGGACGCCATCTTGGGTCTTAATATGTTCGGGGCGCAATGGTACGCCGAGAAACATGCGGTCGGATCTGCGGAATGAAAAACGAGCTGGCGCGCCGGCCCCATCGGTCCGCGCCGGCTCAGTCGGTCCGGCCGCTTTCGGCGTGAGTGCGCTCCGCACAGGGAAGATCGGTCACGACGGTGCGCGCCCCCATCCATTTCTTTCCGTTCTCGACCCGGACGGTGACGTTGATGACCTCGTTCCCGCTGGTCCAGCGCTCCCACCAGTCAAAGGTTTGTTCCTTTTTAAAGGGCGCCCGGCGCCCTGTCGTTCCTGGTCCCGAAGTTCCGATTCGCCACCAATCGTCGGAAAGGCGTTCTCCGACGGCGTGTATTCGAAAGGAATCTTCGTCATCGCACCGGAGCCAGACGCATACGTTGCCGCGCTGGTAAGCTATCCGGTGGCGAGCGGCGACGGCGGAACTCTGTTCGACCACCTCTCGAGTCATTGGCGGAAGAGCGAGGCGGGGAGCGAAAAGCAGCCGGTGGTCTATTCCGGGAAGGACCATTTCGTTCTTTTGGTTCGCCCCCGGACGGCTTTTTGCTGCGCGACTTCCCGCCGAGCGACTTTTCGCCGAGCGACTTCTCACCGAGCGACTTTTCGCCGGGCGACTTCTCACCGAGCGACTTTTCGCCGGGCGACTTCTCACCGAGCGACTTTTCGCCGGGCCACGCCCGCCGGCGTCGCTTTCTCGGCCGCGCTTTGTCGCCACCGGGGACACGTTTGCCGGAGGGATTTTTGGCCGGGGTTTCGGTTCGGTCCTCGACGCTTTCGGCAAAATCAGGATCGTCGGTGCCGGCGAGCGGGCGTCGCGGCGAAGAATGGACGGGGGGGCGAGCGTAAGAACCCCCTCGTCGCTGGGGCGAACGAACGGAATCGGTCCGGCGCTGACCGTGCGGACTTCGGGCACGGGGAGGCCGACGAGTGTTGACACGTCGCCGCGGCGCAAACGCGACTCCGCGGGCGCGAGCGGGAACAGATACATAAGAAATCCGGTACGGATCGAACGCCGCAGGCAGTAGCGGGGTGAAATCGCTAGGGAGGAAAACTTTCGTACGCCCGTTCTGTACAGCATTGTGTCTTCGATTAGTCGCATCTCAGCCGGGCCAAGCGCGAACGAAACAAGAACGACGTGAGCGAAGATCCTTTCGCAGAAAAGAGAACTTTTCTTAACGTTGTCGCACGACCAAACAGCAATCTCCGCAAGTCGGGCGGTCTCGCGCAAGATATCTCGCGCCCACGACGGAACAGACGCCGCGCGCGCGGCGGACCAGTTCGACCGAGCGAATTTGTACGAGCGGGGATCGGACATCAAATCGGGCGCGGCGGCGCGGAGCAGCTGGGCGAGGTGGCGAAGTCGTCCAAGAAATGCTCGGTGGCTCGGGGGCTCCCGATCTTCATCCTCTGCCGCGGCCATGACGAGCGTTACATGTGGACAAATTCAATGCGTTCATTGGGCGGGTCCGGCCGGCGCGGTCGGCGGCTCCCCACGGATCGGAGATCCCGGCAAGCACAGCGCCCCGGCGCGCGCCTGCGTAAAGCCCCTTTGGGCCCCGCCCCTCGCAAACCGAAAGGGGGGTGTCGACGAACACCTCAATGGGTTCTACGTCGTTTTTCGCCGCAAGAGCTCGGTTCGCGGCGCGGTCGTCGGCACAGGGCGCGATGTTTGCGCAAAGGGCGATTCCGCCACCGCGCGCGGCCACGGTCGCAACGTGATCGATTCGACGTACGTTCGCACCTCGCCACCGTCCGCAAGGCATTCTTCGTACAGCGCTCCGTTGACATAGGTGCGAAGCGGCGAATACCCCCACCGACGAGCAATTCGAAGTCCGCGAGCTCTCGTTCAGTGAGAGCACGCTTGATGGCGGCAGCAGACGTTGCCGGCGGGGCTAGCGGGGCCAGCGAAGCCCCTCCCGCTCCTCCAGCAGCACCCGAACCGGTTAGATCTAACCGCGCTTGGCTTTGATTCGAAAGATCCAGCGGCCGCCACCGCGGGGCCCCGAAAGTTCGCCGTCGCCCCGCGGGTGGATGCGAAAAACTGATTAGTGCCCGAGGAGTTCTTTCCCGGCGGGGGACGGCCCCGCATCCAATGAATCTCCTCATGGACCGCGCAAGAAGCGAAGAGCTCAGCGCCCGCCTGAGGCCCGCGCTGCATGGTTCGGTGGATTTAATTATGCGGTCGTGTCGAGAGTGACATTGTACACGATGTCCTCGTGACCCCCGACGGTTCGGGCCACGGTGTGCTTAACTCCGGGACCACTGGCGCCGCTGGGCCAGTACATCCCGATCCGCTCCCCCCCGGCTCCATCGAGCACGTTGAGCTCGATAATCGTGCCGGCCCCGCCGGTATCCATTTTTGAAACGCAAAACGTCCCGCCAGAGTAGCCACTGCCGAGTTGGGCAACCACTCGCACGATTGTTGACCCGACCGAATCCGTAAACGACGTCAACGCGTGGCTTTCTGAGGTATCATTTGAGTTGATGCTTTGGGTTTCGCTGACATCGCGTTCGGTCGTGCTGTCGGTAATAAGGGTCGCGATCTTGATTGTCCTTTCGGACGCGCACGCGCTGCCGGCCATTGCGCCGTCTATTTCGGCGGCCGCCAAACAGATTTTTTGTCCGTTATACCCCTGCGAGACAAAGAGCCGGGCCGCAACACGAGCAAAAAAGATGGCGACTCTCTTCCCGTCGCTCTTCCGAGCGAATGTTCAGATTAACGGCGCCGCCGGTGTCCTTGTCGACCAGAGCCTTGGCGTGGGCATCAGCTCGACACAGCTGGGTGCTCTGGGCGCAGGCAACGCGGCCGTTGGCGCCAGGCTCGCGGTCGGCCGTGGATTCGTGGACAGCACAAATCACCTTCACGTCGGGGGGAACGCCGGCGTGACGGGCCACGCGACGGTCGGAACGAGCCTTTCCGTGGGCACGGACGCGACCGTCGGGGCGGACCTTGACGTGATCGCCGACACAACCGTGGGCAGCAAACTTGCGGTCGGCACATCTGCCGTGCACGCCACAAACGACCTCCACGTTGTGGGGAACACCGGCGTTACGGTCGACCTCGCCGTGGGCGAGGACGCCACGGTGGCCGGCAGTGTTATTGCGGGTGCCGCACCAGCCTCAGTGATCGGACTCACAGCAGGTGATGTCGTCGGCGTACGTGTTCTGGCCGGCGCTGCCGACGTCGCGCTGGCCGCAGACAACGCCATGTACGCGCTGGGCGACGTGCACTTCTCGAACGACCTGTACCTTGACGGTGACCTTATCATGACGGGCGGCTTGCAGCTGCCACAGTTGGGGTCCGAGATCATCAACATCGTCAACAGCCAAATCGCTGGCGCCGCTGGCGGCGCCGCCATGACCGGCGGCCGGATCCCCACGAGCGGAATGCTGACGGTCCACGTCGCTTCCAACAACGCGGATGTTGCGCCGTCCGCGGTCTTCATGGCATCAAAGCCTGACGTGAGTGTTGCGGGCGTTGTCTCTCGCATCCACTCCGGCCCTGCGGCTGTGCGGACCGCGACAGGCCTCGCGGTTCTGGATTTGGTGTGGAACGCTGGCGCGACAGCAAAGCCGGCCATTTTCTACGAGACCAACTCGACCGCCTCGGGCACGTTCTGCCACTACGGCGTTTCGACCATGATCGCCAGCGGGCCGACCGTGAACGAGCTCGTATGAGCCAGCTCGTCGAATCAATCAATTTTTTGTGGGAAAACGTCTCGCATTTGTGCGGGAGGGGGTCATAGGCCCGATTTAAAGTCACGATGGCTTCTGAGGACTCCAAAGCCGACGGCGACGCAACACCGCTCGCTCTTCGTGCCGATTTGGCTAAAATCAGGTTTCCCTCCGGCGGTACCCTCGCGTCCGCGGTCGAGGCCCTTCAGCACCGCTTTCCGGAGTTTGCGGAGCTGGAAGGATGGCTTTCCGTTCCGGAGGGCGCGGTCCTCTTTGATCTGGCAACGATGGTCCCGTCGCCGCTCGTGATTATCGAGGTAGGGTCGTACCGCGGAAAGTCTACGACCGCGTTGGCTCTCGGGGCGCGCCCGGGGGTCCGCGTGTACGCCTTCGACCCGCACGAAAAACACGTCGGCTCCAACGGGGGTGTTTACGGCCCCGGGGATTTGGTCGCCTTCAACGAAACGATGAGGCGCGCGAACACGTTCGCCACGATCTTTCCGATGAGTTGTGGAACGGACCTGGTCGCGGGCAGCTGGAAAAAGCCGGCGGGGCTCGTCTTCATCGACGGGGACCATACCTACGAGGGGTGCCGAGCGGACGCGGACGGGTGGATTCCCCACATCAACAACGGGGGAGTTCTTGCCCTCGACGACGTAAACCTTGAGGGTCCAAAGCGGGTAATGGAAGAGATTTCCGAGCTTAGCGACTGGGTTGTGGTCGGATGTGTTGGCAAGGTCGGGTTGCTCCGCAGACTCGATTCGATCGGGATCGATCCAGCCGAGGGCCCGACCGACGCCGAGGGCCCGACCGACGCCGAGGGCCCGACCGACGCCGAGGGCCCGACCG
>PVBE012875038.1_pt1 | contig 12558 bp, 13 predicted proteins | sample 1631181 | NCBI WGS metagenome assembly PVBE01 (sample SAMN08397723, study PRJNA350692) | Marine metagenome, whole genome shotgun sequencing project. | isolation source: water | place: Pacific Ocean | collected 2012-04 | reverse complement strand
AGACTTCCGCGAGGTCGCTCCACATAGGTATCTACGCCGCCACGCGAAAGCGCCGACCCGCGACGTTCACAGCACAAGCCCGTGGGATTCGGAATACCAACGGGCTGCCGTCAGCACCTATGACGGAACGGCAGCCGTCATGAGATGCGGGTCGAGACTGTAGTCGGCGAGTAATTCCTTCAATTTCGTCTGCATTTCGGCGGGTAGTTCGACCAGCGGCAGCCGGGGAACGCCGACGGAAAATCCACTCAAATTAATAGCCGCCTTGACCGCTATCGGGTTACTCCAACCCGCGGGGAACAGCGCCCTTACGAGCGGAAGTAAACGCAGGTGATAGTCACGCGCAGACTCCCAGTCGCCGCCAACAAACGCATCCACCATCGAGCGAATCTCTCTCGAGACAACATGGCCTGCAACGCTCACGATCCCAACACCACCCAGAGCCATTATGTGGAACGTGTCGCTGTCGTTACCGCTGTAGACGAGGAATCCGTCTGCGGCGGTGCGGACGATTTCAGCGATCTGGTTGAAGTCACCGCTCGCTTCCTTTGTTCCGACGATGTTATCGATCTCGCTGAGCCGGGCGGCGGTGCCGGCGTCGATGTTGGTAACGGTTCTGGACGGCACGTTGTACAAGATGTTTGGCAGCGGGGTCGCCTCGGCTATCGCGGTAAAGTGCTTGATAAGTCCGGCTTGCGGCGGCTTATTATAGTACGGCGCCACTTGAAGCAAGCCATCGACGCCGCATTCGGCAGCCATCTGTGAAAGATGGATGCTCTCATCAGTGTTGTAACCGCCTGTGCCCGCAATCACCTTGCCCTTGCCGCGCGAAACACGAACGGCCTCGCGATAGAGTGCCGCCCGTTCGTCTTCGTCGAGCACCGGCGATTCACCAGTGGTTCCTGTAACGACCAGTGCGTCGTTTCCGGCGTCTAGCAACCCTTCGCAAAGGCGGCCAAACGCTTTGTAGTCGACAGCGCCGTCGTCCTTGAACGGAGTGACAACGGCCGTAATGAGCCGGCCAAATTCAAGCATTTCGCTGCCTCCCGCCATCCGCCTCAGTGAATATAAGTCGGATAGGCGACCTCAGGGTGGTCCGGACGCCACTCCAGCTTAGGAATACTCGACCACGTACCCCTCAAATCCATCAAAAGACTGAATTTGAGGTCAACCATTCTAGTCAGGTGCTCGTTTTAGAGCTATGGCCCTTCCGGGGATTGGTCATATCCATGGACGGCCACGTACTTTCCGTCGGGCTTAAAGAATCTCGGCGATCTGGACGGCATTGGTGGCTGCGCCCTTGCGAAGGTTATCGGAGACAACCCAGAAGACAACTCCGTTGTCCGTAGAAACGTCGTTACGAATTCGACCGACCCAAACATCATCATTGCCAGCGGCGTCGAGTGCGGTCGGATAAGCCCCGTTCGAGGTGTCGTCCAAGACCTTAACGCCGGGTGCGCCGGCAAGTATCCTTCGAACTTCATCCGCCAATACCGGTTCGGCAAATTCCACGCTTACCGCCTCGGAGTGACCTCTATGCACCGGTACACGCACGCACGTAGCCGAAATGCGCATGTCCGGTGCGTGCATGATCTTGCGGGTTTCGTTGGCTAACTTCCACTCTTCGGAGGTGTAGCCGTCCTCTGGACGGAACGTTTCAACTTCAGGAATCACGTTAAAAGCGATCTGACGGGGCAGAACTTCAACGTTGGGCTCGCGGCCCTCCCCAATCGCCTGGGCTTGGGCGTCAAGCTCCAACATCGCTCCAGCGCCGGCTCCTGACACCGACTGGTATGTGGAAACCACTACGCGGTCGATAGCGTGCTCGCGATGAACAGGAGCCAACGCGACGACCATCTGAATCGTTGAGCAGTTTGGACACGCGATTATTCCCTTGTGTAGCGCAATGTCATCCCCGTTTACTTCGGGAACGACCAGAGGAATGTCATCCTCGTAGCGCCAGGCCGAGCTTTTGTCGATGACTACTGCTCCCGACTCGACCGCTTTTGGAGCAAGCTCCCGACTGACAGACGCGCCGGCCGCGGAAAAAACCAAGTCAACGCCGTGAAAGGATTCGGGTCCCGCCGGTTCGACGGCAATGTCTTTTTCCCTGAACTTTATCGTTCGCCCACTCCGGCGATTGCTCGCCAGCGGCCGCAGTTCGTTGATTGGAAACTCCCTCTCCTCCAACACCGAAAGCAGCTCGCGCCCCACGGCGCCCGTTGCACCTACGACCGCAACCGTCCGTCCTGCCATCTTGCTTACTCCATCACTCCCGTAACAGTGTTCAATTGGATACGTCGTCGAACAACAACTTATCCAACCCGACGACCAACCCGCTCAAACCGCGTACGCGACGAATTGCAAGAACAACGCCGGGCACAAACGACTCGCGACTCATCGAGTCATGCCGGATGGATAGTGTTTGCCCGGCCCCACCAAAAACAACTTCCTGATGGGCCACGAGCCCCGGCAGCCGCACCGAATGGATTTTTGCTCCGCTGTAATCGCCCCCCCTCACCCCATCCAGAGTAAACCGCTCGGTTGGAACATCCACGGCTGGCTCGCCCCTCGCATCGATGATCATGCGCGCCGTATGGAGCGCTGTGCCCGACGGGGCGTCTATCTTTCGATCATGATGCAGCTCAATTATCTCGACGTGGTCAAAATGCGAGGCGGCGATTTCGGACAACCGCATCAATACGACGGCTCCGATAGCGAAATTGGGCGCAATAAACACGCCCACACCCGTCTCGCGGGATTTCTTGCGAATCGTCTCAATGTCGTCGTCGGAAAGCCCGGTCGTACCAACGACAAGAGAGACCTTCCTTTCAATTGCGACGGCTATGTTCTCGCGGGCGGCGGAAGCAGTCGTAAAATCAACCACGACGTCCGGACTCGACCGATCGATGGCCGAGCCCAGAGCTTCGGTACAAACCGCACCCGGGGCGAAGGATTCGGCAAGACCAGTCGGTATCGTCGCAACGTCGACGAGCCCGACCGTTTCAATATCGGCCTCTTGACTCAGCGATTCAACGATCTGCTTGCCAACCCGGCCAGCAGCGCCACAAACGATGACTCGGATCATGAGCGCTAGTTCCTGCGGGGACCACCACCACGCGGTCCGCGCGAATTTCTGCCGCCTCCAGGGGGCCCGCCTCTGCGGGGTCCGGAAGGCTCGCGACGCGGTTCCCAGTCATCCCCTTGCAGCACGGCCTTGCGAGACAGGTTTACCCGCCCAAGGTCGTCTACTTCGATGATTTTCACCATGACCTCGTCGCCGACCGAAACAATGTCCTCAACACGATTGATGTGCTCCTCGGCCAGCTCCGAAATGTGGACCAGTCCATCGCGGCCCGGCGCGATTTCGACGAAAGCGCCAAAGTCCATAATCCGAACGACCTTCCCCATGATCGCCCGCCCGATCTCCGGCTCTCCGGTGATGTCCTTGATCATCTGAAGGGCGCGGCTCGCACTTTCGGAATTTTCTCCCGAAACCGTGATTTTTCCATCCTCTTCAACATTTATCTCGGCGTCCGTCTCCTGCTCAATTCGCCGGATAACGCGCCCGCCCGGTCCTATGATTTGTCCGATATCCGAGGGATCGATGTTGTGAGTCAGCATTTTCGGCGCGAATTCCGATACTTCCTCACGCGGACCGGGAATGACCTCGCGCATCATCTCCAGAATTCGGAGGCGCACGCTCCTGGCGCGCTCGACGGCTTCGCGAACGACCGCCATCGGCAGATTCGTAACTTTGATATCGAGTTGTATAGCGGTCACTCCCACGTCGGTCCCGGCCACTTTGAAATCCATATCGCCAAAGTGATCTTCGGCCCCCTGAATGTCCGTAAGCAGCACGTACTCGCTCGGACCGTTCATGATCATGCCAATTGATATCCCGGTCACGGGGCGACTAATGGGCACGCCTGCGTCCATGAGAGCCAGGCTGGTAGCCGTCGTGGCCGCCATCGACGTGGATCCGTTTGACGAGAGAATCTCAGAGACTGCGCGGATCGTATACGGAAACGCCTCCTGACTGGGAATCACGGGCGCGATCGCGCGTTCGGCCAGCATGCCGTGTCCGATTTCCCGACGCCTGGGCCCGCGTAACGGGTAGGCCTCACCGGAAGCAAACGGCGGCATGTTGTAGTGATGGTAGAACCGCTTCGGGGCTTCGAGTCCAAGGTTGTCCAGCCCGATTCGCTGTTCGTCTCGGCCGGAGCCGAGCGTTACGACAGAGAGGCACTGGGTTTCCCCGCGCTTAAACACACCAGTTCCGTGCGGTCTCGGCAGCACTCGGACTTCGCCGGAAAGCGAGCGAAGATCGTCCAGACCTCGTCCATCGGGTCGATGCGACTGCTTGAGGATCGCCTCTCGAGTTTGTCCCTTTACGACGTCCGCGAAAGCCCCGCTGATATCGCCATCGGAGTGGACTCCGGCAAGACCTTCCGCGGCCCGTTTCTTAATCTCATCGAGGCGCCGAGAACACTCGCCGCTGTCCGTCAGGAGCACCGCGGACCGAATTTCCTCGCCGAACCGCGCGGCCACATCATCCTTTACCGGCGCAGGAATCAAACGCTCTTCGTATGTAGCCTTTTCCACGCCGCATCGCGACCGGAGCTCGTCCTGCATCTCGATGAGCGGCTGAATCTCGGCAAACCCGAATTCAATTGCCTCGATCACCTTTGATTCAGCTATCTCAGCTGCTCCGGCTTCAAGCATCACCACGCCCTCGCGCGTCCCGACGATGATGAGATCCAGCAACGGATGTTCCTCTTGGAACGAGCGGGTCGGGTTTACGACAAAACGATCGCCGTCAAAACCCAGTCGCACCGCGCCGATGGGTCCGCCGAAAGGAATGCGCGAAATCGTCAACGCCGCGGACGAACCAACGATTCCCAACACATCCTCACGATTCTCTTTGTCGGATGAGAGGAGCGTATTGATGACCTGAACGTCGTTGACCATCCCCTTGGGAAATAAAGGCCGGAGCGGCCGGTCGGTGAGGCGGGCGGCCAGGATCGCAGAGTCGGGCGGTCGCGACTCCCGCCGCAGAAAAGACCCGGGGATCTTCCCAGACGAGTAGGTCTTCTCCTCGAAATCTACCGAAAGCGGGAAGAAATCAATTCCTTCCCTTGGTTTGTTGCTCATTGTCGCGGTACTCAGAACGATCGTATCCCCGTGGGTTACTACGACCGCACCGTCCGCTTGCTGCGCCCATCGACCGGTCTCGAGTTTTAGGCTGTGACCGGCCAGGGACCTTTGGACATCAAATATCATGTGAGTTTTTTCTCCCGAGCACCGGCTCGGGAAGAGCGAAGAGGGATAGGATCGAGGACTTCCGCCAGATCGCCCCTATTCTTCTTCTCTCCTCCGTCAGAGCCCAGCGCCACAAATGTTCCGTTCCGGGATTCTTGCCCAATCTCCCACTGCGGGTCGATTGCGCGATGCCCCGTTGACGCGGCGTTAACCGCGAAGTTTTAGAAGCTGAACGACCTCCTTGTACTTCTCGGCATCCCGACCGCGCAGGTAACGCAGCAGCGAGCCCCGCTTTCCAACGAGACTTAATAGACCGCGGCGCGAGTGGTGATCGTGTTTGTGAAGCTTCAGATGCTCGGTCAGATGGGCGATTCGGGTTGTGAGAATGCCGATCTGTACCTGCGTTGATCCGGTGTCGCCTTCGTGGGCTTGAAGTTCCTTGATTACGGTCTGTTTGTTAGTGCCCGCCAAAGATGATCCTAGTTAGTAAAAAAAGCCCGCTTACGAGCGGGCCAGTCGAGCCGATTTCCTTGCCTCTCTCGGCGCAGTATAGCATTCGAACAGCTCATGAAACCGATACAACGCGGCACCGTCATGACCACGCTAATCACAAACTGATGGTGAGCTGATGGCGGGTCGAAAGCGCCGACGGCAACGATCCAAACAACAGGACCCGCCTCCTGTTGAAATCAAGCAGGCTGCAGCGCCGCGGCAGCGATTGCGGATGTCTCGACGCCAATTAATTGTGATGATAGTCGTCATCGTCGGGCTGATACCTCTGCAAGTCTTCGTGCTGCAAAACCTCTTCGACAGGCCTCCAGGACAGGCCATTGATAACGTGAATTCGGAGCTGATTGAGGACATAAACACGCCCCACGAACCGTACTCGAGCATCCCTCCGACATCAGGACCTCATGTCGCATCCGGAGCCGCCTGGGGTGTCCACTCGGATCCGATCCCCAACGAGGTCCAAGTCGCAAATCTCGTCGACGGCGGCGTCATCGCCCAATACAACTGCGTGCGCGGAACGTCTGAGTGTGCCGACGTTGTGGACGCACTGACCGCCATATTCGAACGCTATCCAGAGGCGAAACTTGTGGTCGCCCCGGGTCCGGCCGTCGCTGATGCCCGGATAGCGCTCACGGCGTTGAATCGGCTGGAGAAGCTAGAGAGTTATCGAGAGCGCCCAATTGTGAAATTCATTGAAGCGCACCTGGACATCGCTGCCGAATAGCGAGGGTCTTCTGATGGCCGAGCTATCTCGAACTTCGCAAGCCTTTGATCTTCGGGGCGACTTTGGTGATCTCGGGCACGGTCTCGGCAGCTTCGATATTCGCGGCGCGTACCTGGTCTCGGAGTTCCTGACGCAAGATAGTGATCTCTTTCGGGGCCACTATTCCCAGCTTTACGCGCTCACCGCTGATTTCCAGCACCGTGACGACGACATCGTCAGATATGATGATTGCTTCATCGATTCTTCGCGTGAGGACCAGCACCCCGCCTCCTTGCGGCGGCAAGACAAAGTGCGCAGGCGCACCGCCACCTACGCGGCGTCTTCTTTGCCACCCTCCTCAGGCGTCTCAGAATACACAAGATGCCGGACCGAATACTCGGCGTTCTCAAGTACAAGCTGACACCCGAGCTTCGAGCGCGAGTCTATCACAAGCGGACCGAGTAAATTGGCGGTGACAGCGAGTGGATCGTGTCTCATAACGAGGATTATGAGGACAATGGCGTCCGAGGCATTCTCAAGTGAAATCGCGGTCTGGTCCGTTTCGGCCATTTCAATCGTGTAGTTCTCATTGATGAGGTAAGGGTCCAAAACGAACAGCGATACGTTCGGTTCGTCGAGGCATTCGAGAGTGTTGATCGGGGCTTGACGGAGCGCCGACAGCATCTCGGCCATCTGGTATTCAGTGTCCACGTTGGACTGTTCAAGGAAACCCTGAAGAATGTTTGGAGTCACGATTTGTTCGGGGGCGTCGGAGGATCCCGCCGGTTGAAAGTGCGCATTCCCCGCCTTCTTCCAATCGGATCCTTCCGGTAGATCAAAGATAGCCAGCTGGGCCACCGCTTGACCGTTGAGTAGCGATTGACCGTTTGTGAGAACACGGATATTGCCGTCGGCAAACGATATCGGATCGCCGTTTACGTCAAGAACGGATTCGCCCAATCGGTTCACAAGCGTTCCGTCGACGTCTCGATCAAACGCACCGGCGCGCATGAACGTTTCCGCGCCGTCGCTACCGCGCAACCTGAAAAAGCCCGCCCCTACGATTGCCAGGTCAAGGGGCCGGTTGGTCTGCGTTACAGGCCCGTCTGTAAGGTCGAGGGCCGCCGGGAGAAGTTCCAATCCGCCGCCGGTTCGGCCGACGAAGGCGTCGGCGTTCTGTATAGGACCGACGCCGCGATTCCTTCGCAAGGCAAAAGCAGTAAATCATCAAACTGTTGCGCCTGCGGAATGTCCTGTTTGAAGCCTACGGTGTTGAGGTTCGCCAGGTTGTTTCCAATAATCTGCTGTTCGGCCATCATCGCGGCCATTGTCGAGACGGCGGTGTAATAGCCCTCGATCAAGTCGACAGCCCCAGCAGGGTGGTTGAGCGGCTAGAGTGGTTTCTGAGACGCGACCACAAGCTCGACCTCCGAGCGCGAGGAATTGACGCGCTTAGCAATCTCGGGAATGCTGACTCCCTGTCCGGCGAGTTCGAGGATGATACGTCGGGTGTCGTTGCCGGAACCCGTACTTGCCGAGTCGCCACCGGCAGCGGAAGTTTGCCTGCTCGGTACGTCGTCCGATTCCACCTGAGAATGGGCGATATCGCCGACGACTGTGTCTGGTTGTTCAACTTCGGGCTCGACGGGCTCGTCGATCGCCGCACCGTTACCGTCCGCTCGACTCTCGATTGCCGCTTCGCCGGCGAAACCTTCAACGGAGCCGCCGAGAGACGCTTGCTCCATCGGAGCGCTGGCAATCGATTTATCTGGATCAATAAGAACCTCGGGTGCAACGGACGCCGATCGATCTGTACTATTTTCGGCTGACTCCATCAGGTCCTTGAGTTGCGCCATTCTCCGGTCGAGATCGCGTCGTATCTGATCTGACGCTGTTTCCAACCACCGGGTCGTGTCGGTGACACTTTGCTCGAGTTCCTCCAGCCGCGCGTCAAGATTGCTTCGATCGACACGGCGGGACAGGCTTCGAATCCAAAAATAGAAATACACCAACGCCACGACGATCGCGATTTCGAGAATGAAGGCCAGGACGGGATCCATCAACGCGCCCCCAGTCGCAAGAGCGCCGGCGAGTTACGTGGCTAGCCGCGCACGTCTATTATGCCCCCGCCGCCGAACGGCGGCGGGAACGTCCGCGACCTAAACCGCCCGCGGTATCTTCGCTTCCCGGCTCTCCAGCGTCCTGTTCCCCTGCTTGCTCTCGGGAGTCTTGATCGAGGTCGGTATCGATTCGAGTCCGATCGATAGTTTCCACTTCTTTGACATTATGACGCCGTTCGTCGAGGACGGACTGAAACTGAGCCGTTAGGACTTCCTGGCTTGCCCGCCCCGCGCCGTGCTGCAGCTCCTGAATACGCTGCACACGGATGCTTTCGGCTACCAGCGTTCTGAGTTCACCTAGGTTTACCGGCATCTTCTCGCGTCCGAATTCCTACAGTGGAGCTGGACGGCCCGAACAAATGAAGATCGCCACGGAGAGCATCGCCATGGACCCAACGAGCAGCAGGATGAGAATCACGCCAGTCCAAAGCCATCCCGTTCTGAGGACATTTCTTGAGCCGGGCCGGCTTGGGCTTAATCCCGCCCAAGAGGTGGATGGACTAGATGCGCCGAATCTGGAGTGCCGACCGAGACTTGACGTCCAACTGAAAAACTGGCGTCTCATCTCAGCCCAGTGACTCGATTCGCTTTTTCGAATCCAATATATCGGCTATTCGTAATTCCGAACGCATCGTCGACCACGACGACCTCGCCGGTGGCGATAAGCCGGTTATTGACCAGGACGTCGACAGGTTCCCCTGCGAGTTTCTCAAGTTCAATGACCGAGCCTGACCCCAGGGCCAAGATACTGCGAACGGGCATTCTGGTTCGACCCAGTTCGACTGTTAGCTCCAACGGAACGTCAAGCAGCAAATCTATACTGCTTCCAGGCGCCGCGCCCACCTGTTCGGCGTCGGCAAACTCCACAGGTCGAATCGCGTTCGCGCCGTCCGCGGGAGGCGTGTCAACGGAACCCTCATCGGCGGCGGCTACTGGCTGCGCCTCGTCCACTGCGGCTTCCACCACCTCAGGAGCCTGCTCTTCAGTCATGGTCCACTCCGACAGCCACGCTCACGGCGCTTTACAACGTTTCGATCAATTCCTCCGGGACTTCGTAGTCCTGAGTGACCTCTTCGATCTTCACAGGCTGAGGTTCATCGTAAAAACGGCCGAACCCAAGGCAATTCTCACCAGCAGACTTGTGATTTCATGCTAGCACGTGCTTCGAGCAGGATATCGGTAACCAGCCGCACTGAGCGACCGTTCGCAGAGAGACCTTGCCATTGGAGAATCGGGCGCTCAGATCCAAAACTGAAGTCACACCCACGCAAGCCACACTGCCAAGCGAGACCCCCGGCGGTACGCCTTGGCCAACGATTCACGCGCTGCCGTCAAGAAGCTTGGGTCACCGCGAATGCACAAATCTTGCACCTAAGATCCGTTTGGCCTCGCGAGCTCCGAATCGAGAAATTGGATCATCGGAGGCGCGAACCGCAGCCGTTCCGTACCGCCGATCTAGTACTCTGCTTGCATGGGCGACTGGCGTGTAACAGGTCAACACCACGTGGTGCGAATGCTACAGGGCACCATCGACCGCAAACGCATCGCGCATGCGTATCTGCTGGTGGGTCCGCCGGGATGTGGCAAGAAGGCCACGGCACGCAATTTCGCGCAAGCCCTCAACTGCGAACGCTCCGATCCGCCCTGCCACGAATGCCGTTCCTGCACCCGCATAGCGTCCGGTCAGGACTTCAACGTCCGCGAAATCGACGTCGAGGAAGAGCGGCAGCAAATACAAATCGATCAGGTGAGGGAAATCGAGCATCGCGTGTCCCTGAAAACCACCGACTCAAATTACAAGATAACGATCGTCCCGCGGGCCGAGCTTTTTTCAATTGAAGCCGCAAACGCATTCTTGAAAATTCTTGAGGAACCTCCACCGAATTCACTCCTGATTCTGGCCGCACGCGCCCGGGAGTCGGTTCCGGAAACTCTCGCGTCGAGGTGCATTCAAATCCGCATGAGAATGTCTACGCAAAAAACGATTGCGGATTTGCTGTCGGATGGCAAACCTATCGAGAAATCGGACCGGGAGTTGATTTTGGACTATGCCGAAGGCCGACCGAACTGGGCCATGGAAATGGCGAGCAATCCCGACATGCTGGCCAATTTCAAGGCGCGGTTGATCGCGACAGCAGACCGACTCGGCGGTGATACGCCTTCAAAACTCGGTTTGGCGGAAAACATTGGGAGCCAGAGGAGAGCTGTGCTCGAAGAATTGGGGCTCCTGGCTAGATATCATGGAGTAGTCGGTCGTGCTCAAGCCATCGAAGATGCGGCCGACGCCAGCGACCCGGAAAGAACTCGCGCGTTCTACGCGACGTGGGGGGCAAATTTGATCAGAATACGTGCAGGCATTGATGCTCTAAGCGCCAACACCATGCTGGCAAGCACGTTGGATGATTTATTTCTAGATCTTGATGAAATATCGGGCGTCGGCCCGATTGCGCAATAACTTGGAGACCCGACGCTAATGCCAACCGTGATCGGAGTTCGGTTTCGCCGCACCGGCAAACTTTATTACTTCGCTCCGGATACTCATGACTTTCAGGTCGATGACTACGTGGTCGTGAATTCCGGCAGCCATCCGCAGTTGGGACGAGTGGTCCTGGCACCCACCGAGCTTGCCGCGGAGGAATTGAAGGACGCTCTGAAGGAGGTTGAGCGCAAGGGGACTTCAGAAGACGTCGCAAAAATGAAGCATTTTCAAGAGCAGGCGGAGGAGGCTCTGGAGACTTTTCGCGAATTGGCGCGAGATCGTGATCTCCCGATAACCCCTTTGCAGGCCGAGTACAGCTTCGATGGCGCCAATGTTACGTTTCAGTTTTCTGCCGAAGAGCGGGTCGACTTCCAATCCCTTGCGAGAGAGCTTGCTGAGATCCTCGAGACCAGAGTCGAGTTGCGGCAAGTGGGCGCCAGAGACCGAGCGCGATTGGCCGATGGCATGGGCCGCTGCGGTTTAAGCCTGTGCTGCTCAACGTGGCTGATTGAACCGGGCAACGTCACTGTCAGAATGGCCAAGGACCAAAACCTTCCCCTGAACCCGTCGAAAATCTCGGGCGTGTGCGGGCGCCTGCTCTGCTGTCTTCGCTACGAACATCAAATGTACTTGGAAGGTCCGCTAACAACAGACGGAGACTTCGTGGAGTCAAAAGACGAGGTTCAAGATTTGTTCGACCGAGCTACCAGCGGCCGCAATCGCTATGTGCCGGACGACAAAGGCGCAAGCGAATTCCTTGCCACGGGCCTCGAATCTGACAAACCGGCTTCGGAACCGGCAGATGATAAAGAGACCCAGTCCGGCCGGTCCAAGCGCCGAGGCCGCTCAAGACGGCGTCGGCGTAGACGGCGCTGACCCCGGACTTATTGACTCAGGGCCCTCGGCCTATACCAATCGATGCTGCGGTGAAGACCCTCGTCCAGCGATATCCTCGGTTCCCATCCGAGCAATTCCCGGGCCAAAGATATGTCTGGACAACGACGGGTCGGATCGTTCTCCGGAAGCGAGGTATGTTCGATCGGTGAATCGCTGCCCGTTAGTTCAATGATCTTCCGGGCAATCTCGAGAATCGAAATCTCGACGGGATTACCAAGATTCACCACTCGACCGGAGCTATCTGGGCTGTTCAGGACCAACAGAATTCCCTCGACCAAGTCGTCGACGTAGCACCAGCTTCGAGTCTGCGAGCCGTCGCCGTTTACGATCAGCGGTTCTCCACGAACGGCTCGCACTATGAAATCAACCACTGCGCGGCCGTCGTCAAGCCGTTGACGCGGACCGTACGTATTGAAGATTCGCACGGTTCGAGTCTCTAGCCCATAAGATTGGTGCGCGATGTACGTCAGCGTCTCGGCGAAACGCTTGCTCTCGTCGTAACACGATCGCTCACCCACGGGATTCACATTCCCCCAGTACGTTTCGGGCTGCGGATGAACCAGTGGGTCCCCGTAGGCCTCCGAAGT
>PVBE012612772.1_pt1 | contig 12558 bp, 13 predicted proteins | sample 1631181 | NCBI WGS metagenome assembly PVBE01 (sample SAMN08397723, study PRJNA350692) | Marine metagenome, whole genome shotgun sequencing project. | isolation source: water | place: Pacific Ocean | collected 2012-04 | reverse complement strand
GCGATTTGTGTAGGTGTTTCTAGACCGATGCCATGAAGTATTCCAACCCCACGCGCTGAAGATTTATCTAGTGCAGAGTTCTTTATAGGAAGCTCGTGCTGATGTCGGTGGAAATGTGAACTTCCGCCATCTCCTTTTTTCATAGGTTGAGCATTTTCATGATTATGATCATGAACTTCGATGTTTTTTTCATGAAGATGAGCGTGCTCATGCTCAATTAGAATTGAGCGCCCTTTAGAAGAACTCCGAACACGCTGTAACCCTCGAAAAGCTCCATCACGAATAATCATCCAACGACTACGCAATTGAAAGTCTTCTCCCTGCAGTACAAGATTGATAAGCACCCATAATCCGAGACCGATCAGGGAACCGCCAATGAAGTACATCATCGCGGTATCAACTGAATCAGATATTTTGAAATCAGCAAGAATAATTCCGATACCTAACAAAACAACTACTGCAGCATGTCCAAAGGCATACGCAGTTGCAAGCGAAAAAGCTTTTCTCGGATTTTTTTCACCAGTGGCAATACCAGAAATTGCAGCAATATGGTCCCAATCAAAACCATGGCGGATACCAAATCCGAAAGCGGAGAGCAAAAGAGCAAAATCCATCTCTAAAAAGGTTCCAGTTACAACAGAATGAGTCAAATTAACCCGTGTTCACTTTAAAGAAACTCTGGTTCTAGATGAGACGAAATACAATTGATGGACTACTGTTAGCCCAGTTGACCTTTAGTGTCGTAGTACAGGAGATGATTCCTTATGAAAGAAACCAACAAATCAATAAAATTTACTCTTAACGATCTCCCAATAGCCGAAGCTCACTGTGACGGCCCATGTGGAGTATATGACCCATCATCGGCAAGAATTGCAGCAGAAGCTGTTCGGTCGATGACGAAAAAAATTCTTGACTTAACCCCACCCGAACCCGGAGATGCTCAAGCAGTTGCAGCCTATCTCAATACTGTCGGACGATATGTAACGATAAAAGAAGAGCAGGCCGAACTCGCAAAGCACGAACTGTTGGTATTGTGGACCGATTACTTCAAGCCAGCACACCTCGAAGCCTACCCAGACCTACACGATGTCTTTTGGAATGCAGCTAAAGCCTGTTCTGAATGCAAACAGCATGTATCGGCAGATGCAGCAGATCAACTTATGGCCGCTGTCGAGAAAGTCCACAACATGTTCTGGGAAAGCAAAGGACGAGAAGTCACATACTACGAAGCAAGTTGATCGTAGCTTTTCTTAAAGAACTCTTAGCTTTTGCTATTCGAAAACGAAAAATCTTCCGTGTTGGCGGAGACAGCATGTTGCCTGCTCTCCAAGCAAACGACATAATATTTGTTCGTCCAGATACCCAGTGCTCCAAAGGAGATATTGTCGTAATCCGGCATCCGTACAAGAAAACAATCGTCATTAAACACGTAGCAGAAATCGATGATGATTTGATCGAATTACGAAGCCCCCACGGGACTGATAGTCGTCAATTCGGAAAGTCATCACTAAAGAATCTTGTAGGAGTAGCAACCTACAATTACACGAAAAAAATGTCACTTACGAAAGCAGAATTCTCCAGTTAAGTGAGGTCATCAAATCTCACTAACCATTTAATGCGCAGTTCTTTTAAGGTGAACTCTTCCGCTTTATTCACAATCACAGATGAACCCACGTATGTAGCCTCCGTTTCATCAATGCATTGTTTTGTAGCTCGAATCGTATTCCCTGTTGTTGCCCAATCATCAACAATGAGAACTCGGTCTGTTCTATCTAAGTCAAATGACCTGCTCTGAAAATTTACCTGCTCTCCATTCCATATCTTTTCAGATGTAATTTGAGTATCAGACCCAGGGTGGTTTCTCCCATCTTTTCTAACAAGAACCAAACCAGCCTCTAGATATTTCGCAACTAAAGCGCCCAGCACCGGACCCCGTGCTTCCGGTGCGATCACCTTAGTGATACCCTCCCCCACATATTCGGAAGACATTGCCGCTCCCAATGACTGCAAAATATCAGCGTCACGAAGCAACCCTGCTACGTCAGGATGATCATTTACCATAGGAAAATCTTCAATTAAAGATAATGAAAATGCGCCAAGTTCCGTTTTTCTCATATTCTCATCCTACAAATAAATCTTTAACCCGAACAGAGTGAGAAAGTTAAAGAAAACGATTTCAAACATAAAGAGCGGAAAGACGACAATGGAAAGAGATAATAAAGATATGGACCCAAAGGTTGTATACATAGCTGGACCGCTCTTTGATGAAGGGGAACGCTGGTGGATAGAGAAGATAGAAGCCATAATCGCTGATTCAGGATGCAAAACTTTTCTACCTCATCGAGACAACCCTGAGAAAACCCCAGATACCGTCCAGGAAATCTTTGAGAACAACAGAGATGCTATTGGGAAAGCAGATCTAGTTGTAGCAAACCTTAATGGGATTACAACTGATGATGGAACCGCATGGGAACTCGGGTATGCCGCAGCACTTCATAAACCAGCAATAGGAATATTTACTGATTGGAGAGCAAGATTTGAAGGTGAAGAACTAGTCAATCTGATGATAAGCAGATCATTGGACACAATCCTACGGTCACTCGATGAATTAGTTGTTTTCCTCACCGAATGGAACAGCAGGAAAGAGTAGGAACGAACTGATGCAGCTACTTGATTCAAATATCCAGCATTATCACTGGGGAGACTATAAGTTCATCCCCGAACTCCAGGGGCGCGCATCAGAAAAAACTCCAGAAGCTGAATTCTGGATGGGAGCACACCCGAAATCTCCAAGCAGAACACTTGATAGCGGCCAAGCCCTCGATCAACTTATAACGCTGAACCCTAAGGAAACGCTGGGAGAGCATGCAAAAGACTTCAACGAGGAGCTCCCATACATAATGAAAATTCTTGCAATTCGTTCCCCGTTATCTCTTCAAGTACATCCAACCGAAGAGCAAGCGAAGGAAGGATTTGAGAATGAAACGACACTAGAAAAAGAAAATAGATCCTACTTTTCACCTCGCGGAAAAGAAGAAATCGTCTGTGCAATAACGGACACTGACATTAAATTTGGTTTTCGCGAAAGCAAAGAAATTAGTGAGATCTTCGGACTTGCAACAAAAGCAGAATTTCAACATCTTCAAGAAATACTTTCAGTAGAAGATACCCAAAAAGCATTAAAAGACATCGTTGGTAGAATCCTTAAATATCAGCCGGATCAAGTGCATTCGTTCACAGAAGATATTTTAGCTACTGCTAAAAACACCACTTTTCTTTCTGACCGTGAGATGTCTTATTTCGCTGACCTTGTTGAAATATATCCAAATGACCCAGGGCTGATCATTTTTCTTATGATGAACTTCCTAACATTGCAGCCCGGGGAGTCCCTATACGTTCCTCCAACTATCACTCATGCCTATCTACATGGAAATGCAATAGAAATCACATCAAATAGTGACAATGTCCTCAGGTGCGGCCTGTCACCTAAACAACTAGACCATAACGAATATTTAAAAGTTGGCACTTTCACACCATCAAATCCCGATGTACAAAAACCAGAGGGGAATATTCACACATATACATCTCCTACGCAGTTCAGCTTGTCCCGTTTAGATATAGAAAATGAATGGAATACAATTCTCAACGGTCCAGAAATATTGCTTTCGACCGAAGGGGCATTCACCATCACAAATGCGTTTGGTCAAAATCTGCACGTTGAACAAGGAACGCCAGTATGGATTCCATATTCAGATACGCACTATCACATATCAGGTACGTGCCTAATTTTTCGATGCGCAACACAAATAGTTAATTAAATTCCTAACTGGCGGCTAGCAAGATCGCGCATAATTTCTTCACTACCACCACCGATAGCTTGAACGCGTACCTCCCTATATAGCCGTTCAGTTATTGACCCTTTTAGATAGCTGGCACCGCCAAGAATCTGTGCAGCTTCCCGTGCGCAAAATTCAAACGTCGTTGTTGCTTGCACCTTCAATTCCGCTATTTCTGCAACAGGATCATCTCCTTGGTTCAATCGCCACGCTAAAAGTTCACACCAGGCTTGCGCTGCATTGATATTCCTATCCATTTCTACAAATTTGTGACGGATTACCTGGTGGTCTGCAAGCCGCTTTCCAAATGTTTCTCGATTTCGCGACCAATCCAAAGCTTCCTCATAACAAGCTCGGGAATATGCAATTGACTGAGCAGCCATATCTATTCGCTCAGCATTGAAATTATTAACAATCGCAGAGAAACCAGTTCCTTCTTCTCCGATCAAATTCGTTATAGGAACACGAACATCATCGAAATATAAAGTAGCGGTATCTGACGACAACCAGCCCATCTTCTCAAGCCTTGTCCTCTCTACTCCTTTCCGGTCACCTTCAATTAAAAGCAGAGAGACACCGCGTGCTCCTACATCCCCAGTACGAACTGCAACAGTTAAAAAATTTGCATGCATGCCAGAAGTAATAAATGTTTTTTGCCCAGTTACGATATATTCTTCACCATCTCGTTTCGCAACTGTTTGAATTCTGGCCACATCAGAACCTCCACTGGGTTCGGTAATAGCGAGCGCAGCCACAGCATCTCCAGCTAAACAAGGTGTCAGAACTCTTCTTTTCATCTCATCAGAGCCTGCTCTTTGAATCGGCGGAAGCCCGATGTAATTTGAAAGCATCGAAGCAACAACTCCACCTGAACCAGCCATAGCTAGTTCTTGCATCATCACCATTCGAAGTATTGCATCGCGTTGCCCATGGCCGCCATATTGCTCCTCAAACCCATCTCCAAAAATTCCAATTGATGCAGCCTTCTTATAGAGGTCTCTCGGAACTTCCCCCGCTTGTTCCCATTCTTGGACATAGGGAACAATTTCTTTATTCGTGAATTGTTGTATGAGAGATCTAAATGCTTCGTGATCTTCAGAATAGAAGGGGGAGGAAACAGTCATGTTTTCAGCTTCGCATGGATTTATTATTCTCCCAAACTGGAGAAATTGGGATCTCGTTTTTCAACGAAGGCCATCATCGCTTCTAAATTTGCGGGTTTGCCTAACAATGCTTGAAAAGCTGCATCTTCACGATTTCTCGCTGCATAAAGACTTTCCCGAATAGGTTCCATAATTACGTTCTTTGAGAAGATAAGAGAACTGATCGGTTTCGCTGCAAGAATCGCAGCATAATGCATAGCTGTATCAAAGAGTTCCTCTGGTACACACACCTTAAAAGCAAGTCCCATCTCTTTGCATTCATCAGCTGATAACCATTCAGAACTCAGCAAAGTCCAAATAGCGTTTTGTTTTCCCAGTAATTGTGGAAAGGTGAAACTGCTTGCAGCTTCTGGAGCTAATGCAAGGCTTGTAAAAGGACATTTCACTTTTGCTGTTTCTGACATAAACACCAGATCGGCAAGGCCGAGTACCGTGACTCCTATACCAAGGCCTATACCATTCACCGCACATATTAGGGGCTTAGAGAACTCTATGAGTTCATCCGCAAGCCCGGTAAACCCATGCTTTCCTGGAGTAAAGGTAGATCCACTAGTGCGCTCTGCCATTTCTTTTACATCGGTACCAGCGGAGAAACTATCTTCTGTTCCTGTAAGAACAACTACAGCAATCTCAGAGTCATTATCTGCGTCTATTAAAGCTTCTGTCACAGCATCATACATTTCTTCATTGAAAGCATTTTTTGCTTCTGGCCGGTTAAAGCGAATTAAGCGGATACGTTCATTGTCGAGAATATCAATCATGAGTTTTAACCTTCCTTATCCCTTTGGTGGCCATTTCGCATGCCCTGGGCGTTCATCAACGGGTACTAAATAGCAGTGAGTTCCTTGATAAATGCTTGGCATACATTTATTACAATGAATACAAACACCATCGTCTTTGACTCCTATAGACCATCGGTTTATTAAATCAGGTTCACGAAGAAGCGCACGACCCATCGCAACAAATTCGAATCCTTCGGCAATAGCATCCTCAACTGTTTGAACCTTATTGATGCCGCCTAGAAGGATTAAAGGCATAGATAACGCCTTTCGGAATCTTCGGGCATAGTCAAGAAAGAAAGCTTCTTCGAAGGGGTAAAAGGGCATGAATTTTTTTGCTGTTAGCTTGAATGGCACTCGAAGAGCTTTAGGGAAAATTGCAGCCATTTCATTCACAGGAACGTCGCCTCGGAAAAGATACATCGGGTTCTCAAAAGAACTACCACCTGACAGTTCAATTGCGTCAAGCGAACCATCTCCTTCCAACATTTGCGCAAAAGCAATGGATTCATCGATTTTGAGACCCCCCTTAACCCCGTCATCCATATTTATTTTTGCTATCACTGCCATTGAGTCAGGAGCTGTATCTCGGACGGCTTTCGCTATTTCTCTCCCGAGTCTCGCCCGATTCTCTATCGAACCACCCCATTTATCTTGTCGTTTATTCAGTTTCGGGCTAAGGAAATTACTTACTAAATAACCATGGCCAAAATGCAGCTCAAGACAGTCAAATCCTGCACTCGAAGCAAGCTTTGTCGCTGTGGCGAAATCCTGAATAACTTGGGAAAGGTCTTGTTCAGAAGCTGGATGAGTTCTCTTCATTCGTTGTTTCGCGAGAACCTTTGAAGCTGATAATCCGCGCCCACCTGTTCCAATGCCTACAGGCCCCGCATGGCCAAGTTGCATAGACACCGCGACACCAGAATTGTGCATTTGCTCAACGAAATGCTGTAAACCCGATACTGCTTCTTCACGCACAACAATCTCATTTGGTGCCCCTTGCCCATCAGGAGAAACAGCGCAATACGCTAGAGTCGTCATTCCGACGCCACCTTTAGCAAATGCGAGATGAAAATCTACCAGCGCATCAGTAACTAAATTATGCACTGCCATTCCTTCGAAAGTCGCAGCCTTAATAAAGCGATTTTGGAGCATGACGGGACCAAGCCTTGCCGGTGCAAAAGCTGAAATTTGTCCTGTATGCATGTTCTCCCCTAAAAAGACAACCTAGTCGAGACTTCCCGTTCGTTCATCTTGATACCTACCATCATTTCAAGCAACAATAGGAAGGTAAGGACTTTACTTTTGTTGGAGGGGATAGATGACTGGTGAACCGAAAGAAGTAGATTTCCATTTTGATGTTATGTGTCCATGGGCGTACCAGACGTCAAAATGGATACGAAGTGTGAGAGAACAGAATGAAATTACCATCAACTGGAAATTTTTTAGTTTAGAAGAAGTAAATCTTCGGGAAGGGAAGAAACATCCCTGGGAGCGCGAATGGTCCTACGGATGGTCAATGATGCGCATTGGGGCCATCCTTCGAAGAGAGAGCATGGAAAGCCTCGATAAATGGTATGAAAGATCAGGTCGGGCGCTTCATGAAGAAGGAATGCGCCCCCATGAACCTGCTGTAGCGAAGGAACTTCTCGAAGAGATCGGAATGGATCCTGCAATTGTTGATATCTCCCTTCAAGATCAATCAACCCACGAAGAAATCAAAGAAGACCACCAACGAGTCGTAAATGCTGGTGGCTATGGGGTGCCGACTCTCTTCTTTGGGGAGCATGCACTTTATGGTCCAGTTCTTATTGACCCTCCAGAAGGCGAGAAAGCTATGAGGCTTTGGAAAGCTGTCATAGCATGGCTTGAGTTTCCATCTTTATACGAAATGCAAAAACCAAAAATAGAAGAAGATGAACAGCGGATAATGCAAGTATTTCGTCCATATTTAGAAGCACGCGATTGGGTAAGTATTAATCGTGGAAAAGTTATCGAATTCCCTGATAGTGATAAAGAAGGATAGGAATTACATCTAGTGGCACCTTCTGAATTAAATCCCCGGATCGCAGGAATGTCCCCTAAATTCACCCACCTCGACGAAGTCGACGATGTGCCTTGGATTCCTGTACGTAGTCAACGAAATTCAGATGGTAGCGAATCTCATGTATGGGAAAAATGGGTTGCGTTCTCTATTAACCCAATGTATCTTTCCCTCTTTGCTAAATGGGACCCTGGAATGATCGTTCGAAAACATGGCCACTTCAGCCCCCATGTACTTACTGTCATCGAAGGAGAATTCTTTTGTGGCGAACGACTTTGCGGTCCGGGAACCCACATTGAACTGCCATTTGGTGCTGACTTCGGCCCCTTTAGAGCTGGTCCCAAAGGAGTCACTCTTTACGAAGTGATGATGGGTGATCCTCGTTCTTGGAGTGATGACCCTGAAGCTATGGCAAAGATCCTTGAAGAACATGGTGTAACTCAGTTACCTGACCCCCCAATAGAGCTCCCCGATGGGCTTGAGGACCTTCGTAAGTTATATGTAGCGGCAGAGATACAGCAATCAAATTGAAAAGAATTCAGTAATCTCTGACCGCAATTCCGATATTCCAGTGCCTGTCATAGCGCTCACCCATAACACTTCTTTTTTTTCAACTCCCAATTTTTCAACCAAGTCTTTTTTCCTTGCCCCTCGTTTAGATGAACGGACTTTATCTTCCTTCGTAGCGACAAATCGATATGGAAGCTCTATGTGATCAAGCCACTCAATGGTTTGAAGATCTAACTTGGTTGGGCCAACAGCGCTATCAATTAACAAAATTACAGCTCCAAGTGTGTCACTCTCCATCAAATATTCTTCAATCATTTTTTTCCAACGGTCCATCTCTGCTTTCGGAGCTTTCGCAAACCCATACCCTGGAAGATCAACTAGCCAAGAACCCGAACCTTCAGGATCAAATTCATACACATTTATCAATTGTGTAGCACCTGGAGTCTTTGATGTTTTCGCAAGCTTTTTCCTATGTGCCAATGCATTAATAAGAGAAGATTTCCCTACATTTGACCGTCCAACAATAGCAAGTTCGAGTGTTCTATTTGGAAGCTGGTCAAGACGAGAAGCTGATTGAAGAAATCGTATAGGAAGCGGATTAGACACATTTCTAGACTAGCCGCCTCCTATGAAGAGAGTGCTTGTCACATTTTGATTCCTTAACGAATCAAAATGCAGGCGAACAACATGTTTCATATTCCCTTTTTCTTAAAGATTTTCTCGAGACGTTGGGAGAGGCGTGAATGATCCAGCATGTAGGTTAAACGCTGATATTTCAAGGCAATAGTTGTGTTTTCAGTACAAATGTACTGGAAGTAGGTAGCTGAAATAGCTAGAAAACCAGGTTGATTTCAATCTAGTGAAGATCCCTGTGTTTTTACAGAATAACTACATGAACAAAAACACAGCCCTCATCTCCGCCCTATTCGTAGCCATCCTAATCGTTACAACCGCCTGTATCCCACAAGGAGCAATCAACTCAGATCCTGCAGTTAGTGTTCCACAAATCGTAGAAACAACAGAAGTAGTTGTTGAAGAAGCACACTCCGATCATGATGGTCACGATCACTCACACGAAGGACACTCACACGAAGAATACGTAACCACACCAGAGGTACCCGAAGAAGAAATCGCAGCCACAGCAGCCGCTAAAGCTGTGGAAGTAAGAATCGCAGCAGAAGCCAAAGCACAAGCCGAAGCTAAAGCAGCCGAACAAGCAGCAGCCGAAGAAGCAGCTCGAATCCAAGCTGAACAAGCCGCAGCACAAGCAGCAGCCGACAAAGCAGCAGCCGAACAAGCAGCAGCTGAAGAAGCAGCCAGAGTTGCAGCTGAAGAAGCAGCAGCTGAAGAAGCAGCCAGAGTTGCAGCTGAACAAGAAGCACAACGTCAAGCAGAAGCCGCCGCAGCAGAATCCTGTAAAACAGACGCAGTACACGGAGTCATCACCTCCTACTGTGGTTACGAAGGAACCTACCAATCACAGGTACAAGCAGCAGCCGACGCTCTCCCCGCAGAACTCAAAACAGCTTTCGTTGACGTAGAAATAGTCAACGGTTGTCACCCAAACGCTTTCGCCTCAATGGGACGTTGCGTTTACGGAGTTTGGGATTCCGCTGGGTGGGATGCTGACACTCACGGTAACGCTTGGTCAAGAAGCCTTTGGGTCTCTAACCGAGGCGTAGAGTCTGGTCGACTAACTGACATCATGGTTCACGAAGCCGGACATGCTTACAGCTTTAACATCGCTCGAAACTGTGTCAACGAAGACACTGGCAATACCTACCGAGAAGACGCTAGAACAATCTTCGGTGGAGAAGAGCCATTCGCCGATGGAATCACCGCTTACTACAACGGTGCCGGAGCCTTTCAAAACTATAGAGGCACAGGAACCGCTCTCTCCGTAGCTGAAACCGATATTCTCGAAAAAATGTTCAGCAGCTGCTAAACAAGTCGGGGATCGATCAGGATCCTATAAAATATCTAGATCTTTCCGACTCTCCCATACCAATCCAGCAAGAAGCGTTCGAGATTCGACACCCACTTTCTGGTAGATCGTCGTCAAATTGTTTCGAACTGTGCTCGATGCTAAATGAAGGGCTTCCGAAATTTCTGCATCGCTTAATCCATCTGCGATAAGTTCAGCGATTTCGAGCTCTCTTTTCGTTAAAGAGTCCCTATCTAAAGCGCCTTGAGATCCGAGCTCAGCGGCAGCGGCCCGAGCATCAGCATGTGTCAGCATGGAGAATCCTTTCGCTGTGGCTTCCATAGCTTCCGCCAAAGGTTTAAGATCAGAATCCTTTTCTAAATATGCAGAGACAGAACCGCTTTCAAAAGCAGCGATTAACGACCGAGGTGACTTCACAGATGTGAACACTACACAGCGAGCCGATAGATCATTTTCTGAAATATGTCGGGCGACATCAAGGCCTGAACCTTCACCAAGACGGAGATCTAAAACTGCGATGTCAAACACAGCATCATCAAGTGCCGCTATGGCTTCAGCCACTGATCCAGCTTCAGTAATTTCAACACCTTCTTCGAAAGTAGATTCTAAACCAGCCTTAATTCCCATCCGGACCATCGGATGATCATCAACGAGAAGTACCTTCATCTATTCTCCTTCATAGAGCCAATATCGTTTCCTACTCTTGTATAAATCACGATTTTCCGCACTCCTTTAGAGTAGATCGGCCGCTATTTTTTTTCTACTCTTGTTTCTTAAAGCAAACGAGTTGACTTTGATATAAATTATTTATGACCTCGGAGCTTAGATGTATATTGTCCATTTCGCCGATGCGGAACAAATCCCCAAAGAACAACGGCGGTCGCTGCTTGGAGGAAAAGGAGCGAGCCTTGTGGAGATGTCCTCAGACCTCGACCTCTCTGTCCCTCCAGGTTTTGTCATAACCACGGAAGCTTTTCATAGATTTCACCGAGACGAATCTTTGTTATTTCTAGAAGAAGAAATTACCGGAGCAATGTCCAGAATAGAGATATCTACAGGTCGGTCATTCAACAACCCTGAAAATCCACTACTCGTAAGTGTCAGGTCCGGCGCTCCCATCTCAATGCCTGGAATGATGGATACGATCTTAAACCTCGGCTTAAATGATGAAACTACACTAGGACTTGAAGCAAGAAGTAACTCTAAATTCGCCACAGAATGCAGAAGCCGATTTGAATCGATGTTCCACGACATCGTTATTCAAAAAAATGACACCGGCCTTACAAACGCCCCTTCAGATGTGTGGGAGCAACTCTATTTATCGATAGAAGCGGTATTTCGCTCTTGGAATAGTCCAAGAGCCAAAACCTTCAGAGAAGTTGAAGGGATTCCAGATGATTACGGAACGGCTGTAACTATCCAAGCGATGGTTTTTGGGAATACGGGTAGAGACTCGGGAACAGGGGTTTTATTCACCCGTAATCCTTCCACCGGCGCAGATGAGTTATTCGGAGATTTTCTTCCCGATGCCCAAGGAGAAGATGTCGTATCAGGGGCTCATCAGACTTTCGGATTGGAAGAAATGAAACTAATTTCCCCAGTTGCATTCCAAGAACTTTCCGAAGTTGCTAAATCTCTCGAAAGAGTTACTACCGATATGTGCGACATAGAGTTCACGGTCGAAGAAAAAAGGCTATGGATACTTCAGAATCGCGTTGGAAAGCGAACTCCTGCAGCAGCGATCCGTATAGCTGTTGAGATGGCTAAAGATCCCACTTTCCCTCTTACCCGAGAACAAGCGATAATGCGTATCACCCCTGACCAGCTCAAGTCAGCACTTTCCATGGATCAAGTTACTACTTCTTCCCAAGTATTAGCGAAAGGTTTAGGGGCTTCACCAGGGGTGGCCACTGGCAGCTTAGTGTTTACTGCAGATGACGCCGTAGAAGAAAGTGATAAAGGAACTGAAGTTCTTCTACTTCGGCCGGAAACTTCCCCAGCTGATGTTCATGGAATGGCTGTATCGCAAGGAATTATTACCGCAACTGGCGGGTTAGCCAGCCATGCTGCTGTTGTTGCAAGAGGGTGGGGTATTCCGGCAGTAGTAGGGGTCTCAACACTTACTATCAATGAAAACTCGGCTGTCTTTGGCGACGTGAAATTAACTGCCGGAGAAACTATTACTCTTGATGGGACAACAGGAGAAATTTTTTATGGAGATACAGAGATAAAGGCTTCGCAAACCCTCCCAACTGTCACCACTTTTCTCGCATGGCTTGAT
>PVBE012445332.1_pt1 | contig 12560 bp, 10 predicted proteins | sample 1631181 | NCBI WGS metagenome assembly PVBE01 (sample SAMN08397723, study PRJNA350692) | Marine metagenome, whole genome shotgun sequencing project. | isolation source: water | place: Pacific Ocean | collected 2012-04 | reverse complement strand
TATCGGGCGACGCTCTAGTGCGGGTTCTTGCAGCAATCATATTCCTAGCCCTCTGGCCCGCGCCTACGGCCGCAGGCGGCAGCAGCGCGTCAGCGCATGTCACCGATTATACGAAAGTGTCGAATACAGTTACGGCCTTTACGGTCAAGTTTACAGAACAATTTTTCGGCCTTGAAATAGGTGCCATCAAAGGATGCGCCGAGATCAAGGTTTGGGCGAAGTACAGCCCTGGATGGTGGTTTTGGCGCCGCAATTGGGCGAAATACGGCCCACACCCAGTGACCAGGGAGACCTACGCTGACGCCCTCGTAGCGCTCCAACGGGCGTACGTCGAAAAGAAGGCTATTCGGTTCGGGACGATGGGTACAGGGCTACGAGCGCGAGCGACGAGGTGCGGTTTTGATGCGCGGGGCCTCGCGATCCGCGTGGAATATGGCGGCACAAGTGCAGTCTATGCTTTTCATGACTCGTACTAATCGAAGCTCCTCCCGTAACGGTCGGCGACCGATCCCGGCCCTTCGCTGGTATTTTTCCTCGTCGGCTGATGCCCGGCGCTGCAGCCCCTTTCTAGGCTAACGTCAGGGGGCTGGGAAATGGACCACGAAACCGCGTTGGTCAATACCGTCTCAGTACACTCCGAGCAATCTCCGAAAACTGTCCGGCGCTCAGCCGTAAATCCAGCTCATCTTCGCGCGGTAGGCCGCCTCGAAGGCGTCCATCTCGGCCGTGTGCTCAAGCGTCAGGAGAACATCGTCGAGGCCGTTCAGGAGGCAGTGCTTGCGGAACGGATCGACGTCGAACGGATGCTGGTTGCCGTCGGGTCCCGTGACGGTCTGGGATTCGAGATCGATGCTCATTTGTGCGCCGGGCGCGGCATGCAATTCGGCCCTAAAGCCGTCGACCACCGCCTCGTCGAGCGCCACCGGCAGGACCCCGTTCTTGAAGCAGTTGTTGAAGAAGATGTCGCCGTAGCTCGGCGCGACCACGGCGCGGAAGTCGTTGGCATCGAGCGCGAACACGGCTGCCTCGCGCGACGAGCCGCAGCCGAAGTTGCGGGCGCCGACGATGATCCGCGATTCCCGGTAGGCCGGCTGGTTGAGCACGAACTCGGGCCGCTCGGCGCCGGTCTCGTCGAAGCGCAGATCATGGAACAGATAGAGGTGATAGTCCTCGTCGCGCGGCTTGCGCATGAAGCGCGCAGGGATCAACTGGTCGGTATTGAGGTTGATCGCGTCCATCGGCGCGGCGACGGCGGTCAGCGAGGTGAATTTTTTCATTTGCCGCCTCCGTCGCGCGCAAGGCTCCGAGGATCCGTCAACGTTCCGGTCACGGCCGCCGCCGCCGCCATCGCCGGGCTGACCAGATGGGTGCGCACGCCGGTTCCCTGGCGGCCGACGAAGTTGCGGTTCGAGGTCGACGCGATGCGCTCACCGGCATTGCCCGCGTCGCCGTTCATGCCGACGCACATGGAACACCCCGCCTCGCGCCACTCGAAACCGGCGGCGAGGAATACGCGGTCGAGGCCCTCGGCCTCTGCTTCGGCCTTGATCAGCCCCGATCCCGGCACCACCATCGCCGGCACCGCCGCGCGCTGGCCGCGAGCGACCGAGGCCGCCTCGCGCAAATCCTCGATCCGGCTGTTGGTGCACGAGCCGATGAACACCCGGTCGACCGCGAGCCCGTCGAGCGCCGCGCCCGGCGCAAGCCCCATGTAGTCGAGCGAGCCTTCCATGGCGGTGCGTTTCGCGGCATCCGGCTCGTCCGCCGGGTCGGGTACGCGGCCGGTGATGGGCAGCGCGTCCTCGGGGCTCGTGCCCCACGTCACCATGGGCGCGATATCGGCGGCGGCCAGCGTCACCTCGCGATCGAACGCGGCGCCCACGTCCGACGGAAGCGTCCGCCAGTATTCCACCGCCTGTTCCCACGCCGCGCCGGACGGCGCGTACGGACGGCCCTTCAGGTATTCGAACGTGGTCTCGTCGGGGGCGATCATGCCGGCCCGCGCGCCGGCCTCGATCGACATGTTGCAGACGGTCATGCGTTCCTCGGCGGTGAGCGCGCGGATGGTCGATCCGGCGTACTCGATGGCGTGGCCCACGCCGCCGCCGGCACCGATGCGAGCGATGATGGCGAGGATGATGTCCTTCGCCGTCACCCCGATGCCGCGCTCGCCCTCGACCGCTATCCGCATGGTGCGGGGCTTCTTCTGCCACAGGCTCTGGGTCGCCAGCACGTGGCTGACTTCCGATGCCCCCACACCGAACGCGAAGGCGCCGAGCGCGCCGTGGGTCGAGGTGTGCGAATCGCCGCACACCATGATCAGTCCGGGCAGGGTGATGCCCTGTTCGGGGCCGATGACGTGGACGATGCCCTGTCGCGCATCGCCGAGGCCGAACTGGGTGATGCCGTGGGAAGTGGTATTGGTATCCAGGGTCGTTACCAGAAGGCGCCGCTCGTCGTCGGCGAAATCGGCGTCGGTGCGCCCCCGCGTCGGCACGTAGTGGTCGGGGACGGCGAATGTCTGGTCGGGCCGGCGGACCGGGTATCCATTGGCCGCCAGCATGTTGAAGGCGTGGAACGAGCCGTCGGTCAACAGGTGACGGTCGATGTGCAACAGCGTCTGGCCGTCGTCAGAGGTGAGGATCGCGTGACGGTCCCAGATCTTGTCGAACAGGGTGCTGGGCGCGGACATTGCTCGGGCGCTCCCGTCTCAGTAGCCGACGCGGGCGTTATCTGCGACCTCGTAGCGGCTTTCGAGCTCCTGGATCTCACGCATGCCGACCAGGTCGACCATGTCGGTGAAGCTCGCGATCTCGCTCAGGAGCCCCTTGACCGAGCCGGTGGATTTTAACTCGGCCAGCGTGCGCTCGACCGCGCGGATCGCCGCCAAGATGACGAAGTTGGGATAAATCGCGAGCTTGAAGCCCACCTCGCGCATCTCGTCGACGGAGAGATACGGCGTTTTGCCGCTTGAGCCGTGATTGAGCAGCGTCGGCTTCTTGAAGTGTTTGGGGATCGCGGTGAGTTGCTCCATCGTGGTCGGCGATTCGATGAAGATCACGTCGGCGCCGGCCTCCTCGTAGAGCTTGCCGCGTTCGAGCGCGCGCTCGAAGCCCTCGACCGAGAGCGCATCGGTGCGCGCGATGACGACGAAATCGGGATCGCGCCTGGCATCGACGGCGGCGCGCACCTTGGCCGCCATCTCGTGCTCGTCGATCAGCGTCTTGCCGGCGAGGTGGCCGCAGCGCTTGGGCCACTGCTGGTCCTCGATATGGACCCCGGCGACGCCCGCCGCCTCGAACGCGCGGATCGTCCGGCGCACGTTGATCGGCCCGCCATAACCGGTGTCGGCGTCGGCGATCAGCGGCAGGCCGGAGGCGTCGGCGATGCGGCCCGCGTTGTCGACCATCTCGGACATGGTGAGCAAGCCGACGTCGGGCATGCCGAGCCGGACGGCGGTGGTGCCGGAGCCGGTCATGTAGATCGCCTCGAAGCCCTGCTTGGCAACGAGGCGGGCGTTGAGCGCATCGGCGACGCCCGGCGCCATGACCGGGTCGGGCCCGGCGAGCAGACGGCGAAGCGCCGTCGTCGGTCGTTCTGACATGTTCGACTCCCACGCGAATCGTTCGCGTCGAGCTTACCCCGGCGGCGGCGCGCGGGCTATCCCCATCCAGAACCGCAACTTGTCGCGATTGATGGCGGGATGGCGGCGCGAGGGCTTATGATGGCGCCCCGGAGCCCAACGCAATCGAACGGACGAGGCCGACATGACCGACCAATCGATCGAACCGACGACGATCGTCCGCCACGCCAACGCCGTCTTTGGGCCGATGGCGATGCTGGCGGCGATGGAGCTCGATCTGTTTTCCGCGCTCGGCGACGGGCCGGCAACGGCGGCCGAGATCGCCGCCGCGATCGATGCCGATCCCGAGCGGCTGGTCCTGCTGCTGTATGCGCTGGTCAGCGCCGAGATGCTGACGGTCGAGGACGGCGTGTTCGCCAATACCGCCGAGGCCGACCGATACCTGATCAGCGGCAAGCCCGGCTACATGGGCGGGCTGAGCTCGCTCTACCGCGACCTGTGGGAGGCGGGGATGCGGACGGCGGCGACGTTTCGCGAAGGCCGGCCGATGGCCAAGCACGACTACGCGGCGATGGACGCGGCCGCGCTCGGCGAGTTCTACGCCGGCACCCACCCCGGCGCACTCGGTGCCGCGCGCCAGCTCGCCGCGCGGGTCGATATCTCTGGTTGCCGCAGGCTGCTCGACGCCGCCGGCGGCTCTGGCGGCCTCGGCATCGGGCTGTGCGAGGCCCATCCGGAGCTCACCGCGACGATCGCCGATCTGCCATCGGTCGCCCCAATCGCGCGCGGTTTCGTCGAAGAGGCCGGGCTCTCCGATCGCATCACCGTCGAGCCCGTCGATCTGACCGAGCGGTCGCCGCCGGGATCCTACGACGCCGCCGTCCTGCGCAACCTGATCCAGGTGCTATCGGCCGAAGACGCGGCCCGGGCGCTCGACAATATCGGACAGGCGGTCGAGCCGGGCGGCGTGCTCTGCATCTTCGGCTGGGTAATGGACGACAGCCGCGTCACGCCCCCGAACGCGGTGAGCCACAACCTGGTTTTCATCAACTTCTACGACCACGGCCAGGCCCACACCGAGGGCGAGCACCAGGCCTGGCTCGAGGCCGCCGGCTTCACCGACATCGTGCGCCAGGCGATGCCGGGGGATTACAGTCTGATCAGCGCGCGCAAGGCCTGAGCCGCGGCGGTCGGAATCCGTTTCGGAATTCACTCGATAAGTCGAAGAGCCAAGACATGACGAATAGTGATATCGGCATCATCGTCAACGGCGCCACGGGGGGCATCGGCTCGTTCCAGCATCTCGCCAATTCGCTCGCCCCGATCCGCGCCGAGGGAGGGCTGCGGATCGGAGAAGATACGGTCATGCCGAAGCTGCTGCTGGTCGGGCGCGACGAGAAACGGCTGTCGGAAATCGCCCGCGCCAATGCCGTCGATGCGTGGACAACGGAGCTCGATAGCGCCCTGGACGATCCGCACTATCCGGTCTATTTCGACGCCGCAGCGAGCCATATGCGCGCCGGCATCCTGCATCGGGCGCTGGCCGCCGGAAAGCACATCTACGCGGAGAAACCCGTCGCGCCGTCGGTCAAGGACGGCCTGGCGCTGCTGCGGGATGCGCAATCCCGCGGACTCAAACACGGTGTCGTCGAGGACAAGCTGAACCTGCCCGGCCTCGTGAAACTGGCCAAGCTCGTCGACAGCGGATTTTTCGGCCGGATCATCGGCTTCAAGCTGGAGTTCGGCTGGTGGGTGTTCGACGGCATCACCGCGCCCGCGCAACGCCCGAGCTGGAACTACAGGCGCGCCACCGGCGGCGGGCTGGTCTCCGACATGTATCCCCACTGGCGTTACGTCATCGAGGGCCTGCTCGGCCCGATCGGCCAGGTCGTCTGTAGCACCGCCACTGCGCAGGGCGCCCGCGCCGATGAATCGGGCGCCGAATTCCAGGTCGATGTCGAGGATTACGCGGCGACCCTGGTGCGGATGGGAAGCGGCGCGGTGGGCACCATTCTCAGCTCGTGGGCCACCAGAGTGCGGCGTGAAGACTTGCTGACATTTCAGATCGACGGGACCGATGGCTCTGCGGTCGCCGGGCTCAGACGATGCCATGCGCAGCGGCCGGCGGAAACGCCGGCGATCGCCGGTTTCAGAATGGGCAAGAATGCCGATACGATGTCGGTCGCGACGGACTATTTCGCCGGCTGGCAAGAGATTACCGATGCGACGCCCTACAAGAACCCTTATCGATACGGCTGGGAGAAATTCATCGCCCATGTGGTCGCCGATGCCCCATTCGACTCGCGATTGTCGGCGGGCATTCGCGATGTTCAGCTTTCGGAGGCGTGTCTTGACAGCATGGCCACCGGCAAATGGGTGGAAATGCCCGCACTGACGGATGACGCCGAATGACGATCCCCGCCGCAACCGACTTGCCGGTTCTGGATCTGGGCGATGACCCGTACGAACGGGGGCTGGTGCATGGCCGCGAGCTCGCCGCCGCCATCGCCGACAACGTGCGGACCTATCTCGCCCGGTTCGCCGCCAGCGGCCTGGATTCCGAGACCGCGCGACGGGAAGGCCACAACTGGATCGACGTGACCCGTCGCCAGAACCCGGAATACGCCGAGGAAATGCGTGGTATCGCGGACGGCTCGGACTTGCCGCTCGCCGACATCGTCATGCTGAACGTCAGATATGAGATCACCTTCGGCCTGATTCTGAAGGACTCGCGGGAAGCCGACATCGCGACCGTCGCCGATGGCGCGGACGGCTGTTCGACGTTCGGCATCATGCCCGAGGCGAGCGCGAACGGGCACACCATCCTGGGGCAGAACTGGGACTGGCTGGCCGGCGTCTACGGGCGTTGCGTCGTGTTGCGGGTGCGCCGCGAAAATGGTCCCGATTTCATTTGCCTTACCGAAGCCGGCATCGTTGGCGGCAAGATGGGTGTCAACGAGCACGGCATCGGCCTGGTGGAAAACGGCCTGGTTTCCGATCACGACGGCACCAACGCCTACGAGAAGCCGTTTCACATGCGGTGTCGGGAGGTGTTGAACGCGGAGACCTTCGATATCGCCCTGCTGCCGATCGTCGAGACCCGCAGGGTCTGTTCGGCCAATTTCGTGATCGGCCATACGGATGGGGAAATCATCAATCTCGAAACCAGCCCCGATGCGGTGTCCTACCACTACCCCCGGGACGGCATCGTCACCCACTCCAACCATTTCCTCGATCCGCGTCATGGCCCGTCGCAGATGGAGCGTCTGTCGCCCAGCACGTTGTACCGGGCGAACCGGCTGGACCGATTGCTGCGCAAGGACATCGGCCGGCTGGATCTCCCGCGGTTCCAGACCGCCATGTCCGACCATTTCGGCGCCCCCAACGCGATCTGCCGACATCCCAACGACAGCCCGCCCGCCGCCCGCCAAACCATGACCAACGCCGCCGTGGTCATCGATCTGGCGACACGAACGATGCACGTGGCCAACGGCCCGCCGTGCAGCAACGAGTTCGTCGCGCTTGGGCTGGAGCCCGACGCATCCGGCGAAATCTGAAAATCCAACGGAGAATCCCACCGTGGCCCGGCTTATCGTCTGCCTGACGTTTGATTTCGATACTCAGTCGGGGTTTATCGCCCGGGGCTGGGACAGCCCGACGCCGCTGTCGCGCGGCGAGTTCGGGGTCATGGCGTCCGGCCGAATTCTCGCCATGCTGAAGGCGCGGGGCCTGCCATCGACCTGGTTTGTTCCTGGCTTCACCATCGAAAGCCATCCCGCGGCCTGCGAGGCGGTGGTGGCGGGTGGCCACGAGGTGGCGCATCACAGCTGGGCGCATGTGCCCCCGGCCCAGCAAAGCCGCGCCGAGGAAGCCGAAGACATGGCGCGCGCCAACGAGGCGATCGCCAAGCTGACCGGAAAGAAGGCGCGCGGCTATCGCTCGCCGTCGTGGGATCTGTCGGAGAGCACCATCGAGCTGCTGATCGCCGAGGGCATGGAATATGACAGCAGCCTGATGAACAGCGACTACGTCCCCACCTGGGCGCGGCAGGGCGACAGTTTCGGGTTGGGCGAGCCCATCCGATACGGCGAGGATACCGGCCTCGTTGAAATGCCGATCAGCTGGACGCTCGACGATTTTCCGCATTTCGAATTCATCCGCACCGCCGACGTCACCCTGCCGGGCCTGCAATCGGCGCGCTCGGTCATGGACAGCTGGTGGGACGAGTTCGTCTATATGCGAAAGACCGTCGACTGGGGGGTGCTGACCTACACCATGCACCCCTATGTGATCGGACGCGGCTACCGCATGCTGGCGCTGGAAGGGCTGCTCGACCGACTGGCCGAAGGCGGCGCCACATTCATGACCATGGAAGACGCCGCCCGCGAAGCCCGGGAACGTATGATCGCCGCCCGGTAACAGGTACGGATCGGTGCGGACGACCGTCGCGCCGGCGCTCCCATCGGTTGCCAAACCGTGCCGCCACGCATAGTGTCCTGATAGGCCGCCCAGCGCGGCGCAAGGAGAATACCGGGGAAAGGACGGGACGATGATCGACTGCTATACGTGGCCCACGCCCAACGGGCACAAGGTTCACATCATGCTCGAGGAGTGCGGGCTCGAGTGGAACGTGCATCCCATCAACATCGGCGAGGGCGACCAGTTCAAGCCCGAGTTTCTCAAGATCAGCCCCAACAACAAGATGCCGGCGATCGTCGACCGCGATGGCCCCGATGGCCCCAATGGCAACGAGATCGCGATCTTCGAATCGGCGGCGATCCTGATCTATCTCGGCGACAAGACCGGCAAGTTCCTGCCCAAGGAGCCGCACAAATACTACGACGTGCTGCAGTGGCTGATGTTCCAGATGGGCTCGGTGGGGCCGATGCTGGGGCAGTCGCACCACTTCAACGCCTATGCCCGCGAACGCATCGAGCTCGACAAGATCCAGTACGGCATCGACCGCTACGTCAACGAGGGCAACCGCGTCTACGGTGTGATCGACCGCCGCCTCGACGGGCGCGAGTGGATCGCGGCCGACGAATATACCATCGCCGACATGGCGATCATGCCGTGGCTGCGCGATCCGGCCAAGCAGGGCATCGATATCGCCAACTACCCCAACCTGGAGCGCTGGCGCGACAAGATCTGGCAGCGTCCCCAGGTGGTCAAGGCGCTCGAGACGCTGGCCGAGCACCGGCGCAAGTCGAACGCCCACTCCGACAAGCAGTGGGAGATCATGTTCGGCAAGACACAGTCGCTGCAAGGCCAGGCGGCGGAATAGGGGTCAGTCGGATTCGGGCTTTCCGGTAACGCGGGGCGCGATCGCGCTTATCGGGTTGCGAAGTTCCAAGACATGGGCGCGGAAGCCAGCGTCAGGCCGCAAGCGCGGCGAAATCCTCCTCGAGGTGGACCCGCGCCGCACCAGGGTCAAATAGAGCCGTCCCCGATAGGGTATTCGTTCGCCTTGACCGAAATTTCCGACCGGTCGGCCGGCGACAAGCCAACGGGCGCGGACGGAATAGCGTCCGAGCGCCCGATGGATATCCGGTTCGCCGGTGACCAGGGCGAGAAGGGCATCGCGCTCGCCGCCCACATCGTGACGCCGAATTTGGGCCGACGTCATCGCCATCCCGGCCGCCATGCCGAGGCCGTACCGGACATTCATCGATTTAGCGAGATCGGCGGCCGCGACGTCGAGCCGGCGCATTTCCGAGAGACCGATCCGTGCCTGCGTATAGAGATAGAGGCGCCGGCCCGAACGGTAATGCTTCGATCCATGATCGAGCTCGCTCCAACCCAGCGAACGGAGCCAACCGCCGGACACCGTCCGATCGAGACGGTCCATTACACCTTCGAAGAAATTGATGGCATCGACGTGATTTCGCCCGGGCAATGACCCGGGACGGTGTGCGGTCATTTCGATTACGACGGGAACATCGTTTTTCGTCCGGCCGGCGATCTGTTCGGCCAGGGATCGAGATTGGCGGTCAATTACCAGAGATCTAATCATCGCAGATACTCCAATTCGCTCTTCCGGCGACCCCCTGCGTGTCTGGAGCTATTGCGCCTGCTGACGCATCGCTTTGTTGATTTCCTTCTGAAAACGAAAAAATACTTTAAGGTGTCGTAATTCTAACGTCAACTAACGGATGTAATTAAATCACAAAATCATCTTATGTAAAATTCTGACGAATCAATATCTTACAAGAGTCAATACAGATTAATATGATTATTTATTGGACCTAATGTCGTAAGAAAGAGGACTCAATCGGCACGAGCCCAAATCGCTCGGAGAGACGAGTCCGCGCCATGCCCGCGCGGCGGCGAAACTCGATGCCCTGTCGTCGGCTTGCCCGCCGATTCCGCTCCGCGGGCCGTGGCGGGTGTGAGAAATAGGGCTCTAGTGGCGCGACGACGAACCCCAAAAGCGGCCCCTTCCGGTCTATTGGCTCGATCAATGGCCGGAGATGCATGATTCCGCCGCAATATGCCGTCGAGCGGACACCTGCTTAACCAAATCTTTATCCGATCCCGAGACCCTTGGGAGGATAGCAGAACCACTTCCGACGCCATGAAAACCGCCGTTCCCAAGCCCGTGGGCGAAGATCAGGAAGTCGTATCCGAGGCACCCTCGCGCGGCGACGGCGAGGATGCGAGCGCTGGCGCCACGCTCGACGACGTTCTGCAATCGCGGACCTACGAGACCTTTCCCGACGCCGTTGTGGTCGCGGCCGACGGCCGGGTGGCGTTCGCCAACGCCGCCGCCAGGCGGCTGTTCGGCGACGCCGCCGGTAACGAACTGATCGGCCGGGTGACGTCGGACCTCGTCCATCCGACCTCGCGCGCCGATGCGGCGGATCGAATCGCGGCCGTCTTGCGCTCCGGCGGCGAGACGCCATCGCTCCGGGGATCGGCGCTCAGGCTCGACGGCGCGGCGTTCGACTTCGACGCCGCCCTGGCGCGGATCAGGTGGAACGGCGGCCCGGCGTGCCTTCTGAGCCTCAGAGAGGGCAGCCAGCTCGGCGAGCTTGCCGCCCGCCTCGCCGAGGCCCGCGATGTCGCCGATGCCGCCAACCGTACCAAGAGCGAGTTCCTGGCCAACATGAGCCACGAGCTGAGGACGCCGCTGAACGCGGTCATGGGCTTCTCCGAAGTCATCCAGAACGAGATGTTCGGGCCGGTCGGCGTGCCGCAATACGTCGACTACGCGGCCGACATATACGCCAGCGGCGCGCATCTGCTGGAGATCATCAACGACATCCTCGACCTGTCGAAGGTCGAGGCGGGCAAGCTCGAGCTGGCCGAGGAGCGGATCGATCTGCGGGGCATCGCCGAGGCCGTCTTTCAGCTCGTCAAGGGCCGCGCCGACGAAGGCGGTGTCACGCTGATGCACGACATCGCGCCCGACCTGCCCAGGCTCCACGCCGACAAGCGCAAGCTCAAGCAGATGCTGTTGAACCTGTTGTCCAACGCCATCAAGTTCACCCACCAGGGCCGCGCGGTCGACCTGATCGCGCGGATGGGCGACGACGGCGGGCTGGTGCTCATGGTCCGCGACACCGGCATCGGTATCCCCGCCGACCAGTTCGACCACGTCCTGGCGCCATTCGGCCAGGTCGACAGCGCGCTCGCCCGCGAGCACCAGGGCACCGGCCTCGGCCTGCCCCTGGTCAAGGCGCTCGTCGAGCTGCACGGCGGCCGCATGGTGATGGAGAGCGAGCCGGATTCGGGCACCAACATCTCGCTGTGTTTCCCGCCGGAGCGGACGCGGTAGCGGGCGAGGGGGGTCGCTCTCGCGGGATCGGCGCGGCGCGGCGCCGACAGATCGGCCGCGACGGGGGAGACCCGCGCACCGCGCCATGCTGACACCCTGAAACGCCCTGCTTTCCCCTTCTCGCCGTCGTGACACCGACCGGATCAAGCTCGCACCGACGGATTTGGCTTGGCATGGACGCGAGCGGCCGTTCCGCCCCGGCCCGAGACCCGGCCTCGCGTCTCCCTCAATCTCGACCGCCATTTCGATTGGGAGACAGCAGCGTTCTTACGCCGAGCCTCCACCAACCACCCTGCCTCCGCGGGGCTCCGCCCCTGCCCCCCGTAGGTCCTCGAAAGTGCGTCGCCTTACCAGCCCACGTCGCCGTCCAAAATGGGGGCAGGGGCGAAGCCCCGCGGAGGCGGGGTGCCCGCGAGTGCCCGAGCGTCCGAACGCTGCAAGCTCCCATCGGAACAACTGGGCCGGCCGACGATCACCCGAGACGAGGCGTCGGACATCATCGAGGCGCTCGCCCGCGTCCATGCCGAGCAACCTTCGTGTGTGCAATGCGGTCAATTGATCCATGGGAGAAATGTGGCAGTGCAAGATTTGACCTCGCACGTGCTATTCAAAATAAATGATCCTGATAGCCGCGTGCGTCGGCCTTAACCGTCTTCGTTAGTAGTGTCCGAAGTTCCCGTCCCTTCACCCGCTGCATCTTCTCTCACTCCGTAGGCATGCTTGCGTAGTTCTATTTCTTCCTCAGCCCTACTTCGCTCCCTTTCGGCTCGGTCTTTAAGGTGATTGATGTACTCATCTGCAAATCTCCTAACTCGCTCATTAGAGTCCTCCAGTAAGCCTTTTGTCTCTTTAATTTTCGCTTCCATGGCTTCAGCAAAACCAAACTCTCCCATGACCACGCCCGTGTTCTCTAAGACCATGGCAACTTGGTTCTTGATCTTGTCATCGTCGCCGAGCTGAACGATGATTTCCCGGCAGACGGCATGAAGGAATGTTTCTCCCTGGTAATTCCGCAAGACGGATAGAACGAATTCTATATTAGACCGGTCACCAGCTCGGACGAATTCAAGGAGCTTCGCCTCAAGCGCCGCAGAAAAGTTGGGGAAGATAATCTTGATTAGGTTTGCACCCCGATACTGAAAAAACTCGCTATTTTGATTGAACCACTTCCGTACCTCGTCTATCACAATGTCAGGATAG
>PVBE011045378.1_pt1 | contig 12560 bp, 12 predicted proteins | sample 1631181 | NCBI WGS metagenome assembly PVBE01 (sample SAMN08397723, study PRJNA350692) | Marine metagenome, whole genome shotgun sequencing project. | isolation source: water | place: Pacific Ocean | collected 2012-04 | reverse complement strand
TTGAAGAATCTATAAATATAGGTTTTGCTCCAACAAAACTTACTGCATTTACAGTTGCAACATATGTGTAAGTGGGAACTATTACTTCATCTAATCTTTTAATATCCAGTGCTAATAGAGCTAAATGTAATGCAGCAGTTCCATTTACAACCGTTGTTGAATACTTTATTCCAGTATATTTTGAAAATAATCCTTCAAATTTTGCAATATATTTTCCTTTAGATGATATCCATGAAGATTTTAAACAATCATTAACATTTATGATTTCATTTTTTTTAATTAAAGGTTTGTATAAAGGTATTTTAATTTTTGTCATTTTAAAAAATATTTGTCTTATATATTAAATTTCTTAATTTTAAAGCGTCTATTTTAGAATTTATAAATTTTTTTATTTCTATAAAAATTGAATAAATTTTGTAATTTATTTTCAAAATTAGAAAATTTTTTTATTTTTAAGTATCTTTTAATTTTTGTATTATCGCCATGTGTTGTCAGAATATCAGCTTTATGCTTTTTAATAAATTTTAATTTGAGTAAGTATTTTTTTTTAAAAGTATTACAAATTTTTAAAATGTTTATTGGATTATTGCTACAAATATTAAATATTTGGTTATTTTTAAATTTTTTATTTATTAGTTTTTCAAAAATTAAATTTACATCTTCAATATATGTAAAATCTCTTAAGTGGTTTCCATAATTATTAAGCTTAAATACTTTTTTGGATACACTTGACTTAAACATTTTATATAAAAACATATCAGGTCTTCCCCAGTTCCCATAAATTGTAAAAAATCTTAAGCCTATAAAATTTATTTTTGAGATTATACTGTACGTTTCAGCAATTTGCTCATTTAATTTTTTTGTAACAGCATATATGTTTTTTTGCTTAAAATTAATTTTTTCATTTAATGGAAATTTTTTTGCATCACCATAAACAGAACTGGAAGATGCATAGATTATTTTTTTTACATTGTATTTTTTTGACGCAAAAATAATATTTAAAAAACTTGAAATGTTACAATCAATATACTTTTTTGGATCAAGAAATGAGTTTCTTACACCAGCTTGAGCAGCCAAATTAATGACTAGTTGAATTTTATACTTACTAAATACTTTAAAAACTTTTTTTCTATCTTTTAAATTTATAAATACAAATTTGAATTTTTTAAATTTTTTTAAATTTTTTACTCTTTTTTTTTTATATGCAATCGAATAATAGTTATCAAAATTGTCTAAACCAATAACCTGGTGATTTTTGGTCAATAAATGATTTGCTAAATTGGAACCTATAAAACCCGCAACTCCTGTGATTAAAATTTTCATATTAGTTTTTTTAATAAAAATCCTTAAATTAAATTTACTAGTTGTTTATATGTAATAGCTGGTTTTAGATTTAACTCTTTTTTTAATTTTTTAATATCAGCATAGTTTTCTTTAACTTCAAATTTTCTTATATAGTCTTTTTTAATTACAATATATTTTTTATAATTTAAGTTGTATTGATTAAAAAATGTTTTTATTATTTTTTTCAATGGAACGCTTTTACCGGTCGCTATTATATAATCATCAATATTTCTTTTATTCATAATTTTTGAAAGTATTTCCATATATTCTGGAGCCCAACCCCAATCCCTTATTACATTTATATTACCAAGTTTAAGTTTTTGATTTTTTTTAAATTTTTTGTCTTTTAAATAGTTTGAAATTTTTTTTATTACATAGTCATCTCCCCTTAAGCTTGACTCATGATTAAAGAAAATAATTGAAAAAAAAGGTAAATTAAACATTTCTCGATAAGATTTGACAATTTCAAAACCAATCAATTTTGATAGTCCGTAAGGACTTAAAGGTTTTTTTGTAGTACTAATTTTTAGTTTATTTTTATAGTTAGAACCAAAAATTTCACTAGATGCACTAAACATAAATTTTGATTTTTTTTTTTGATTCCTTATAAACTCAAGAATAATTCTTAGAGGATTTATGACCGAGTCGAATGTTTCATGTTCAAAATCAACATATGATTTTATTACGCTACTTTGCCCGCCTAAAAAATATATATAATCGTAATTAAATTTTAAAATATTTTTTAGTATTGAAAAATCTTTATCAATTTTATAAATTTTAACTTTGTTAAGAATATTAAGTTTTATTAAATTCTTAAAGCTTCCTCGTTTTTTTCTTGAAATTCCATGTACTATACATTTTTTTTTTACATATAACTTTGCTAAATGAGATCCATCTTGCCCAGTAATTCCAAATATGAGTATTTTTTTTTTCATAAAATAAATTATTATACTTTATAAGTATTTGTTAATTAATTTTGAATATTCTTTACAATTTTTTTTATGATCGTATCTATTAAGACTTTTTTGTAAATTTTTTTTTGATTTTTTCTTACTGTAAAGTAAAATTTTTTCAGTTATAGATTTATAGTCTTCTAATTTTACTAAATCACCATATTTTCCATCACCAAGAATCTCCTTTGGACCAGTCGGGCAATCAGTTGAAATTACATGTTTTTTTAAAAAAAGAGCTTCAACCAAGACATTTGGCGAACCTTCAAATTTAGATGTTAATACAAAAATATCTGCTTGTTTTATATATGGAAAAGGATTTTTCTTATATCCTAAAATCTTAACATTATTTTTTAGATTATTATATTGAATGTATTCTTCTAATTGTTTTCTATTTTCACCTTTGCCTATAATCACCAATTCTATATTTTTTTTTTTTAAAATGTTTATAGCTTTAAGTAATGTTAAAAAATCTTTTTGATCTGTCAATCTACCAATAGATATTAATTTAATTGACTTTTTTTTAAATATTCTTCCAGTTTTTTTTTTTGATTTTTTTTTGATTTCATCAAAATTACAAGGATTTAAATTACATTTTGTATTAATTTTATACTTTTTATCCATTTCTTTTTTGAATTCAAAACTATTAACAATAACCTCATCTGCTCTTTTAAAATAATATGAAAAAATGAGTTGTTTAAAAAAATTTTTTGACCAACCTACAGATGATGAATTAGATCTAGACAGGACTTTAATATTAAATATTTTAGATAAAATAATTACAAAAATATTTGCTTGAAAAGATAGAACAGTAAAATTTTTATTAAAAATTATTATTCTTAATAGTGATAATAAACAAAAAAAATACTTAGGATATCTTGTTTTTATAAATGGAAAATTTAAGAATGGATTTATTAGCTGAATATTAGATCTAAATCTTTTTTTTTCTTTATCGTCAAAAGTAATAAGCTTAATTTTCATTAACTCTAAGCTTAAGTGATTTAAGATTAAATATAAATTTTTCTCTACACCACCATCTTCAATAGAAGGTATAAAAACAATTAATTCTTTTTTAAATTCTTCCATAATTTTCTTAAAAAATTTTTAGGAGAAAATTCTCTTGATATGACTTTTCTAGTAATTTGCAATGGCTCAGTTGAAGTTTTATGAATAATAGCTAAACCCGAAGATTTAAAAGAAAAGTTTAAATCAAAACGGTTTTGGTTGAAGTAATATATTTTTAATAATTCATTAAATGTTTCGCGATTATTAATTTCACAATAAAAACTTGATTTTTTATTATTTAAGTAAGGTAAATGAGATATGTCATCAACAAATATGTAACCTCCAATTTTTAAGTGATCATAATAATTATAAAAAATTTTTTCAACATGATTAGCCTCATGTAAAGAATCTATAAATATTACATCAAGTTCTTTAGGAATTTGAGATTTAACAATATCAAAATTATCATCACGAGTTTTTATAAATTTCCATCTCTTATCATCAGAAACTTTTGAGCAGTCATCAATATCGACTGAATACAAGTAACCATTATTTTTATTACATAAATCAAGAAATCTTGTTGTTGACTCTCCGTTTTGAACGCCAAATTCAAGAATAGATGGATTTTTTATATCCTTGATTAATTCAAACAAATTAAGTTCAATTTTCTCTATATAGTCATCCATAGATATAATAAATATTTAAATTTAAAGAAAAATTATAATATAACTGCTTATAAGTAATTCAACAAATTTAAATAAAATTGGAAAGTAATAAGAAAAAAATATTTTATTGGTCACCATCATTGGTTAATATTGCTACGAATAAGGCGGTAATAAACTCAGCCTATGCAATGAGCAAGTATAACAAAGAATTTGAATGTTGTATTATTAATTTTTTTGGAGAATTTGAAAGATACAAGAGCATAATTTTAGAGAAAAAAATAAAATTAATATACTGTTTTAATAAATCTTTAATTAATTGCTTTCCAAAGCATGGAAAGTTTAAAAGCAGATTCTCCTTTTTTATTATATTTATTATGTCTTTTTTTCCTTTAAAAAATTTAATTAAAAAAAAGAGTCCTGATTATTTAATTATTCATCTAATAACATCCTTACCTTTATTATTGCTGTTATTATTTAATTTTAAAACAAAGTTTATTTTAAGAATTTCTGGACTACCAAATTTAAATTTTTTTAGAAAATTTTTATGGAAGCTTGCTTTTAAGAAGATATATAAAGTTACTTGCCCAACAATAAATACATACAATTATATAAAAAAGTTAAATATTATTTCTGATGAAAAAATTCATATTTTGTATGATCCAGTTATAAATATTAAAGAAATAAATATTAAAAAAAAACAACTAAATTTAGAATTTAAGGATTATTTTTTAGCAGTAGGAAGATTGACAAAACAGAAAAATTTTCTTTTTCTTTGCAAGGCATTTAAAAAAAAAATTGAAGAAAATAATAATATTAAACTAATGATTGCAGGAGAGGGTGAAGAAAAAAAATCAATAATGAATTATATAGTTTCTAATAATTTAGAAAAAAATATTATTTTATTAAATCATATAGATAATATTTTTCCTTATTTTAAGAATGCTAAAGCATTTATATTAACTTCACTATGGGAAGATCCTGGTTTTGTATTGATTGAAGCTGCATTTTGTAGAACACTTGTTCTGTCAAATGACTCTGAGCCGGGTCCTAAAGAATTGGTTAAAGATAATTATAATGGAATAGTTTTTAAAAAAAATAGTGTTCAGAGTTTTCATGAAAAATTAGATTTAATAATAAAACAAAAAGAATTTGATGTTTTAAAATTTAATAACTTTAAAAATGTAAAAAAATTTACTATTTTTAATCACTTTAATTATTTAACAAAAATCTTATCCTAAGAAATTAATGCTATTTTTATTTTTTATAATTTCACTTTTAATTTGCTTTTCTACTTTAGGATTTGGTTTAATCGGTCTCAAACTCATAAATTCAAATAATTCAAATCTTAATCTAGGATTATGTGGAATTTTTGGTCTTTTTATTTTATCTATAATTTCAAGTTTTACCCATATTTTTTATCCTCATAATTTTATTCATAATATCACTCTATTTACTATCGGATTTTTCATATTTATTTATTTTTCGACCAATAAGATCTACAAAATAAAAAAAGACTTGATAGTTTTTGTATTTGTTTATTCATTATTGTTTTTATGTTTATTGATTTCAAAAACTAATGAGGATTTTCCTTATTATCACCTACCAAATTCCCTCCAATTTGCTCAACAAAAACTTCAATTCGGGCTGGGTAATTTAAATCATGGTTTTAAACACATAAGCTCTTTATTTTTGCTTCAATCGTTACACTACTTTCCAGAATTTGAGCATTATTTATTTAATTTAACAAATTATGCATTCTTAGTATTTTTTATATTATTTATTTTAATAGAGATTTATTTCAAATCTGACAAAAACAGCAGCTTATCTCAACTTTTACTTATATTTTTTTTAATCTTATTTCTTACAAAATTCAGCCGGATTGCAGAATATGGCTCAGATATTGCCGGACAAATACTAGTATCAATTTTTTTATTCTTTATTATTGAAATAATATTTAATTATAAATTAAAAACTCATAGTAAATTCACTTATTTTAAAATTTCACTTATCTTGATAATCTTTGCTATATCTACGAAATTTATTTTATCAATTTATTCACTTTTTATAATTTTTGCATTTTTTTTAATAAAAAACAAAAAAACCCTTCTAAAAAACATTTTTAAATTAGAATACATTATAATTGCTTTGTTTCCTTTAATTTATTTATTCTTTTTTAATTTTACTTCTACAGGATGTATTTTATATCCAGTTGAAGTAACTTGTTTTAGTGAAACTTTTAAGTGGTCACTTTCGTCAGATATAGTAAATCATTTAAATCTTCATTACGAAGTCTGGTCTAAAGCAGGCAAAGGACCAAATTTTGATATACAGGATCATGAGATATATATTAGTTCTTTAAATTGGTTAAATAATTGGATTGAGTACTATTTTTTTAATAAAGTATCAGATTATTTTTTAGTAATTTTTTTAATTCTTTTGATTTTTTCTTCATTTTTTCGTAAAGAAATTTTTATAAATAAATATAATAATTTTACTACAAATTCTAAATTTAATTTCTTCTATTTAATAACGTTTTTAGTATTCTTTTTATGGTTTTTTAACTTTCCAACATTGAGATACGCGGGCTATATAATAATTTATCTCCTTTTTATTTTTCCAATTATTTTTCTTATTTATAAAAATTTTGACTTTTCAAATAAAAAAATAATTAAAAAAATCTCAATTATTTTTTTAATTAGTTTAGCAATATTTTATGTCAAAAATACAATGAGAATTTATAATGAAATCAATATTCAAGGTGATAAACATCACAATTTTCGCAATTTTCCTTTTTATTGGGTTGAGAAAGTTGAGTATGAAGAAATAATAGTTGATGGGCATAAATTGTATAAAACTAATGGCAAATGTTGGGATATTCCATCAACTTGTGTAAGAGCAGCAGATAACTTAAAAGTTTTTAATAAAAACAATTATATATTTTATTCTTTTAGATGAAAAATAATAATAAACTTCCACTTGTATCGGTAATTATTACATATTATCAAAAAAAAAATTTTTTAAAGCAAACATTGGACTCAATTTATAATCAAAGTTATAGAAATTACGAACTAATTTTTGTTTATGATGATAAGGATAAAAATGATTTAGAATTTGTTAGAGGTTTATTAAAAAATTTTAATAAATGTAAAATTATATTAAATAATATTAATATTGGTGTTGCGAAGTCAAGAAATAAAGCTTTGAAATTTTGTAGGGGAAAATATATTGCTTTAGTAGATGCCGATGATTTATGGAATAAAAACAAATTAATTTATCAGTTAAAATTAATGATTAAAAAAGATTTAACTTTCTCTTTCACATCATACAAGCATATTGATGAGGATAATAAAATTATTGGACAAAGAAAAGCTCATTTCGACCCACAATATCATGAACTAATCAAATCAAATTGTATTGGACTTAGTACAGTTATGTTTAGCAAAAAAATTTTAAAAAATATGAAATTTTCCAACTTAACTTCACAGGAAGACTATGCTTTATGGCTTAAATTATCTAGAATGGGATACAAACTTAGCCATATAAAGAAAAGCCTAGTTTTATGGAGAAAAACTAAGAATTCCCTCTCTTCTAATTTATTAAATAAATTAAGTAATGCATTTAAAATATATTATTATTTGGAAAATTATAATTTAATATTTTCTATTTATTGTGTATTAGTACTTTCTTATAACAAATTAAAAAAAATAACTTAAGTTGAAAAAAATAGCTTTAATAACAGGTGTTACTGGTCAAGATGGTTCTTACTTAGCGGAGCTTCTTTTGAAAAAGGGATATAAAGTTCATGGCATTAAAAGAAAGTCATCAAGTTTCAATACTAGTAGAATAGATCATATATATAAAGATATTCATGTAAGTTCTAATTTTTTTCTACATTATGGTGACCTGGCGGACTCGAATAGTTTATTTAATATAATTAGCAAAGTTAAGCCAACAGAAATATACAATTTAGGAGCCCAAAGTCATGTCGGGCACTCATTTGAAATACCAGAGTATACATCAGAAGTAAATGGATTAGGAACTTTAAGAATTTTAGAAGCAATGAGATTTTTAAACTTAAACAAAACCAAATTTTATCAAGCGAGTACCTCCGAATTGTTTGGAGAAAGTTTTGGTAAAATTAATTCGTTTAATGAAAATTCTATTATGGTACCAAAGTCTCCGTATGGAGTTGCAAAACTTTATTCATACTGGATAACAAAAGTTTATCGAGAAGCTTATGGTTTTTTTGCTTGCAATGGAATATTATTTAATCACGAAAGTCCAAGACGAGGAGAGACTTTTGTAACAAGAAAAATAACGATGTTTTTTGCCAAAAAAATACTAGGTTCCAAGAATGTTTTGTACATCGGAAATCTGAGAGCAAAAAGAGATTGGGGACATGCAAAAGATTATGTTGAGATGCAATGGAAAATATTACAAAGAAAAAAACCAGATGATTATGTAATTGCCACTGGAAAAGCAACTAGTGTAAGAGATTTTATTAATTTATGCTGTAAATATTTGGGTTTAAAAATTAAGTGGGAAGGAAAAGACCAAAATGAGAAAGCTTATTTAATTAAAGGAAGAAAAAAAGAACTTTTAATTAAAGTAGATAAAAAATATTATCGACCTTTAGAAATAGATTATTTAAAAGGAGATGCAAGAAAAGCTTTTAAAGAATTGAATTACAAACTTAAGAATAATTTAAGTGATCTAGTAAAGGATATGATTGACTCTGATATAGAACTTGCTAAGAAAAATCAGATTTAATGAAAAAAAAAGATACAATTTTTGTAGCTGGACATAAAGGTTTAGCAGGGAGTTCTGTAATCAAAATTTTGAAATCTAATGGTTATTCAAAAATATTAACTGTTGATAAAAAAAAATTAGATTTAAGAAATTACGATAAAGTAAAAAAATTTTTTAAAAATAAAAAAGTGGGTTATATGGTTATGGCTGCTGCAAGAGCAGGAGGAATTATGGCTAATAGTACTTATCAAAAAGATTTTTTTTTTGAAAACATTGAGATACAGAATTCATTATTAAAATTAGCTATTAGTAAAAAAATAAAGAGAACTATTTTTTTAGGGACTTCATGCATATATCCTAAATTAGCTAAAAGTCCTATTTTGGAAAATAGTTTATTAACTGGAAAACTAGAAAAAACAAATCAGTGTTACGCAATAGCAAAGATTGCTGGAATAAAATTATGCGAATCATTGTATGAAGATCAAAAATTAGACATAGTTTGTTTGATGCCCACAAATCTATATGGAATAAATGATAATTTTGATAGTTTCAGTGGACATGTAATTCCTGCAATGATCACAAAATTTATAAAAGCAAAAAAATTAAATAAAAAAATGATAACATTATTAGGTACCGGAAAACCTATAAGGGAATTTATTTATTCAGAAGATTTAGCACAGGCAATTTTAAATTTATTAAAATTATCAAAAAAAACCCTCAAAAGAGAATTTAAAAAAGAACTACCGATTTTAAATATTGGCAGCGGAGAAAGTATTACAATAAGAAAATTGGCCAACCTTTTATCTGAACTTATAGGATACAAAGGAAAAATATACTTCGATAGTAAATTCCCAGATGGAACTTTTAAAAAGAATCTTAATTCAAGCAAAATAAAGAGATTAGGATGGAAATCAAAAGTTCCTTTAAAGATAGGACTGAAAAAAATTATAAACAGTAGATTTAGTGAACTTAAGTAGTTTTTTAAGCTTAATTTTTCTTTTTTTATTGATTTTTGTTATATTTAAAAAGTACAATTTTTTTATTGATCAAGCTAATTATTCTGACCATAAAAAAATTGGTAAAGAAAATAAAAATCCATTAGTCATTGGTGGTATTTATTTAATATTAGCAATTTTACTTTTCTTACCAGAGAAATTTTTCTATGTAAAAATTTTTTCAACGCTAATATTCTTTTTAGGTATATTGTCAGACAGAAACTATTTAACAAATCCAAAATTAAGATTATTTTTACAATTAATAATTCTATTTTTTTTAGCGTATTCAGAAAATTTAATAATTAGATCTATAAGCATAAATTTTTTTGACAATTTATTAGAAATAAATTTATTCAATATAATTTTTACAGTTTTCTGTTTATCTATTTTATTAAACGGAAGTAATTTTATTGACGGATTGAATGGTTTAGTTTCAGGATATTATATTCTAGTTTTATCATCTCTTTTATTTCTCATATACTATTTTAATCCATCCATCGAAATTGCTAATGAAGAAATAAATTTAATAAAAATATTGATTTGTTCTTTATTAATCTTTTTTATATTTAATTTGTTAGGATTTGTTTACTTGGGAGATGGTGGAACATATTTAATTTCAACAGTTGTCGCAATTATTTTATTGAAAATTTATTCAGATAATATGAATATTTCACCTTATTATGTGGCCGCATTGTTATGGTATCCGGCTTTCGAAAATCTATTTTCACAAATTAGAAGACTATATAAAAATACAAGTATATCTATTGCCGATAGACATCATTTACATCAGTTAATTTTCAGATATTTCTCTATCAAAAAAATATTAGATAAAAAATATATAAACACTTTTACCTCTATATTAATTTTAATTTTTAATATCCCAACGTTCTTGTTATCAACAATATATTTCTATCATACAAAAATTTTAATTGGATTGATACTTTTAAATGTTTTTATTTATTTAATGGTGTATCTATTTCTTTCGAAGAATTTTATACCTAAAAAATAACTTTAACATTTCTCCCAAAATAAAAAAACCATCCCGTATGGCATTGACCTTTTTTTTACCTCCAATTCTTTTTTTTTCATAAGACGGTATGGAGCTATATGACATATTTGAAATATGGATCTTTATAGGCAATTCAACACAAAATCTAAAATCAGATGAATTAATATCAAGTTTATTAAATGATTCTGTTCTACCTATTAGATAAGTGTATAGGATATCTGAAATATTTAAAAAAAATAATACTTTTCCTAAAAAACTAAAAATTTGATTTCCAATGAATGTTACTATGGTATCGTCTTCGCTGCCACCACCTTTTAAATATCTAGATGTAAATACAAAATCTTTATTTTTTATTGAGTTGTATAAATTTATTAAATCATTTTCTTCCATTGAACCATCGACATTAAATATGCAAAAATAAGTTGTATCGCAATTATATATTCCCTCAATTAAAGAATTTCCATATCCCTTTCCATTCTGCATATGCATTTTTATATCATAATTTTTAATTGCACTTATAGTTTTATGGTCATCATTCTGTAAAGATACTAGTATTTTACAATCAAATTTTTTTAAACTTTCGATTACTTTGGGTAGCGACTCCTTTTCTTTTTTTGCAGGAATAATTAATGTTAAATCTTTCATATAAATTAAATGTTTAATCCTGAATTTTCCAATTCTATAAATGATCTTACATATTTAGAATATTTTTGAGTTCTTAGATGACTAATTTTATTCGTAAAAAAATTTCTAAAGTATGTTTCATAAATTGGATGAAATTTAAATTCCAATATAGTGTCTCCTAGATAAATAGGTTTTGATAAATTATTTGTGGGACTTGTATTAATATCAATATCAATTGTTGCTCTTATTTTATTATTGTTTGAAAGCCAATAACTTCTTTTGTAGTTAGTTTTAAGAACAAATTTGTAATTAAAATTATTATTTTTAAATTTTATATTAAGAAAATTATTTTTTAAACTTTCTATTATTTTTTTTTTGTTAATTTGAAAATCTACCTTTTTTATATTTTTCCATACATTAAAGTTTCTTTTGTTCTTTTCCTCAATGTAAATTTTATCTAAATCATCATTATACCATCTAAATCTAATTTTTTTTCTCTCACTTACTCCATTGATGTTGTCTTTAGCAAAATCATAATTAGCTGTATCCAAATATATAGAACTGATAGTTCTATCTGGATATTGTTTAGTAAAGCCATTAACTAGTAAGAATTTTTTGAAAAAATCATCTTTAAATTTTCCAAGAACAAATTTTTTTTCTATTCTGTTTTCATTCATTTTAATAAAATAACTCGTTTATTATTTTGTTATCAATTTTTTTGGTTAAAGCATTTTGATCTTTTATAATTTCATTATTTAACCCTATTAAATAATTAAATTGAGTATCATCGTTTGAGTCATTGATGTAAAGTGATGCTCCCTCATATTCTTTTTTTTTATTAAAAACAACAACATCAACCTCATTATTTTTGAATTCGTAATTTGTTAATTTTAACTTCGACCCATCTTTTACTGCCACACCTAACTTTGAATTTTGAAAATTTAAGTTCGATATTTTTCCTTTAGCATTTTCTCCAAAACTTAGACCTTTATCTTTGATATTTAAACCTTCTATAAAATTACCAACTACTTTTGCACCTGAAATATCTAAACAATCATTATCTATGTTTTCACAAAAAATATCTTTGAAATTTAAAGTCCCGAAATCTATATCTATAGCATCTGCTTGTATATTCTTTACTTTTAAATTTCTAATATTGCTATTAGATGAAATTATATTAATTGCATCTTCACCTTTTGATAAAATTATTTGAGTATCT
>PVBE010113153.1_pt1 | contig 12560 bp, 9 predicted proteins | sample 1631181 | NCBI WGS metagenome assembly PVBE01 (sample SAMN08397723, study PRJNA350692) | Marine metagenome, whole genome shotgun sequencing project. | isolation source: water | place: Pacific Ocean | collected 2012-04 | reverse complement strand
CGCCGTGCTAAAAAGCGCTCGTTCCGCCGTCTATGGATTCAGCGCATCAATGCGGGCGCCCGGGAATATGGAATAACCTATTCGCAGCTTATGAACGGTCTCAACAAGGCTGAGATCGAGATTGATCGTAAGGTTTTGTCGGACTTAGCGACTAATGAGCCGGCAGCTTTTAAGAGTTTGGTGGATCAGGCACAAGCCGCTCTCGCCAAGGCCGCGTAATCGGACACCGGCGCTAACGCGCCGCAGCTGATTTGGAAACCGGGAGCCCGCTTGTGCGGCGTCTCCCGGTTGCCGTTTTAGGGACAAGAACTGAGATGGAAGATTTAGAACGTCTTCGCGAAGAACTGACCAGCGCGGTGGCTGGCGCCGCCGATACGCAGGTCCTGGAAGAGCTCCGAGTCAGCGCGCTCGGCAAGAAGGGCGAGATCACCGGGCTCATGAAGGGGCTCGGCGGCATGGACCCCGATGAACGCAAGGCTATGGGGCAGGCCCTGAATGCGCTGAAGGCTGAGGTTGCCGACGCCATCGAGGCGCGCAAGGCGGTGCTTGAGGATGCGGAGTTGGATGCCGGTCTTGAGACCGATCGCATCGATGTGACGTTGCCCGTGCGCCCCGAGATGCAGGGCCGCATCCACCCTATCAGCCAGACCATTGATGAAATCGTCGCTGTCCTGGGTGAGATGGGCTTCAACATCGCCGAAGGTCCGGACATAGAAGACGACTGGCACAACTTCACCGCCCTCAACATCCCCCCGGACCACCCGGCCCGCCAGGAACACGACACCTTTTACCTGCCCGGCGAACAGGATGGCGAACGCATGGTGCTCCGCACCCACACGTCGCCTGTCCAGATTCGTTCCATGCAGAACGGCGAACCGCCGTTCCGTCTGATCGTGCCGGGACGGACTTATCGTTGCGACTATGATGCCACACATTCGCCCATGTTCCATCAGGTTGAGGGCCTAGTCGTCGACAAGACCACGCACATGGGGAACCTGAAGGGCTGCCTGATCGAGTTTTGCCGCGCCTTCTTCGACGTAGACGATTTGCCGGTCCGCTTCCGAGCCAGCTACTTTCCGTTCACCGAGCCGTCAGCGGAAGTGGATATCGGTTGTACCCGCGAGGGCGGCGCCTTCCGTATTGGTCATGGCGACGATTGGCTGGAGATTTTAGGCTGCGGCATGGTCAATCCTAAGGTCCTGGAGAACTGCGGCGTGGATCCGAACGAATACCAGGGTTTTGCCTTCGGCATGGGTGTTGAGCGTCTGGCCATGCTGAAATACGGCATTCCCGACCTTCGTACCTTCTATGAGACCGATCTTCGCTGGCTCAAGCACTATGGGTTCAGCGCCTTGGATGTGCCGAGCGTGGTCGGAGGACTGAACCGATGAAATTTACACTCGCCTGGCTCAAGGAGCACCTGGACACCAACGCGGAGTTGGATGCCATCCTCGACAAACTCACGGTCATCGGCCTGGAAGTGGAAAAGGTCACCGACCGGGCTAAGGGCTTGGAGACCTTCATGGTTGGCCATGTTCTGGAGGCCAGGCAGCATCCCGATGCAGACCGCCTGCGGGTCTGCCGGGTCGATACCGGTGACGGCACCGAGCACCAGGTCGTTTGCGGCGCGCCTAACGCGCGGACCGGCATGAAAGGCGTCTTCGCCGCCGAGGGAAGTTACATCCCAGGCACGGACATAACCTTGAAGAAGGCGGAAATCCGCGGCGTCGAGAGCCGCGGCATGCTATTGTCCGAACGCGAGATGGGCATTTCTGATGAACATGACGGGATCGTAGAATTCCCCGAAGACACGCCAATTGGCGCCCCTGCTATCGAGGTCATGGGTCTGGACGATCCCATTGTCGAGATTGCCATCACGCCGAATCGAGGCGATTGCCTGGGGGTGCGGGGGATCGCGCGCGATCTGGCGGCGGCCGGCATCGGCACCATGAAACCATTGGATACGAAGCCGATCCCGGGCAAATTTGAGAGCCCCATCGATGTGATTTTCGATTTCCCGGGCGACAAGAAGGACGCCTGCCCTTACTTTATCGGACGCTACGTCAAAGGCGTTAGAAACAGGCCCAGTCCCGCCTGGGTGCAGGACAAACTGTTGGCCGTGGGGTTGCGCCCTATTTCGGCGCTGGTCGACATCACCAACCTGGTGACCATAGAACTGGGTCGGCCGCTGCACGTGTTCGACGCCGCCAAGGTAACGGGTAACGTGTGCCCGCGCATGGCTCACGACGGCGAGGAACTGTTCGCGTTGGACGGCAAGACCTACACCATGGACGCCGAGATGTGCGTGATTGCCGACGATGTGAAGGCGGAAGCCCTCGGTGGCATCATGGGTGGCGAGGAATCGGGTTGCACGGAAGACACCACGGACGTGTTCATCGAATGCGCCTACTTCGATCCCATTCGTACGGCTATGACTGGACGCAAGCTGAACCTGCAATCGGACGCGCGGTTCCGGTTCGAACGCGGGGTCGATCCGGCCTTCCTGGAACCCGCCATGGAGATCGCCACCCGTCTGGTCATGGAGTTCTGCGGCGGCGAGCCGTCCCACGTGGTGGTTGCCGGCGGCGCACCCGATTGGCAGAAGAGCATCACCCTTCGCCATGAACGGGTGCGCACCTTGGGCGGTGTCGATCTAGACGCCGGGGAGGTTTCGCGCATTCTGAAGGTGTTGGGCTTTTCGCATGCGCGCAACGGCGACAGCTTTGAGACCCAGGTGCCGTCGTGGCGCCCGGACATCGTCGGTGAGGCCTGTCTGGTGGAAGAGGTGGTACGGATCCACGGATATGACAATATCCCAGCCGAACCCATGTCCCTCATGGATACGTTGCCGCATGCGGCGCGCACTGTGGATCAGACCCGCCGCGCCGATGCCCGGCGTGTACTGGCGTCGCGGGGCATGACTGAGGCGGTGACCTATTCGTTTCTGGCGGAAAAGGATGCGGCACTCTTTGGTGAGGTGGCGGACGCCATCAAGCTTGCCAACCCCATTAGCGCTGATCTGGACGTCATGCGCGGTTCGATCCTACCGAATCTGATCAACGCTGCCGTGCGCAATGGCGCGCGCGGCATCGCCGACACGGCGTTGTTCGAGGTGGGGCCGCAGTTCACGGGTGACCGGCCTGATGACCAGACATGGCGGCCACGGGAATCCGCACGGGCAACAACGGCATACGCCACTGGGCTGGCAAGCCCCGCCCTGTGGACGCCTTCGACGCAAAAGCCGACGTAATCGCCGTCTTGGATGAGATCGGTATCGCCACGGACAGGCTGCAGATTTCTACCGAAACGCCGGCCTATTTCCACCCGGCCCGTTCCGGCACCTTCCAGCAGGGACCAAAGAACAAGCTCGCCTACTTCGGTGAGGTGCATCCCCGGATCCTTAAGGCGCTCGACATTGCTGGCCCGGTAGCCGCGTTCGAGATTTTGCTCGACAACCTACCGAAACCGAAGCGCAAGAAGGACGCGGCGCGCGCGCATTTGATGTTGTCGGCCTATCAGAAAGTCTCGCGCGATTTCGCTTTCCTGGTGGACACCGACGTCACAGCGGTCAAGGTCGCCGCGGCGGCCAGCCAGGCGGACAAGCAGTTGATCACCGAAGCCGAGGTGTTCGACGTGTTTGCCGGTGGTAACGTGGAGGCGGGCAAAAAATCGCTGGCACTGTCGGTGACCCTCCAGGCCATGGACCGCACCCTGACCGACGTGGAGATTGATGCCGTCGCCGACAAGGTTGTCGCCAACGTGGCCAAGGCTACGGGCGCCACGTTACGCGGATAGGTATGCAGCCGCTCATGGCCTTTCCGGATGATGATCGCCGCGCCGTGCGCGGGGTGCTCCTGGACATCGACGATACGCTAACCACCGACGGCCGGCTCACCGCTAAGGCTTATACCGCGTTGGCGGACCTGCGGAACGCTGGGAAACTGGTCGTACCGGTAACGGGCCGGCCCGCTGGCTGGTGCGATCACATCGCCCGCATGTGGCCTGTGGATGCCATCGTCGGGGAGAATGGCGCCTTTTACTTCCGTTATGACCATGACGAACGGCGCATGACCCGGCGCTACTACGCGGATGGCGACGCCATCGCCGCGAATAGGACGAAACTGGATGCCATCGGCCAACAGATCGTGGCGGCCGTACCCGGCGCCTCCATCGCCGCCGATCAGGCGTACCGGGAGACTGACTTGGCCATCGATTTCTGCGAGGACGTGCCCCCCTTGGACCGCGATGCCATCGACCGCATCGTGGGGCTAATGATCGATGCCGGCATGACGGCCAAGGTCAGTTCCATCCACGTCAACGGCTGGTTCGGCGAGTACGACAAGCTGACGATGATCCGTCATTTGTTCGATGAGATCTTCCACGTTGATCTCGACGTGGAGAAAGCGCGTTTCGTGTTTGTCGGCGACTCCCCCAACGACCAGCCGGCCTTCGCCTATTTCCCGAACGCCGTGGGTGTTGCCAATGTGCGGGACTTCGCGGACCAACTGATGTCGCCGCCCGCCTTCGTAACCGAAGAGCGTGCCGGGGATGGGTTCACCGAGATGACCTCCCGCCTCTTGTGCGACGAGGACTTGGGCAACTAGGGTTTCGCCGCAACGCCGGCGTCGATCAAGGCTGCGACCTCGCCCGCGCCGTAACCCAGGTCCTCCAACACCGAGACAGTATGTTCACCCAGTCTGGGCGCCGTCGGCACCGGGGCGTTAGGCGTGGCGCTGAACTTGGCGGCAGCGCGGGCTTGGCGGACTGGGCCCAGGCCGGGTTGATCGATCTCGTGGACCACGTCGTTAGCCTGGACTTGCGGGTCGGACAGCATCTCCCAGCGGCTCAGCACCGGCGCGCAGGGTACATCGGCGGCCTCTAGAGTAGCTATGATCTCCGTCGTCCCGAAGGGGCCCAATGCGGCCTCGATCACTTCCATGCGTTCCTGGCGGTTCTTGTTGCGGAGACCGGCGGTCAGGAAGCGCGGGTCCTCAATCAGATCCGGGCGTTGGACGGCATGGCAAAGGGCTAACCATTCCTTGTCGGAGACGGTGCCCAAGGTGATATAGCCATCGGCGGTCGGGAAGATCATGTCGTGGGGGGTTGACGCAGCGTCCAGGTTCTCGGCACCAATCTTGGAGAACTGCGCCATGGCTTCTGGCCAGATGTAGCCGACCATGGTGTCCAACATGGCCACTTCCACATGCTGGCCATTGCCCGTCCGACCCCGGGCTAGAAGTGCCGCCAGGACCGCCTGGCTGGCGTAGACAGCCGTGGTCTTATCGGCAATCAGGGTGCGGATCATCTTTGGGCGGTTGCTCACCGGATCCGCTTGAATCTCAGCGAAGCCGGACAGCGCCTGGACGACGGGGTCGTACACCCGCTTCTTCACATAGGGACCCGCCCGCCCGACGCCGCTGATGGAGAGATACACAAGGCCCGGATGCCGAGCCAACACTGTGTCGGCGTCGAAGCCTAGCCGTTCGATGACGCCGGGGCGGAAGTTCTGGGCGAACACGTCCGCCGTGGCGATGAGTTTCCAGAGCACCGGCGCTGCATCCGGGTTTTTCAGGTTCAAAACCACCGAGCGCTTGCCCCGGTTCACGGAGACGAAGCCCGGCGTGAAATTTTCGTCATCGCCCCGGTGGCGCATGATATCGCCCTGGGGCGGCTCCACCTTGATGACGTCGGCACCCTGGTCGGCTAACAGGCCCATGGCGCCGGGCCCGGAAATCACGCTGGTCACGTCGACAACGCGGATGCCGGCCAGTGGGCCGGCCGTTGGATACTTAGATGTCATGGGTTGTTGGCTTCCAAAGCGGCTTGGTAGGCGGGTCGGGCCGAAACCCGTTCGCGGTAGGCGGCGACCTCCGCCGGCAGGGCGATGTCGTAACGGTCGGAGAAGTTCAGACAACTGAGCATCAGGATATCGGCGCCGCTGAACGCGTGCCCAAGGAGAAAATTGCCTTCGGAAGGCAATGCCGGCACGACCGATTGGATCATCCGCAGGAAATATTCCCGCGCCGTATCATTGGCGGCCGGTGCCTCGCCGTAGGTCTCATGAAGGTCGACGTGTCGGCGCAGCACATACAGCGACGTGGCGTCCAGCTCCATAGAGATGAAGGACATCCATTCGAAATACTTGGCCCGGGCCCCGTATGCGGCTGGGATGAGGGGGTTCGCTTCGCTACCGTAGGTCTCTGCAAGGTAGGTCACGATGGCGGCGCTTTCGGACACCACGAGATCGCCGTCCACCAGGACCGGTATCTTTCCCCGAGGATGCAAGGCCATGAACGCTGGGTCCTCCATGGCTGGGGTGCGGGTGCGGATCGGTTGCGTCGCGTAATCAAGGTCCAGTTCGATCAAAGCCCAATGGGCCCTAAGCGTCCGCGACGTTCCGACACCCCAGAGGGTTCGTCTGGGTGTTTCTGTCATGTTACTCCAAAGACCTGGTCATTCGTCGACAGCCTAACGGCTTTGATCAGACGGGCCAACCAGCATCCGGCGTCGGCGTGCCGGTCAGAGCCGACACGCTATGGTTCCCGCCACCAGCATGGACATTATGAAACGCAACATCGCCTTCTCCCGTCGGCGAACCCTAGAAGAGACCTGACTGGCTCCTTAAGATATCGCTCGAATAATGAGGAAGGACACCAACTATGTTCACAACTCTGGCCGAACAGGCCAACGCCAATGCCGCTCTTCTGAACCGTGGGCGGCGGTTGACCATTGATATCTTGGCCGGTATCGGTGCGGATGATTTTCTGATCTCCATTGAGAAGGGCCGCGTCGTCGACGTGCGGCCGCGGCGCTTGGCTATGGAAAGCGGTGTCTTCACTGTTCGCGCGCCGGCCGAGGCCTGGACCGAGCATTGGAGATCCATGCCGGCGCGGGATTTCCATGACCTCTTATCCATGATCGCGGCCGGCCACGTGGTGGTCGATGGCGACCTAACGCAGTTGTTGCAGAACCTACTATATTTCAAACTCCTGTTCGCTGCGCCGCGGGGGTCGGTGGCCGTTCCCGTGGCTCAGAACAGTGTCGGCCTTCCGGGACCTGCGCCGTCCGGCGGCCCCGTTTATGAGCCCATCGTCGGGCGCTATTTCAACATGCCTTTAGGGGGACGTGATCACCGCATCTATGTGGAGGAAGCGGGCCACGGGATCCCGCTGGTCTGTCTGCACACCGCCGGTTCTGATGGGCGGCAGTTCCGTCATCTCCTATGTGACCGGGCAATTACGGATCATTTTCGGATACTGGCCTTTGATCTGCCGTGGCATGGAAAGTCGACCCCGCCCGTCGGCTGGGAGAACGAGACTTACGAGTTGACCACCGATGGCTACAAGGAACTGGTGCGCACCTTCTGCGCTGCCATGGACGTGGACAATCCGGTGGTCATGGGCTGTTCCATGGGCGGCCGCGTCGTCCTTCACCTGGCCATGGATCATCCGGATGAATACAGGGCCGTCATTGCTCTGGAGGGGGCGGACAAGCTGGAGCCTTACTACAACATCGATTGGCTGCATCGGCCCAATGTCCATGGCGGCGAGATCTGCGCGGGCTACGTATCCGGCCAAGTGGCGCCGCAAAGCCCTGACGAATACCGATGGGAAACACTCTGGTCCTACATGCAGTCCGGGCCCGGTATCTTCCGCGGCGATCTGTTCTTCTATTGGCATGACGGCCATTTCGATGATCGCTCACATCTTATCGACACGTCTAAATGCCCGGTTTATCTGCTGTCTGGCGAATACGATAGTTCGTGCACGCCGGAGCGCTCGATCGCCACACATGAGCGTATCAAGGGCTCGAAGCTGAATATTATGGAAGGCATTGGCCACTTCCCCATGTCGGAGAACCCAGACCTGTTCCGCGATCATCTGTTACCCGTGCTTGAGGAGATCAGGGGCTCCGGCTGATCAATTGAGGTCGAGGGGGAAGATCGGCCGACGGACCTTGGTGTAGGTGAGCGCCTTGTAGTTCCCTGACGTCAGACCGCCACCGCCGTCGACGACGATGATGTCGGACGCCAGAGGCTGAAACGCGGCGCGGAAATGTTGCGACGATTTGACCGCGATGACCTTTTTCTGGGTCACGTCGATGCGCGCGTGCTGGAAGTACATGATGTCATAAGTCTGAAAGCGTTCTGAAGCCACCACGACCTCAATCCCGCCGACCTTCAAGACCGCTGTTGGTCCCATGTCGATATGCACGCCGGCGGCCATGGGCCCCTTCAGGGTAAACTGCCCCTTGGTGAGGGCCGTCACCGTGCCGCGAACGGCGATGGGCGCGCCGTAACGGGGGTCGATCTTGCCGCCCAGGTCCAGATGCACGATGGAGCCAAGGCCGTTCTCCCAGCAGATCTGAGCTGCCGCCGGATCGCAGATGCTGGCGAAAGCTGCGTCCCGGAGGTCCGCCTTGATCATGGCGCGTAGCAGGTTCGTGGCGTCTCCGTAGCCGCCACCACCGGGGTTGTCGGCGAAGTCGGCTAGCACCAGGGGGCCGCCGATGCCGGCTGCGGTTTTCGCCCGGTTGATGGCCGCGTCGATGGGCATAGTTTCCACGGTGCGGCGGTGGCGACTTTCCCAGATCTGGTCCATGAGTTTTTCCGCCATGGCGCCGAACCGGGCGTCGCCCCCGTTGCCAACAACAATGGCCGACGGACCCGTGTCATGAGTGTCGGCCTTGGCGAAGCCGGCGCAGACGCTGGTCGCCAGGACGCCCGGCTTCTCAAGCAGGAGATCAGCGCTGTGCAAGGCCTCGGTCATGGGGCCTGGGGCTGTGGTGCGGCCACTGTCGACGCCTTCCAGCATGGCTCCGCGCCGGACGTGGGACGCGGGCTTGATTTCACCGGTCAGAGCCCGCTTGATCAGGCCAGCGGCCTGGGTGGCGATCTCTACTTGGTCCACGTGCGGGTAGGTCCGGTAGGCGACAACGATGTTTGCCAATTCGGCCATGCGATCGGTGACGTTAGCGTGAAGGTCCAAGGTGATGGCCACGGGCACCTCCGGCCCGATGGCGGCTCGCAGCCGGGCCAATAATTCCCCTTCGCCGTCCTCTGTGTGTTCGCAGGCCATGGCCCCGTGCAGCGACAACATCACCGCGTCAAAGGGGCCCTGGTCAATCGCCGCATCGCAGATGGTGTTGGCGAAATGATTGAAGGTTATCTCGGTCACGGCGCCGCCAGGCGATGCATCGCCGTAGATGGGCGTCACCGCCTGCCAGCCCTCAGCGGCGCAGAAATCCAGAAAAGCGGCCGGCTCCGTTTTGGTGCCACGCATCTGTGTCGCAATCGCGTCGCCGTAATACAGGGCACGAGCCCGATAGGCGTCCAGGTCCGTCGGCACGGCGCTGAAGGTGTTGGTTTCGTGCTTGAAGCCGGCGATGAGGATACGGGTCACGAAGGATGCTTCCTACCAGGCGCGGTTTGCATCGGTGGACCAGGGGTCATCATCCATCGGCCAGGCTGGTCGCGCCGCGCGCTCCAGGGGTAGGCGCGTGATCTCATGATCGACGACGCCTGGGGTGGAGACATAGTAAACATGATCGGAAATGGCGGCGTAGTTGGAATAAAAATGTTGCATGGATTTGACCACCAAAACTTTTTTGGCCATGAAATCGATCCCAGCTTCTGTAAAAGTGCTGGGATGGACGTTCTGGCTACGGTTCGTGTGAACCACATATTCGATGCCGTCGGCGGCGATCATCACCGTGTCGCCCAACCGGCGTTTCGAATTGCCGAGCCCTTGGATCATGAGGTTGTCGTGAACAGCGCGCACGGTGGCCTTCATGTCCAGCGGTGGACCTGACCACGGTCCGGCCTTGCCGCCAAGGCGAAGATCAAGGGTCGCGCCGACGCCGGCGCTTTGGCAGATGGCTACCGCCGCGGGATCCCAGATACCGCCAACGGCGCAATTCTCGACCCCTCGTGCCAGGAGGGCGTGCGCGATGAACGTGGAATCTCCAGCTCCGCCGCCGCCTGGGTTGTCGGCAATATCGGCGAAGACCACGGGCCCACTGTCCACCTTGAGGGTGCGGTCGATGGCGTCATCCAATTCGATGAAAGGCGGCGTGATTTCGTCGCGAAGTTCCCAGAGCTCATTGCCAAGCTGGTTAGCGAGTTCGTCGCCCGCCTTCCGGTTGTCATCAGTGATGACTACAGTGCGGGTGCCAACGTGGGGGATATTCGCCCAGGGGAATCCGTGGCCAAGGGAAACGGACAGCACATTGCCCGTGCCCTCTAAATCGCGCATGCGTTGCACGAATCCCTGCATGGGTTCGCGGGTCGTGTGGTAGAGGCCGATCATGCGGCAGTCGTGGATGGAAACCTGCGGATTGATACGGTTCTCCAGCACGCCCTCCATGAGGGCCCATACCTCTTCCGCCCGGTCGGCAAAATCGATGTGTGGGTATTCTTTGTATATTACGAAGGCGGTCACGTTTTCGACGAAGGCGCGGCTTAGGTGGCAATGTAGATCGAGCTCGCAGGTGATAGGCACGTTCGGCCCGACGATTGACCGGATGCCGAGTACCAAATCCTCTTCGCAGTCGTCATAACCGTGCGCCACCATGGCGCCGTGTAGCGATAGCATCACCCCGTCCACCGGCATAGCGGCGCGGAGCTTGTCCAGGATCTCGTCACGGAGGGCTTCGTGGGTTGCTTTGTTGGTCAGGCCCGACGGCGTCGCGAAGGCGCACAAGCCTTCGCTCACCCGCCAGCCTTTGGCCTCGGCCCGGCGTTTCCAGATTTGTAGGGGCACGCCGAACATGTTGACCGCCTCCGGGTGCTCCCCGTCGCGGACGAGGTAGGTGGCCTCGAACGCGGGGATATCCGTAGGTAAGGGCGCCCAGGTGTGCGTCTCCGTTCCGAGGCATGCTGTAAACAGGTGCTTGGACATGGTCTAGGCCTTCAGGGTTTGGATGTTTGGCAGGGGCCGGGCGGTTTCCGGGTTCGACGCGAGCACGCTTTCCAACGCTGCCGCGGCGGCCAGGACCAATCGGTCCGAGCCGTTTGGGGCACTGATCTGCAGGCCCATGGGGAAGCCTTTAGAGTCGGTGCCGAAGGGGATCACGCAGCTCGCCGGCGTGGCCATGGTCAGCGCATAGGCCGGCGACATCCAGCGCATGTAGTTGGGCAGTTTCTCGCCGTTAATCTCTTCCGGGTACCATTGGGCGTGTGGGAAAGGCGAGACCGCTGCGGCTGGGCTCAACAGTAGTTCCGCCTCGTTGAACATTTCGATGTAACCCTTATACAGCGACGTCTGTTTCGCATGGGCCCAAGCCACGTCGGTCATGGTGAAGTTGGCGGCCATGTCGACGTTGGCGACTACGTTGGGCGTCAAGAGGTCGCGATGGTTCTCGACCTTTTCGCCGTGGGCCGAGAGATAGTTAACGCAGCGCAGCACTTCAAAGGCGCGGTGCAGGTCGTCGTCGAAGGGCGGATCGTGGTCCTGAGCATCGGCGAAGATGTGGCGGATGGTGTCGATCTTCCGCCGGAAGCATTCGCGGATATCGTTGTCCAGGGGAGCGACACCCAGGTCCTCGGAGATGGCGACGCGCAGGCTTGCTAAGTCGGCGGATTGCAGGGGCTCCGCCAGCTCCGGGTCGATACCGCTGCCGAAGGGATCGCGCGGATCGTCGTCGATCATAGCCGAGAGCAGCAATGCCGCGTCGGCCACCGTGCGGCCCATGGGGCCGAGGACCGAGAAGGGATTGAGGCCCACGGACCGGAGTTCGTTAGGCACCACGCCTGGCGAGGGGCGGAACCCGACGACACCGCAGAAGGAGGCCGGCGTCCGGAGGCTTCCGCCGTAATCGGATCCCGTAGCCAACGGCACCATGCCCGTGGCCAGGGACACGGCTGAGCCGCCGGAGGATCCGGCGCAGGACATTTCTGGATCAAACGGGTTTCCTGTGGCGCCAAACACCAGGTTGCGGGTGTTGGCGCCGGCGCCGAACTCTGGCGTGTTGGTCTTGCCGATGAGTATGCCGCCGTTGGCTCGGATTTCGGCGATGGAGCCCTGGTCTTGGTCAGGCACGTTGTCCGCGAATAGCTGTGAGCCCATGGTCGTGCGTACGCCGCCCGTGCTTTCCAGGTCCTTGGACCCAAAGGGCAGCCCGTGTAGCAGGCCGAGTGGTTCGCCGTCCAGAGCCTGTTTCTCCGCGACCTTGGCTTCGGCGCGGGCCCGGTCATAACAAGTGGTGACCATGGAGTTTACTGTTGGGTTAACTGCTTCTGTGCGCGTAATGCAGGCCTCCAACAGCTCGACAGGGGAGATTTCCTTGGTTCCAATGCGTCGGCGCGCCTCCGTGGCGGTGAGATCGCAAAGTTCGGTCATGTTATGAAGTCCTCCAGATTAGGCACGGGCCGTTCCAGGCCCGGGATGTTTGCAAACTCTGTTTCCAAGGCCATCGCGATGCGCAGCAACGCGACATCGCCGCGCCGCTTGCCGACCAACTGCACACCGAAGGGAAGGCCCAAGTGATCAAGGCCGCAGGGCAAGGCCAGCACCGGGTGGCCGGTCAGCGTCAGTGCCGATCTGATCAGCGATGCCCCCATG
>PVBE011008079.1_pt1 | contig 12562 bp, 8 predicted proteins | sample 1631181 | NCBI WGS metagenome assembly PVBE01 (sample SAMN08397723, study PRJNA350692) | Marine metagenome, whole genome shotgun sequencing project. | isolation source: water | place: Pacific Ocean | collected 2012-04 | reverse complement strand
GATGGCGAAGGGACCGTTGGTCCAGGTGTCGATGACGACCTTCTGGAAATCAAATGGCGGTATCAGTTCGCTCATAATCGTTTACCAAAGCCCAAAATGTGATCTGGGCCGCCTTCGGGAGCCAAACCCACCTGCAAGTCAGCGAGGCCGGGGATGGGTCGACCGTGGGGGTCGATGCGGGCGTGATCAAGGGTGCGCTCAAGTGCGCGCACGACTTCCTCACCCAACACGTGCTCAATCTTCTCGGCGTCATCGTGCACATGGTCGGGCGCAATTTGGGCCTCATTGGTTAGGTACAACTCCCAGAGGCGGTGATTGCGAACAATCTCGCAGGCGCGCTGCCAGCCTTCGGGCGTAAGATGCACCTGATTGCCGTCCTCATGCGGGGTGGCCAGATGATGCCGCGCCAACTCGGCTGAAAGGCGGCTGGCATCTTCTTCGGTCTCAGACCGGCGCTCCGCCAGTTCGCGCAGTGAAACGCCCTCGCCCTCAAAGTCACGCGCCTCCAGCACGTGATATATCGCCTTAAGCGTGTTCTCCCGCTGCACCTGGGCTGCCCGGGAATACTGGCGCAGCCATCGGGTAACCACGCCGTGACGCGGGCTAAAGAGGAAAGCCACCACAAAAACCAGGGTGGCGCCCAGCACCATGAATGGTCCGGTGGGTGCGTCGAAGAAAAAGGACATGAATGCCCCGCTCACACCGGCAAAGATGCCGAAGCCCATCGAAAGCCAAAGCATTCGGTGCATGCGATCGGTGAGCATGTAGGCGGTTGCTGCTGGCGTGATAAGCATAGCCGAGACCAGCACGACGCCCACAGCCTGGAGCGCCACCACCACAGAAAAAGCCAGCAGCAAAATCAGGGAATAATGAATGGCACGCACGGGAAAACCGGCGGCCTCGGCATAGGAGTTGTCGAAGCTGGTCAGGAGCAATTCCTTGTAAAAAATTGCCACGGTTCCCACCGCAAACACGGTTATGGCACCCATGAGTTTGAGATCGCCATCGGTGAGCAACGCCGCCTGGCCGAACATGAACCCACTGAGACCGGTGACCTTGGAGGAACCCAGCCCCTGAACCCGTGTCAGCAGCACAACGCCCACGGCATAGAAAACCGCCAGCACGAGTCCAAGCGCAACATCCTCCTTAAGCCGCGTGGCGCGCCTGATAAAAGTGACCACCGCGCCACCCAGCAAACCGGCAATGGTCGCACCAACGAAAATGAGCACCGGGTTTTTAGTGAGTTCCTCAACGCGAAACTCAAACGAGCAGCCAGAGTTCCTCCAGAAGGCACCAAAAGATTCCAGGGGCGAGCGCACCATGTCATCCGCAGAGATAACGCCACCCGCACCCACCAGAACAATGCCAGTGGCGAGAAAGCCGAACATGATCCCCGGCAGCACCGCATGCGACAGTGTATCACCAAATAACGCCATGCGGCGCACAACAATAAAACTGCCCAACAACCCACAGCTAACACCCAGAAAAACGGCTCCAAGCAACGCGCGGCGCATATTGCTGACGCCAGTGTCGTTTAAGTCAAACAAACGCAGAAACCGGCCGCCCATGGTGTGGTCGCCCTCACCTGCGACACCGCCAGTTTGCTGGGCGTGCAACAGCGCCGGCCAAGCCGTTAGCAACAGGATGAACAGCACGCGGCGCATGGTGGATCAGGTTTTTTTGCGCACCTCCTCGGCCACCTCGGAGAGGATGGTGAGGCGTCCACCGTAGGTGTTCTGCAGCAGGTCAACCTTGAAGACTGACTCAGTCGGCCCGAAGGCTATGACACGCATATTGAGAAGCAGGAGCATATCGAAGTAATTGCGCGCGGTAGGCAGGTCGTGGTGAACGATAATCAGCGTTTTGCCCTTTTCCTTCAATTCCTGCAGCAGCGTGACGATGGCAGCCTCGGTGGCAGCGTCAACGCCGGCAAAAGGTTCATCCATGAAATACAAATCACTCTCCTGCGCAAGCGCACGCGCGAGAAAGACACGCTGCTGCTGACCACCGGAGAGGTTGGAAATCTGACGACTGGCATAAGGCAGCATCTGCACCTTCTCCAGGCATTCACGGGCAATATCACGATCCTCCCTGCCGGGGCGCTTCATCAGACCCAAGCGGCCATAGCGTCCCATGAGCACCACGTCCATGACACTGACGGGAAAATCCCAGTCCACTGATTCGCGTTGAGGGACATAGCCGATGCGGCTGAGGTTGTCTTTAACAGGCTTACCAAAGACCTTTACCCAACCGCTGCTCCAGGGCAAAAGCCCCATGGTGGACTTGATGAGGGTGGACTTGCCCGCGCCATTGGGACCGATGATGCCGACCAGTTTGCCCTTGGGCACCTCAAGGTCGATGCCCCACAGCACGGGCCGCTTGTGGTAGGCCACGGTGAGGTCATGAATTTCCAGCGGCGGTGCGTCCTTTATCTTTTTACTCATACCAGAATCATCCCATTCACTTTAGGGACTTAACCACGGTGTTAACGTTGTGTCTGATCATTCCTTGGTAGGTGCCCACGTTATATTGATCGCCTTCAGGGCCCATCATTTTCCCCGGCTGCCCCATGGCGTCGGAGAACAATTCGCCGCCCTTGACCGTACCGGTATCCCTGCAGAGCTGCTCAATGGGCGCGGAGTTGACACTGGACTCGGTGAACACCGCCTTGACCTTGCGATTCTTTATGAGATCCGCAATCCGGGTGTATTGCTTTGTGCTGGCTTCGTCATCAGTGGAAATCCCCTGCAAGCCCACGACCTCAAGATTGTAGGCGCGCCCAAAATAATTGAAGGCGTCATGACTGGTGATTAGCACTGGCTTCTCAGGCAAGTCGGTCATGCGACCCTTGGCCCACTCATGCAACGCTAGAAATTCAACACGCAACTTGGCACCCCTCTTCTCGTACTTGACCTTATTAGCCACATCTGCCTTCGACAAACCTTCCACCACCGTATCCAGACAGTGCACCCACAAGGTGGGATCAAACCACACGTGTGGATCGTGATGGCCCTCAAATTCCTCCGGCTTGAGCAGTTTATCTCTGGGAATCTTATCCGTCACGGCATAGACGTGCTTCTTGTTTTTTTTCATGCCCTTCAGCATGGGCTCGATTTGGCCCTCCAGCATCAGGCCATTATAGATAATCATGTCCGCCGCCTTCAGTTTGTCGGCATCTGAGGGCTTTGCAGTGTAACCGTGAGGATCCACCCCCACACCCATCAGCCCCTGAACATCCACCAGATCACCACCCACCTGTCTCACTAAATCAGTGATCATGGTGGTGGTGGCCACCACCTTCAATTTGCCGGCAGCTGCTCCGTTCGGGGCGCCCAAATCAGCATTATCCCGTGAACATGTTGTGAACAACACCAGTGCGCCCAATGCCACAGCCCAACAAGATGGAATAAATTTCATTTTATTTCGCGTCACAATCCAAAAAAACTGTCAAGTTTATGGTGATTATTCTGCATAACCCAAAAGTTTGCCTCAAGAAAAAAAGTTTGCCTTGGCAAAGTTTTAGGCGGTTTAAGTATCAGTGAATATGTTATCGTCTTTTTCCCGTGAATTTGAACGATACGCAGGTAATAGGCAACGAATTGGCCCTTCGATGGGGCGATGGATCGGAACAATTTATCCTACTGGAGACACTTCGACGTGCCTGCCCGTGTGCCCCTTGCGCTGGGGAAGTCGATGTGATGGGTAATCTCCACAAAGGCCCGGATCAGGCACTAAACGCCGCAAGCTTTCAGGTCCAGCAAATCCAAATGGTGGGGGGATACGCCTTGCAGGTGTTCTGGGCTGACGACCATAAAACGGGGCTTTACTCGTACGATTTGCTCCGCGAACTACCGGAAAAAAGTTGAGCGGTCGTAAATCCAGCCCAATTAATCGACCGATTCCTCGGAGACGTCGGACACAGGCTTCTTGTCAACCACCTCAGGTTCAGCGGACATTTCGCTAGGCTTTTCAGATTCAGTCACCTCGTTATGTGCAGTTACGGCTCCCTCATTTTCCTTCAGTTCAGCCGCTGACTCCTCTGGTAAAGTCACCGTCTTATCCGAAGCTCCAGCTTGATCCACCGCTTCCTCGGCCGGCTCAACCGACCCAGAGTCACAATCGGCTTGAATCCCCCCGTCCCCGTCCTTTGTCTTTTCACGCGGCCGTTTGGCGGTCTCAATGATGCCGTTGGAAAACTCTATCACGTGCCCCTGATGAATCAGCCAGTGTAGGTCAGAAATCAACTGGGCCTGTTCCGGAGTCTGATCTGAACCGGTCTCACTGGGCTTGGCCTCAGGAACCAAAGCCTCCAGAATTTTTCGGCGTGTACACTCGGGCGTGTTATCGATGAACTCAACCAGCCTACGGATGCCATCAGACACCGCGGTGTTCTCCAGGTTCAGGTAACTGGGGCGCGCCACCGACACGTGTGTCGCTGTGCGATCCCGTTTGAAGAACTGCAAACCCTGCGAACCGAACTGCCGACTCAATTGTGTAGCCGTATCGAGAGGAAAGCGCCTTTGCTGTTCCCAGGTTGCCCGCAAAAGCGTGGCAAGCTTGCGCGGCTCGTTCAACGCCCGAGCCGTCGTCCCCGGGATGCTGAATCGTTCAACCTCCTCGCACACATCCTTCAGGAAATTCTCCCGAAAATGCGCCTCCGCATCCGCCCGCGAGTCAAACACTTTGGGTTCTCCCTCGCCTCGCGCAGCAAACTCTGTCTTCCAACTCGCCCGCTCCACCCACTTCTGCACCGTTTCTTCATCACGCACAATGCGGATGCTCGCCTTGAATTCATCAAACGGCATGCGTGCGAACCGTTCAGCATGAAGCCGAGCCACCTGATCCTGATACGCGTGATGGTTGGGAGGCCCCAATAGCACTCCGCTTATGCCACATTGCGCCACAAAGGTGTGGTTACCCTTGGGCGGGTCGATCTCGGTGCGGCGGATTTCGAAGAACTGATCAAAGTGCGCCTTTAGCGAATGACTGGCCACGGCCTTCTCAGAAAGCCATAATGTCTGATCAATCGCACAAACAAACAGGCGCTGCAGAGGTTTTCCCTCTGGGCCTTTTTTGACAACCATGTCAAATGAGTAACGTTCTGCTCGATCTAGGATCAACTGCGCAATCTGGAAAAGCGGAAAGGAGCGACCGGTCTGCTTGATCTCACGCGCAATAGATTCCACGCCTTTCCCAACAGGGATAATCGCAACCTTGATTTCCAGAAGCTGCTCTTTCTCGCGGCGATCCGGACGCGGTCGATCACGGCTGCCACCCGGTGGTCGACGATCACCACGGCCTTTTCCTATGTCCTCCCGCCGTGGCTTTCTGTCGCGTGGCTGTTTGGCGCGATTATCACGCCCTTCAGGACGACGGCCATCCCGGCGTGGCCCACGCGAATCATCACGCCGCCTCGGCCCTCCTCGTCCCCGGGGACGCCCTTCGCGCGCGCCTTCATATTCAGAGTACTTGTTGGACTTGGAGTCCTCCTGTGCCCAGGCCGGCAGGAACTGCAATTCCTGTCCTAAATCCAGCGCATTTTCTGGTTCCTCACTCATCTTCGATTGGGTTCCTTATCCTGATCAACCGCGCGCTCAAACGCAAGCATCACGTACAGAAATTGTATCATCAACAACGCCCCAACAACCTCCCCTTGGCAACCCTGCGCACTGGCAGTAAAGTCCGATTGTTGAGCGCGGAATTTGTACATCTGCATCTGCACACGGAGTTCTCCCTCCTTGATGGCGCATGCCGACTGGATCGGCTGATGAAGCGCGCTGTAGACTTGGAGTTTAGCTCGCTGGCAATCACTGACCACGGGGTGATGTACGGCGCGATCGACTTCTATGAAAAAGCCCGCGCCTCTGGAATCAAACCCATCATTGGTTTTGAGGCATACATCGCGCCCGGCAGTCGTTTTGACAAGAAGGCCAATACACGAGATGGAAAGGATGGTTATAATCATCTGTTACTGCTCGCCGAAAATGAAGCGGGCTACCATAACCTCACAAAACTGACAACCGCAGCTCACCTGGAGGGATTCTACTACAAACCACGCATCGACAAGGAACTGTTGGAAGAACACAAGGAAGGGTTGATTGCCCTCTCAGGCTGCCTTGCCAGTGAAATCCCACAGGCGATCACACGGGGAAAGGAAGCCGAGGCGCGGGAGGCCATTGACTGGTTCAAACAGGTGTTTGGCCCGGATCGATTTTATCTGGAACTACAAAACCACGGCATTTCCGAGCAAGCAAAAGTAAACCGCCAACTTATTGAGTGGTCCAAGGAATTCGGACTGCAACTGGTCGCGACGAATGACGTGCATTACGTTGAACGGGATCACTCACATGCGCATGACGCCCTCATCTGCATCGGCACTCAAACGCACTTGAGCGATACCCGGCGCATGAGTTATGTTCCGGAACAATTCTACCTGCGTAGCGCCGATGAAATGGCGGTGTTATTTAAGGAGGTGCCAGAGGCGGTGCGAAACACGCTGGCTGTGGCCGAACAATGCAACGTCCAGATAGAATTGGGCAAGTTGCACTATCCGGTGTTCAAACCACCGGAGATATACACGCGTGAGGGTTACCTTCGGCACCTTGTGGCCGAGGCAATGCATACGCGCTACGGTGTGCGTTGTGAAGCAAAAGGAGATGGGTTTGTAATCCATTCAATTGAGGACGCAAACCGGCTGCCGACCTTCGAACCGACAGATGACACAGATACGTCCCACAAGGACGATCCTGCTGTAGCCAAGGCGCTGGAGGAGATCATAGACCGCGTGCAGGTGGAGCTGGGCGTTATCGAGAAGATGGGATTCACCAGCTACTTTCTGATCGTTGGCGACTTCATCCGGCACGGCCGCGAGAATAGCATCACCTGCATTGCACGTGGCTCAGCCGCAGGCTCCCTTGTCACATACCTATTGGATATATCCAACGTCGACCCCTTACGATACGGACTGCTCTTCGAACGCTTTTTGAACCCCGAGCGCGTCAATCCGCCTGACATCGATATCGATATCCCTGACGACCGCCGCCCGTTCCTCATCGAGTATGTCCGGGAGAAATACGGGCGAGACTGCGTGGCCCAGATTATCACGTTTGGCACCATGGGCTCAAAATCAGTCATCCGTGACGTCGGTCGCGTGATGGGCCTGAGTTATGGCGAATGCGACCGGCTGGCAAAGATGGTGCCCGACGAGTTGAAGATCACGCTGGAACGAGCACTGGAACAATCGCCGGACCTCAAACAGGCATACGACAACGAGGAAATTACCCGCGAATTGATCGACACGGCGTTTGTCCTGGAAGACATCACTCGCAATTCATCCGTGCACGCCGCAGGCGTCGTGATCGGTGCTCAACCCCTGGTCAACGTGCTGCCGCTCAAGACCGATGCAGATGGCATCACCGTCACCCAGTACCCTATGGGGCCGGTCGGTGACCTTGGTCTCCTGAAGATGGATTTCCTCGGGCTCAAGACCCTCTCCATCATTCGCAACACCTGTGGGATGGCTAAAGAGACCCAGAACGTCGATATTGATGTTGGCAACCTTCCGCTGGACGATCAAGCGACCTACGACACCCTGAACGAAGGTCGAACCGTCGGCGTATTCCAGTTGGAATCAGGAGGAATGCGCGACCTTTGCCGCAAATTTCAGCTTTCTTCTGTGGAGCACATCACCGCGCTGGTCGCCCTTTACCGACCGGGCCCGATGGATCTTATCCCGGATTTTGTCAAACGCCGCCACGGTGAAATTGAGATCAAGTACGAACACCCGCTACTCGAATCCATCTCCAGGGAAACCTACGGGATCCTGATTTATCAGGAGCAGGTGATGCAGGCCACACAACTGTTGGCCGGCTATTCACTGGGCAACGCTGACCTGCTGCGGCGCGCAATGGGAAAAAAGAAGGTCGAGGAGATGATGCAGCAACGCGAAGCGTTTGTGCAGGGCTGCAAGGAGACGAACAAAATTCCTGCCGCCCAAGCCAACCGGATTTTTGATTTGCTGGAAAAATTTGCCGGTTATGGATTCAATAAATCCCATGCGGCGGCCTATGCAATGGTCGCCTACCAGACTGCCTGGCTAAAGACCCATTACCCTGTTGAGTTTCTTGCTGCGCTTTGCACCAATGACATGGGTGACACCAGCAAGCTGACCGTACTCATCAACGAGGCGCGGACCATGGGCGTCGAGATACTTCCGCCGGACATCAACGAAAGCCGGGTGACTTTTGCCCCGGCGCGTGAGGGGAAAGTGGTGCGTTACGGTCTGGCCGCCATCAAGGGTGTCGGCGAGGCGGCCGTGGATGCGATGCTTGGCACACGGGATGAGGGAGGGCCTTTCAAGTCGCTCAGCGACCTGTGTCAGCGCGTCGACCTGCGCGCGGTCAACCGCAAGATACTAGAGGCACTCATCAAGGCGGGCGCATGCGATTGTTTCGGTATGACCCGGGCCAGCCTATGCGCACAAATAGAACGCACGCTTGTGAGGGCCTCTGGCATTGCCGCTGATCGTGCCCGCGGACAAACGACTCTCTTTGGCATGCTTGAGGAAAACAGTGAGGAACCTGAAATGCCCACTGCCCTGCGTGAGCTGCCTGAGTGGCCCGATGCACAGAAACTTTCGGATGAAAAGGAACTGCTTGGGTTTTATGTAAGCGGCCACCCATTGACCCCTCTATCGGGCATCCTTGATCATTACGTGTTGCACAAGACCACCGAGTTGAAGGAACTCGAGAGCCGCACTGTCACCCGCGTTGGGGGCCTCATCTCCGAAGTTAAACGCGGCATCTCGAAAAAGTCTGATAAACCTTATGCCACGGCCACACTGGAGGACATGCACGGCACTGTCACTGTACTGTGTGTGAATGAGAACTACGAAAAGTTTAATGATTTACTGCAGGTTAACCAACCGCTGATGGTCATCGGGGAAGTCAACAATAGCGAGGATACGCCGAAAATTTTCCCGCAGGACATTATGCCGCTTGAGGACGCGCCGAGAAAATTCACCAAGCAAGTCCACCTGCGCCTGCGCGTGGAGAAAATTTCCGATGATTCGCTGGAAACTGTCCGCGCCCTCACCCAGGCTCACCCGGGCAAGATTCCCTTGCTCCTCTGCCTCCGACAACCTGGAGGCACAGCCGTCTTTGTCGAGGCCAATGACCGATTCAACGTCACCCCGTCTACTGACTTACAACAGGAAGCTGACACACTCTTTGGGGACGACACCTACTACGTCAAGGTCGACACCGATGTACCCGAACCACAACGTCGCCGCCGCTACGCCAAGAATGGCAATGGCTAAAAAAAAGGCGGCCCACAGGCCGCCTTGGTAAATCATTCGGAGCCTACTTTTTCTTCTTCTGGCCCCCACCACCCTCCTCAATGGCAACCGGCTTGTAGCCACCGATGGAACGGAAGTAGACCATCATGAGCAGGTAAATCACGGCCATAATCGCCGGAATGAACGAGTCAGCCACCAGCGTCTTGCGATCGCCTTGAATACTTGCACTATGAGCCAGGCGTTCTTCGGGCGTTAATGCCGCCAGTGCCGCCTTCTTGTTCGGGTTGCCCTCTGTCTTGAAAACTCCGGCCTCATCAAGTTTTCCCGCCACAGTCTTCAAGGACTTGACATCTTTTTCAGCGCTTTCCAGTTCCTTTTCTGCTTTCTCTAAATCCCTGCCGTGTTTCGCCAAGGCTTCCTTGTGTGCTTTGCGGGCACTCTGGTGGGCGCTAAAACCATCATCCCATGGTTTTATCTCCGCCTGTTTCTTGTCCAAGTCCTTGGCTTTTGAGGCCAACGATTCACCTGTTTTGTTCAATTTTTCCACTGCATCTTCTTTTTCCTTTTGTTCCTTCTCTAGCATATTCTTCTCCGTATCGTATCCGCCCTTGGGAAGAATCTTTCTGGCCGTGTCCAATGTTCCTTCGATATCGCCTAACTTCTTGGCGTCCAAACCATTCACCTTGCTAAAGAAAAGAAATTCTGATGGTTTTTCGTTCTTATACTCTGCATATACTTCCTTGTTCTCAGACTGCAGTGCCTCTGCCGCAAAACGGTCCTTCGCATAACCTAAACCTGGTGAACCTATCAGGCCCGCCGACAACATTCCAATACCACCCATAATGCTAATGGCGATTGCACCGGTGCGGGGATAACGATCAGAGGCCACGGCCAGCATGGTTGGCCAAAAGAAGGTTTTGCCGATACCGTAGATAGCCAAGGCAACGAATGCCCCGGCAAAGGTTTCGATGCCACTCGCGAGATTCAGACCAAGGCAAGCGAGCACCGCACAGGTGAAAAGAATACCCACTGGCGAAAGACCAAGTTTGTCTTCAATCCAACTTGCGCAAAATCTTAGCCCGAACATCATCATTGAGGTGAACACAAAAAGGATCTTACCCTGCTCTGAAGTCAGAATGTTTCCTGTTATATTCTGAATCCAGCCATCCGTGCCCAATTCCACAGCACCAACAAGCGCGTGGGTAATGAACAGCATGAACAGGAGAAAAGCCCCCACTGCCCATTTAAAGGTTGCGCCCAATCCCACCAGCAATGCACCCGCAATGATTACCGCGCCAAGTGTCGGCAGCGAAAATGCCGTCTGGACATAGACGCCAATCAGCGTGCAAACCGCCAGGGATCCCAACGCCTGCGTCGGCACTTCGGTTTGCTGGCGCGTAAGCATGCCGGCAATGACCACCAGAATGATTCCCAGTGCCCACGAGCTTGCCATGTCGATGCCGAGGTTGCTGTTAAAGAACAATACCAGCAAATAAGCCACCACCAAACCGCCTAGCACGCCGACATCCTTGAACATCTCTCCCAGCCCCAGGCCCTTCTCGGAAGCCTCGGATTTCGGGAAGCTCTGGCCTAAGAACATCCAGCCATAAATTACTGTAGGGATCAGATACAAAACTAGCTGTGCTTGCCAACTCCAATCAAACTTGTCCTCCAGCACCCAGCCACAGAGGCCACCCAAGACTAATCCGGCCGGCCAACTTGCGTGCAGAATATTCAGATAGTGCGTTCGTTTTTCAGGGAAGAGCGTAGCCACAAGGGGATTGGCCACAGCTTCCAATACGCCGTTTGCAGTGGCAAAAATGAACATTCCCCAGAAAAGAAGTTGGTACATAATTGCCGCATTGATCTCCAAGGTCGGAAAAAATACAGGCAAAACGAACTCACCGAAGGTCACAACAGCCGATAGTACATGCAAGGCAAACGCCGCTACAACCAGTTTGCCGTAACCCACTTTGTCCGCCACAAAACCACCGATGATGATCCCAAAGCAGAAGCCCGTGAAGCCTGCACCACCGATGGCCCCCAGCTCTGCGCCGGAAAAACCATATTCGGTCCCCCAGTTGTTAAAAATACCACCACGAATGGCAAAGCCCACACCGGCCGCCAAGATGGCCATAAAACCGGCCCACAACAAACGCATGCGATTAGTTTCACTCATAATAATTACCCGTCAGTTTAATGGGACACACCGGATGCGATTACGTTACACCCAGTCTCCTCCTTGGGCGTTTGACTAGCTGAAAAACGGGGGAAAGTCAATTTTATTACCCTATTTACGGGGGGCGTAGCCTTTTGCGGGCTTGCCATTTTCATCGAGTTTGCCGCAGGACCAGAGGAGCCCTCGAGTCAGGTAACCGATGTAGGTTTCGCTTTCCATTGTCTGGTTGTGATGGCCGATGGTGGTGCCGAAGACCCGGGCTTTGCCGTACTGGTTGGTCCAGACACAGGGGTGATCTTTCTTGGTGCGCACGCCAAATGCATGGCCAAGCACCTTGGTGTTGGGCCAAACCTTCACGATCTCATAGAGTTCACCGGCCGGAGTGGTCCAGCTCTTCCCAAATCCCTGCATGATGGGGTGCTTGGGCTGCAAATTCTTGATCTCGACAGCCACATGCTTCTGGTGACGCACCGTGGTCACGCCCAGGAGCTTGCGCCATTCGTCGGTAATCTTGTCCGCCGCGCGGTAGCTGTGCATCGTGCAATGCAGGACCACCGCCGGCACGCCTGAGTCGCGATGGGCAGTTGCCAGTCCCTCCACGAACGCCTTGTCTCCAATCGCCCCAAAACATTCGTTGTGCACCACCACGTCATAATCCTTGATCCAGTCCTTCTTCTGGTAGATCGAAAAGCGATGTTTCCGCGAAGTGCCCCCCTCGTGGACGATCGTCCAGTCCACATTCGCGCGCTTGCTGATGCCCTGGCTGATGATCAGCTTTTGCTTGGTGTAATCGTGACAGCAACCGCCGGTGATCAGCAGCGCCTTGATGGGTTGGGCCGCACCCAGGGACAGGGACACGGAAAACAGGAAAAGAAGGGAGAGTGTTTTCATAAGGATTGGTTCGACACGGATGCTAACAACCCGCATCAGCCCGTCAACCCGAGATAAACTCAACGCACGACATTATTTGTGCCGAGTAATTCGTTGATCGCACGATTGGCCACGCGGACAATGTATTTATTGGGCTGGTTCTCCAGCGCTTTTTTCAGTGCCGGGATGGCCGGCTTCGCCTGCTCATCCATTTCATC
>PVBE010566670.1_pt1 | contig 12563 bp, 10 predicted proteins | sample 1631181 | NCBI WGS metagenome assembly PVBE01 (sample SAMN08397723, study PRJNA350692) | Marine metagenome, whole genome shotgun sequencing project. | isolation source: water | place: Pacific Ocean | collected 2012-04 | reverse complement strand
TTTATTTTAATAAAACATAATATAATTTATCCTTTAAAAAATAAATTTAAAGAAATTAATGAAATATATAATTTAGCTTGTCCGGCAAGTCCCTTACAATATCAATTTGACCCTATTTTAACTTTAAGAACAAATATTGATGGTATTAGAAATATGTTAGAATTAGCACGTAAGTATAATTCTAAATTATTACAAGCTTCTACTTCAGAAATATATGGTGATCCATTAGAACATCCTCAAAAAGAAGAATATTTTGGTAATGCAAATACTTTAGGTAAAAGAGCTTGTTATGATGAAGGTAAAAGAGCCGCTGAAACTCTTTGTAAGGATTATAATGAGCAATATGGTGTAGATACACGTATTGTTCGTATATTTAATGTTTATGGTCCAAATATGATGTTTAACGATGGTCGTGTTATTTCTAATTTTGTATTGCAAGCTTTGTTAAATAAAGATATTACTATTTATGGTACAGGGGAACAGAGTAGAAGTTTTATGTATATTGATGATTTAATAAATGCTTTACCTTTGGTTATGGACATAACTAAAGAAATCATAGGTAATAAACCAATAAATTTAGGTAATCCAGATGAAAGAACTATTAAAGAATTAGCTGAAGATATAAAAAGTATTACTAACAGTAATAGTAATATTATTTATTTAACTTTTGATAAAATTCCAGATAGATTAGGAGATCCTCAAAAAAGATGTCCTGATATTAAAAGAGCTAAGGAATTATTATCTTGGAATCCAGAAATTAGTTTTAATGAAGGATTAAGAAAAACTATAGAGAATTTTAAAGAAAGATTAAATAATAAAACAAAGATTATTATTTTTTCTCCTACTTATTATCCTTTAGAGGGTCCCGTAGAAGAAGCTGTTAAAGAAATAACTAAGCGTTTAATTTCTTATGATTTTGATTTAATAGTAGCTAGGATAAAACCAGGATTAAAGAAAAGAGAAAAAATAGGTAGAGTTAATGTTTATAGAATTGGCTTTGGTTGTAGTTTTGATAAATATTTATTACCTTTTTTAGCACCTTTAAAAGCTTTAATTTTAAATAAACAAAATAATTATCAAGTAATCTGGGGTATAATGTCAAGTTATGGATCTTTAGCAGGTATTATTTTTTCTTTTTTAACTAGAAAATCATTTTTGTTATCATATTATGAAGGTAAAAAAAGAAAATTTATATTTACTAAATTAACCAAACTTATTTTTAGAAGATCTCATAGTGTGCAAATAGTAGATAAATTAAGTTCTCAAGAACTAGCTTGGTTGGAAGACAATAAGAATATTCAATTTATTGATTTTAATAAAGGTTGGAATTATACTACTAGAAAGACTAAAGAAAAATTTCAAGAATTAGAAATATTATCTTCACGTTTATAGAAACTTTATTAGAAAATTAAATTAATAAATAATAAAATATATTACGAAAAATACCACTCTTAGTTATTAAAAGAGTGTTTTGTTTTAAAGTATAAAATATGTTATAATTTACACAATAATTAAAATAAAAATTAAAATAAAAATAGTGAAATTAGTAGAAACTAAAATTTATTTAATATTTATTTCCTGGTTTATTGGTGTAAGTCTTTTGCCTTTAGTTATATTATTTATAATAATTCAAATTTTTGATCCTAGTGAGACTATTTTTGCTAATGAAATATTAAATAGAGCAGTTTTGATTGGATTATTTATTTCTTTATCTTTTATACTTTTATTATCTCTCATAGCTACTAGGTATTTATCTAAATTAATTACTAAACCCATTAAAATAGCTGTATCAGAATTAAGTAAAGTTGTAAGTACTTTAACAGAAAGTATTTATAGTATTTCTTATATTAGTGATAATAATAAGGAAATATCAGATTATATATTAAGTATTAGTAAAAAACAGAATAAAGGATTAATAAGTGGTCATAAAGCAGTTAAAGAAATGGTAAAATCTTTAAATAGAATCTTTAAAAAAACTTCTTTAACTGCAAAAAAAACAAGTCAAATTAATGAATTAAGTAAAAAGGGTAATAAAAAATCTAATATTGCTTTAGATAATATGAATATTATTAAGCAATTAAATACAGAGAATGAAGTTTTGAATCAATCTTTAGAAAGTTATACTCATGAAGTAGAAGAAATAGCTCAAAGAGTAGCTTCTTTGTCAGAAACAGCTAGATTTTTAAGTTTAAATGCTTCTATTGAAGCTAATAAAACAAAAGAAGAAAATGAAGAATTTAGTGGTTTAGTAAGTCAAATTAGAGAATTAAATATTATTAGTGAACAGGCTGCTATTAGTATTCAAGATTTAGTAGATAATATGCAGCATCAAATAGAATTAAATAAACAATCTTCTTTAGTAGAAAAGAAAGAAACGGTTCAGGGTATATCTATGGTTGCTAAAACTATTAAATTTTTACAAAAGATAACTTTACAAGTGGGAGAAATAGTTAAAGGTATTAAGGTTATTAATAAAGAAACAGATGATACTTATCAAGAGTCAGATAATATAAATATAATGATAGAGGGTTTAGAAAATGAATCTAAATCTTTAGTAAAACAAGCTGATCATATTTCTCAGATAATAAATAAACAATTAGTTTTAAGTAGAAAGTTAAATAAATCTTCTTTATCTTTGAAAAAAGTAAATAATAATTTAAATAATTTATTACAATGAAAAAATTATTTAGAAAATTTATTCTTTTATTAATAGCAGAAGAGTTTTATGCTATACCTTTAGTTAAAGATGGTAAATTTGTAGATTATAAACAAATAAGTATATTACCAGTACCTCAATCTAGTAAAAAAATAATAGGTTTAACATATTTAGAAGGTAAAATAGTAACTGTTCTAAATACTGCAAAGATATTAAATCTAAGTGGTGGTAGGAATAATTTAATATTTCTTTTTGAATTTGATCATAGTATTTATGGTTTAGCTATACAAGGTTCTGGAGAAATAATTAAAACAAATAAAATATTAATAAATAAGAAAAGAGAAGAATTTAAAAAATATATTAAAGTAAAAAATAAGAAGATTTATATTTTAGATTTAGAAGATATTTTTAACAAAATAAGCAATGGTTAATAAAAAATACCAAGAATTTTATTTAGAAACTAGTAAAGAACAATTAGATAAATTGTCTGATTTAATTATGCTTTGGGAAAATAATCCTCGTAAAAAGACTTTAATGGAAAAAATATTAATGTTAATTCATTCTCTTAAAGGATCTTCTGCTACTATGGGTTATAAAAAAACTAATATTCTTTTCCATACCATGGAAGATTTAGTAGATAGTGTTTATAGAGAAGACTTAAGAATAACTAAAGGTATAGTAGATGTTTTTTTTAATATATTAAAGGCTTTGAAGAATAATTTGAATAGTATTAAAAGAGGTAGAGAAAATAATTTTAAAAAAGAAATAAGAAGTTTAAAAAATATTTTAAGTAATAAACAAATATCTTTAACTAGTATTAATAGAAGAGATATAAATAAAAAGTCTTCTAAATTTTTATCTACTTGGAGAAATCCATCTACAGTTAATATTCCGGTAAAGAAATTAAACAAATTACAAAATCTTTTAGATGATTTATTATTAACACGTTCTAAAGTAGAAATATTAAATAAAGAAGGGGAGAGTTCTAAAACTATTTCTGCTTGTGTTGGAGCAGATAAAATTATTAATGATTTAAGAAGAGAAATATCTAAATTAAGTGTTTTACCATTATCTAGTATTTTATCTTCTTTACCATATTTAGTTAGAACAATATCTCAAGAAGAAGGTAAGAATATTGTTTTAAATATAGATGATGGTAATTTATCTGTAGATAAAAGTATTTTAGATGAATTAAATGATATTTTTGTTCAACTTTTAAGAAATAGTATAGTACATGGTATAAGAGTTAATAAAAAAGGTAAAATAGATTTAAAAATTAGATTAGATAATAATTTAATTAAAATAGAATTTAAAGATAATGGTCAAGGTATAAATTGGAAAAAAACATCAGATAAAGCTATAAAAAGAAAGATTGTTACTAGAAGTCAAATTAATAAAATGAATATTAAAGAAATTAGAGAATTAATATTTAGACCTGGTATTTCTAGTTTAGAAAATATAACAAAAGAAAGTGGTAGGGGTGTAGGTTTAAGTCTAGTTAAGGAAAAAATAAAAGAATTAAAAGGCAAAATAGAAGTAATTAGCTCTAAAAATAAAGGAACTATTTTTATTATAGAATTACCTTTACCCTTATCAATTTTTAGATCTTTAATGTTTAGATTAGGAGATTATGTTTTTGGTGTACAATTAACTGATATTAAAAAAGTTTTGAATTTAAAAGAAATTCAAGATTTTTCTAAAACTAAGAGTTATAATTATAGGGGCACAAGATATAAAGTATTACATATTAAAGATAAAATAGGTTTAAATAATTTTACTATTTTAGCCAAATATATTATCTTATTAAATAATAAAACATGTTTACCAGTTTCAGGTAAAATAAATGAAAATGAAATGGTGATTAAAAAATTATCAGAAATATTTAATAAATTAGTGTATATTAAAGGAGTAGCAGTTAATTCTAGTGGGCAAATAGTATTGATTTTAGATATTAATAAATTATAATATGAAGAAAGGAAAAATTTTATTTATTGAAGATGATAACTTTTTAAGAAAAGTTTATCAAGCAGAATTAAAAGAAAATGGTTATGAAGTAGTTTTATCAGCCGATGGTAAAGATGGTATAAATAAAGCTAAGTTAGAAAATCCAAGTTTAATTATTTTAGATATGATTTTACCTATTATGAATGGTTTTGAAGTTTTAATTGCTTTAAAAAATGATAAGCATACTAGAAAAATTCCTGTTTTAATATTATCTAATCTAGGTCAAGATATTGATAAAGAAAAAGGTATAAATTTAGGAGCTATAGATTATTTAGTTAAAGACGATACTACTCTTAGTATTATTGTCTCTAAAATTAATGAATATATTAATTATCGAGGTAATAAAGTTATCACAAAAGATAATATTAAAAAGTATAGCTTAAATAAAATAGTAGCTAAGTTAATAATGCGGAATAATTTAAAATTAGAAGGTAATAATAAAAAATATTTTACTGATATTATTTTTGACTTTCTGACTGAGAAAAAAGATAGTTTAGCCTTAAAAGAAGTTTTAAATAAAAAGATATTACTAAATAAAAAACCTTTAGAAAAAGATTTGGTAAATAATTTAGTATTAATAATTAAAGAAATAAAGAAAAAAATTGGTGTTGGAAAATTAATTAAAGAAGAAAATAAAGATTCTTAATTATGCAGATTACAGATTTAAAGGTATATAAAATAATTAGCAAACTTGGTTTGATAGATTTAGAAGTGTTAGATGTTGCTTTAAAATCTGCTAAAGAAAAAAAAGAGAAATTAGCTACTTTTTTAATTAAGCAAAATTTAATTAAATCTAATGAGATTGGACGTTTAATTGCTCATTTTTTAAAAGTTCAATTTGTTGATTTATCAAAACAAAAAGTAGATGATAAAGTTTTAAAACTTTTACCAGAAATAGTATCTCGTAAACAGAAAATGATTGTTTTTGGTAGAAATAAAGATGGTTTAAAGGTTGCTATGAATAATCCTTTGGATTATCAAATGATTAAATCTTTAGAAAAAAAGGTAGGTGATAAAGTTAATGTTTATTTTGCTACTGAATTTGATATTATTAATTCTTTTGTACTTTATAGAAAATCAATTCAACAAGAGTATGCAACTATAATTAAGAAAAGAGCTATTGAAGTTCAAGGATCTAAAGCAGAAGACGTTTCAGTTATTAAATTAGTAAATGATTTATTTAGCTATGCTTATACTAACCATGCTTCTGATATTCATATTGAACCTATTGAAAAAGAAATTAAAATTCGTTTTAGAATAGATGGTATTTTATATGATGTTCTTTCTTTACCAAAAACAGTTCTGAATACTATTATATCTCGAATTAAAATTTTGGCTAAATTAAGAACAGATGAAACTAGACAAGCTCAAGATGGAAAAGTTTTGACTAGAGTAGATGGTGATAAATTAGACATCAGAGTTTCAGTTGTACCCACCACTCAAGGAGAAAAAACAGTTATGCGTTTATTATCTGCTAAAGGAAAATATTTTGATTTATCTGATTTAGGAATGAATAATAGAGATTTAAGTACAGTTAAAAGAGCTATTAAAGAATCTTACGGTATGATTTTATCTACTGGTCCCACTGGTTCAGGTAAAACAACTAGTCTGTATGCTTTAATAAAAATTCTTAATAATAGAAATATAAATATTTGTACTATTGAAGATCCAGTGGAATATGAATTAGATGGTATTAATCAAATTCAAGTTGATCCTAAAACTAATGTTACTTTTTCTGATGGTTTAAAATCTATTTTAAGACAAGATCCTGATATTATTATGGTAGGAGAAATAAGAGATTCAGATACAGCATCTATAGCTGTTAATTCTGCTATGACTGGACATTTAGTTTTATCTACTCTTCATACTAATGATGCAGCTATTGCTTTACCACGTCTTTTAGATATGAAAATAGAACCGTTTTTAGTTGCTTCTACGGTTAATGTTGTTATTGCTCAGCGTTTGGTTAGAAAAATATGTATGAAATGTATTGTTAGTTTTGTTTTAGCAGAGCAAGAAGTAAAAGAATTAAAACATGATATAGATCTTAAAAAGTTTTTAAATATAGAAAAAATAGATGAAATTCGTTTTTATAAAGGCAAGGGTTGTAAAAATTGTAATAATAGTGGTTATACAGGTCGTATTGGAATTTTTGAAGTTTTAGATGTAGAAGATAATATTAAAGATTTAATATTAATTAGATCTGACGCTGATAAAATAAAACAAAAGGCTGTAGAAAATGGTATGACAACTATGTTAGAGGATGGTTTTACTAAAGCAGTTTCTGGTATAACAACCATAGAAGAAGTTTTGAGAGTTATTAAAAGTAAATAAATTATATGTTATTTAGGTATAAATTAAGGGATAATGAAGGTAAAATAAGTGAAGGTAAAATAGAAGCCAGAGATTTGGCTACAGCTAGAAATAATTTAGCTTTGCGAGATGAAATGCTTCTTTCTTTAAAACCAATAGGTAAAAAGAAAAAGACTATTTTTAACGTATCTTTTGGTACTATTGGTCTTTTAGATAAAGTTATGATAGCTAAACATTTATCAGTAATGATAAAAGCTGGTATGGGTATCGATATGTCTTTAGAAACTATTATTGATCATACTAAACCTCATATAGCTAAAAAATTAGAAAATATTTTAAAGGATATCCGTAAAGGATTATCTTTATCTGATGCTCTTAGAAAATATCCTCGTGATTTTGATAATTTATTTATTAGTATGGTAGCAGTGGGAGAATCAGGTGGTACTTTATCAGATAATTTAGAAATTTTATCAAAGCAACAAAGAAAAACTTATGAATTAACGAATAAATTAAAATCTTCTTCTATTTATCCTATTTTAATATTAACAGCAGTTTCAGTTTTAGCTATGATAGTTTCTTATTTTGTTTTACCAAAAATTGTTAAATTTTTTACACAATTAAAAATAGAATTACCTTTATCAACTAGAATATTATTAAGTTCAGCTGATTTTTTAACTTCTAATTGGTTTTGGATTATTTTAGGTATTATTAGTATTTTTATTATTATTAGAGTAATGTTACGTTTTGATAATACTAGATTAGTATTACATTCTATAATTTTAAAAATGCCTATCATAGGTAAAATTAGTAGAGATATTAATTTGATTTTATTTAATCGTACTTTAGCTTCTTTATTAAAAAGTGGAGTTTCTATTGATAAAGCTTTACAAATAACAGCTAAAACAGTTACCAATGATGTTTATAAAAAAGAATTAAAATTATTTTATCATAGTATTTTGAAGGGTAGGAGTTTAGCTGATTCTTTACATGATGAAAAAAGGTTTCCTTCTTTAGTTGTAAAAATGATTAGCGTTGGAGAAAAATCTGGTAATTTAAGTGAGGTTTTAGATTATTTAGCTGATTTTTATGAAGAAGAAATGGATAATGTGACTAAAAATTTATCTACTATTTTAGAACCAGCTTTATTAGTAATTATTGGTTTAGGAGTTGGTTTTGTGGCTTTAAGTATTATTAATCCTATTTATGAATTAACTAGTAAAGTAGGTGGTAATTAATGATTGAAAGAGAAATGAAAAATAAGGCTTTACAAAATAATCTTGGTTTTACAGCTATAGAAGTGGTTATGGTTATAGCTATTTTTTCTATTATTTTATCTTCTGTATTTACTTTAACAACTAAAAAAACATATACAGATGCTCTAACAGCTAAAAGTATGGAAATAGTAGATTTAATAGATCAAGCTCGTAATTTTTCTGTTTCTGGATATTATGATGATTTTTGGAGTATAAGAACTTATGGTGGTCCAAACTCTGCAATTTGTACAGCGGACGCTATAAATGGTGGTTGTTTTGTTTTATTTAAAGGAGATGATTATAATAATAGAGATAGTTCTTATGATAGAAAAGTTGTATTAGATGGTGGAACATATATTGATCGTTCTTTTTCAGGACTTTCTTTTAAGAAAGTATCTGGTTATGTAGATGATAATTATGAATTTTCTATTAAGACTAATTTAGGTCCAACTAAAACAGTTTATGTTAAAAAAACAGGTTTAATATATTATGAATAATAAAATACCAAATAAAAAAGGATTTTCTTTAGTAGAGCTTATTATAGCTATTGGTGCTTTTGTTCTTTTAGCGGGTGGTGTTTTTTCTACTATTATAGGTAATTATAAAAATTTTTATGGTGTTGGTGATAAGCAAGCAGTTGCTGAATTTGCTCAAGAAGGCATAGAGGCAGTTAGAGCTATTAGAGACAGATCTTGGCAGGTAATAGAAGATAAAGTAAATAGTAATACTGGCCTTATTAAAGATAGTAATAATTTATGGCAATTTAATGGATCAAGTAATACTGAAGGTGAGTTAACTAGAGTAATATTAATAAGTGAAGTTTCTAGAGATGATGATGGGTTAATAGTCTCTTCAGGTGGTGATAATGATATTAGTACTAAATTATTGACTGTAACTATTACCGGTTCGGGTATGGATAATTATGTTTTAGAAGAATTTTTAACTAATTGGGATTATAAAATATGGGAACAAGATGATTGGTCAGGTGGTGAAGAAGCTACATTTTGGTATGATAGTACTAAATATAGTTCAAGTACGAACATGACTGCTACTTCTTCAGGAATAACTTTAACATATACAGATGGCATAGGTTATGATGATTGGGTTGATTTAGATTCAGATGCTTATGTTAATTTAAGTGGTTATGGTTATGATATAGCTTTTTCTATGGATCATAGTCTTGCTTATGTCATTGGTGATACTAGCCAAGATTTGAGGTCTTATGATATTTCTGATGCTGTAAATGGTAATATTACTGCAGATGCTTATTTAAATGTTAGTGATAATTCAAGCTATTCTATGGTTGTTCATCCTACATTACCTGTTGCTTATATTGGTCATACTTTTAGAACGCTTCCTCTTGGTTATAAATCAATTTCAGTTATAGGTCTCACTCGTTTAGCTGTTACTTCTACTATAGATGATGCTATAGCTATAAATGATTTGGTAATTGGTAAGGTGGGTGGAGTTAATTATTTATTTGCTTTAACTACTACAGGTTATATTTATATTTATAGTATTAATGCTGGTGATGGAAGATTGACATATGATAGTAATTTTCAGGTAAATTCAGGGTCAATTAATAATGGATATTTTGATGAAACTAATGAAAAATTATATGTTGTTACAGATGACGATAGAGAGGAATTTGTATGTTTAGATGCTTCTAGAGTAGGACAATCACGGGAAACTTTAACACAAGCTTATTCATATGATGGTAGTGCTGATTTTGTTGATATAAAACTTTATGATAGTGTTAGTGGTAATCCAAGATTTTTAATTGCTACTGAAGATGGTAGGAAAGAGTTTCTAACTATAGAAACAACTTCAGCTTGTAGACCAGCATTACTTGATGATCTTGATTTACATGGTATAAATACTAAGGCTAAATCTGTTATTTATGATGGTGATAGTATGGCTTTAGTATATGATGGTGATGGTAAAATATATAGTATAGATGTTTCAGATCCAGATGATTTAGCAGCGGGTTCATTAAATGACACAACTTCTTATGGTAGTGTTTCTAATACACCATATAGTTCTATGCATTATAGTACTACAACTGGGGGTATATTTATTTTACAAGAAACATCTACTTTACCTTCGTATAAAAGAATAAATTTTATCAAGCGTCCAATAAAAAATGGTTCTTATGCTTCTTCTGGGTCTCTGACTTCCTCAATTTTTGATTTAGGATCAAGCAAAAAAGAATTACATACTATCACCACTACTCAAACTATTCCTGCTGGTTGCAGTATAACTGTTACTTTAGAAACAAATAATAATTATAATTTTTCTTCACCTAACACAAGAGAAGTTTATACTTTAACAGGTATAGAATATACTTCTATTATTGATGATTCTTTACATGGTAAAAGATGGGCTAGATATGTAGTAGATATGAGATCTTGTAATTCTTCTTCGGAAACACCTACTTTTGAGTCTTTAAAATTAAAATATGAATAAAAAAGGTTTTACTATTATTGAGTCTATAATATATATCGGTATTGTTTCTGTCTTATTAGTCGCAGTAACAGATTTTCATTTTTCTTTAGGAGGGACAGCTAGTAAATTATCTGCTAGTATAGATACTTCTCGTAATAGAAGAACAGCTTTAAGTAATATAGATTATTTAATTAGAAATGCGGATGGTTTATTAAAAGATGTTAATGGCGATTGTTCTGAACTTACCGCCACTCCCCCAACATTATCTTTATACTTTGAAGATGATACTTATTTACCAGGGACTTGTGTTTCTACAGGAGGGGGTCTTAATATAACTATAGAAGATAATAGAGTTCATTTAGAATGTTTGCCAGGTATAACTTATAATGGAGAATTTCAAGCTTGTAGTGATCAAAATAGTGGTAATACTCATTATTTAACTTCACCTACTGTAAAAATAGCTAATACTGACTTAACTTTTAGTACTTCAGATGTTGAAAGGTTTACTAATATTACTACTAGCTTAACAGTTAATTCTCTGACTAAAGAACAAACACAGTTAACATCTTCTGCTGTAGCTAAGAGCACTATTTCTTTAAGGAATCAGCAAGATGATGGTTTAATAGCTTGGTGGAAAATGGATGAAACTGGTAATTCAATAACTTCTTTGACTGATAGTATTGGCAGTCATAACGCTTCTTGTTCAGGTAATATCAGTTCTGCTGATTCTCTAATTCAGGGTAGTAGCAGTGCTCTTCATTTAAGTACAGGCCTTGATGTTTGTGAGGTCACAGATACTTCAGATTTAAATTTTGAAAATAGCTTTACTTTAACAGCTTGGATTGAAAGAGATAGTACCAGCGCTGATCGGAAAGAAGTTATTAATAAATTTTCTAGCAACCCTAATGAAGGTTATATTATGTATATTAATAATAATCAATTAGTTTGTGCTGTTTATAATAATAGAATTAGTGTGGTACTTGCTCAGAATTTACGAGACCAGCAAAATTACTACGCTGATTTTATTGCTTGTGTTTATGATCAGAATGCTGGTCAGGTCAGAAATTATGTTTATAAAGAAGGGGATGTAAGGTTAGCAACAGAAGTAGGAGTAAGTTCAGATATTATTTTAGTAAATAGTAGAGAGGACTTATTTATAGGTAATAGTGGTGGTCATGGCACTAATTTTTTTGCGGGAGATTTAGATGAAGTAAGAATGTATAATAGAGTATTAACAATTAATGAAATACGTGCTTTAGGAACCCAAGGAGCAACTTGGGACTGTGGACCTAGTAATTGTTTTTAAATTATGAAAAGAAAAAGAAAACAATTTAAAGAAGAAGGAGCAATAGCTTTAATTTTAGTTATTATGGTTACTACTTTAACAGTTGTTTCCTCAGTAGCTATTTCTTTAGTAAATATAAATGATCTTTTATCTAATTATCATGTAGGTGAAGCCAATATAGTATCGGTTGATATAGATAGTTGTTTTAATGATGCTTTATTGCGATTAGCGAATGATACTTCAGTAGTAGGTACTTTTTCTATAGATTTTGGTACTTTAGATTGTAATTATCGAATCTTTGCAGCAATAAATAGTATTAATACAATTACCGCTGGAGCAACTGTTATTTCAGGTTTAGGGTCTTGGACTAAAAACGTAGAAGGAAAAATAGATGTCTCGCAAGAGCCATTTACTATTGTTAGTTATAAAGATATAATTGATTAATCTATGAGTAAGAAGAATATAATAGGTTTAGATATTTCAGATTTTTCTATCGAAGCTGTTTTATTATCTGCCGAAAAAAAGCAAAAAGTCTTAGCCTATTCTCGTTATCGCCTTTCTCCCGATATTGTTTCTAATGGTAGAATTTTAAATAAGGAAAGATTAA